>Ga0315545_1004364_pt1 | contig 11704 bp, 9 predicted proteins | sample SalMarSW160210MG_FD_203096 | JGI IMG/M metagenome (GOLD analysis project Ga0315545, IMG submission 203096) | Salt marsh sediment microbial communities from the Plum Island Ecosystem LTER, Massachusetts, United States - Salt Marsh Sediment SW1602-10 ...
TTTACGCAGAGGAAGAGATCATCAGGGTCCCGAAATTCCGTGACTTTATCCCACAGCGTGACGAACTGCCCTCTTACGGTTACGCGAAGTTCTCACGCGATCTCCAGGATATGACAAACAAGAACCATGTGTTTGTGATGACTGCCGTGACAGGGGATAAACCGGCCTGGGACGACAGCACGCTGGGAAATGGCGTTTTCACCTACTACCTTGTGGAGGGGATCGATGTTTCAGGCAAGAACATCTCAGCAGCCTCAGCAAACACCAATAACGACACCTGGGTGACCGCGGAAGAGGCATTTAATTATCTCGATCCAAAGGCGCAAGCCTATGTCTCAGTTGCGAATGGGTACCCTGCCGATGCGGTTCAGGATGCCCAGCTTCAGGACAACAGCACCAGCACACTAAGCCGCTTAATCTATAACTGGTAATAACTTGGCCCGCTTTCCTTTTGGGGGAGCGGGCCACTTTCTAAGGACGTACGCTTATGAAAAATAAAAAAATCACTTTTTACCTTGCTATCTTGAGCTTCTGTCTTATTCTTCTGTTAGGCTCAAATGAAGTCTTTGCAGGGGGCAGATCAAAGCCAGTCAAACACATGCTTTCCGATTCTATCCTATTTACCGCCTGGTACAGAGATAGCGTAGTCAACGTGGGCGTATGCAATATCTCAGAAAATACGCATTTGCTCAAGATCGCTACGGGCACCTACGATGTGGGAACCCACCTATATGCCAGCCACGCTCTTGAACTGCCGCCTCGCTCAATAAAGTTGATCTATTTTCCGCTTCTGAAACAAAAGACCCCAAGGGGAGATCTCAAGGCATCCGATTATATCTTTGTATTTAGTGAAGATCCCGGAACCCGAGGCATCATAGGGTTTAAGGCTATTCAGAATATCTATGCTCGATACACGAATGCATCGTTGGACCATTTTCTTGTAGCTTCGGGACAAAAGGCACGATTCAGCTACACATTGGACCCCGAAGAGGCCTTGCGACTAATCCTTATTTCAAAGTCATTAAAGGCCAACGGTAATGAGCTTATACCGGGTGAACCTGTGAAGGGAATAGTAAGGCCGGCCACTACTGAAGATATCAGTGAACTCTCGCTGCCGATTCCCTACGAAAAACAGATTATCGATAGGCTAGAGGGGGATTACTGTTTCATCATGAAACGCGGACAGGTGGGGGCCGGTACTGTAGTTTACAGCATAGGTGAACTAGCAACGTGCTCTCTTGTTACTATCCCTGTCTATCGGTATATATTCGAACCGGGTGGCGGGCTCACCCAGGGCGGAGGTTCCGGCCTTACCTTCCTGGGTTATAATCCCAATGTTATGGAGATCAAAACGCTCTTAAATCTTTCTACAGAGACGGAAAAAGGCATCTATCAACTCAAGGAATGATCTAAGATTTCTAATTTAAGCTCTAGTGTTGACAAAGTCGTAAAAAGTCTGAAATCTGCCTCTTTTGTCATTCCGGCGAACCCCGGATCGGGGTCCGGGGCAGGCGCCGGAATCCAGTAAATTCAATAAGGTTCTGGATGCCGGATGAGACAGGGCCTTGTTATCAGACACGAGGGATGCGGCCGTGTATTGCGCGAGCATGAATCCCGAATTAAGCCCTCCATCGCGCACCAGGAATGCGGGAAGCCCGCTCAACTGCGGATTCACAATGATCCTCTCCATTGCTAAAACGAGAATCGGCACAAGAGCAAAAAAGATCTCTCGCTGGGATTTCCCAGGGAGATGTCCACCCTCGTTTTTTCCCTGAGCTCATCCAGGAACCTGCCTTTTGCATCCCGGTTATACTTATGGGCGCTGCTTACGGCACTATAAATATTGCCCCCATAGAAGCCCAGCTCAAAGAGGGTGATAATCGCGCCAATCGCGACGAGATCATTATCAAATGCCTCATACGCGGCATATATCATGGCGCCATTCAGAAAAAATGATATCAGGGCATCTCTCTTCCTCCCGCAGTACAGATGTCCTGCCCCCGGCACCACGGCAAGCAGGCCGGCAATCGTGGGGTTCTTCGTCCTGATCGGCACCCCTTCCGTTAGCTCCGCCAGGGTCTCCTTGATCTTGTATTCATCCCTGCTTTGGGAAGAGACCTTCTCGAAGCTCTCTATTGCACCCTTCCACAGCCCCATTTCCAGATAGACCCAGGCCCTGTGATAAAGGGCTTCGTCCCTGAGGGCTTGATCGGGAGCTATGGTAATGAGGTTGTTTAAGGCGGTAAGGGCCATGGCATACCGATTGAGCCCGAGGCATGCCTTGCTGATCTCAAGGTAGGATTTGAACGCGTACGTTGTGTCTTGATACTCCTCAATGAGGGCATAAAAGGACTGAATGGCTTGCTCATACTGCTCTGCTTTCAGGTACGAAAGGCCGATCCGGTATCTGGCAAGCTCAGCCTTATGGGCATGAGGGGAGAAGTAGATGAAACGCTCGTATTCTCCGATTGCACGGTAATACTCACCCTTTTGAAAGTACTGCTCCGCGAATTGAAATTGCCGTTCCGGATCGAGCGCTACCCCAGAAGCGGCATAGCAGTTGAGAGGGAGAAGGAAGGTCAACAAGAAGTATAATATGATCGCTCCTGCCAAGCCAGCCAGCCAGCCGCTCAATTCACTGTTTCTTCCACCACCAGAAGTCATTATTCTCCAACGGATCGTAGCACCTCAGCTCGTCGTTCACCACTATCTCCGGGGACAATCGCAGTTCATCCCTGCCGCACCTCAACAGACGATCACAGGTCATCACCCAGCCAATGAAGAGCCCGTGCTTTTCAAGGCACTGAAGGCTGTAGCTCGAGCAGGAGGGATACATGGGACAATTCTTGCCATCGATTGGCGAGATATAGTTCCTGTGTAGCTCAACCATGAATCGTAGGGGATTAGAGCTTTGATCAGCGTGCGTTCGGAAGGCCTGCTGGGGCTTATTCCATTCCCATGGCCCCTTCAGCGAAGAGGCTCGCCCTGGGGTGGGAAAGAAGCCAAAGATTACCAAGAAAATTAGTAAAATCTTGATCTGAAGTGATGGAGTTTTGAAGTGGTGGATCAGTAGGGAACCGGGGAAGCGGGGAGCCGGGGAAGCGGGAATTATTTGATGAGCCATTTGTCTGCCTCACTGATCATCTTTACTATCTGCCCAATGATGTGATCATAAGCGGAAAATCTTTCGTTATATAAAAGATCTTCATCGCGGAATCCATGGCATTCTGAAAAACCCTCAGCTCTTTGTATGTTTTAATCTTCTCTCCCGCTCTCCGTTTCTCCGTTTCACTTATTTAATTCTCTCCCCCTTTCCATCCCTCCCTCCGGGCCGAAGGCTCCTAACGCTACTTCTGCGTGACCCTCAGAACCTCCTCTACGGTCGTAATCCCATCAAGCATCTTCATCGCCCCATCTTGGCGAAGGGTTACCATCCCCTGTTTCACGGCCTTGCGTTTAATGGTATTGGAGTCAGAGGTCTTCAATATAAGATTCTTGATCGTATCATCCATGCTCATTAGCTCGAATATGCCCTTCCTCCCCTGGTACCCGGTATTCAGGCAGGCCTTGCATCCCGTACCCCTACGAATTTCCTTGCCTCTTGTCATGTCCGCGGTTATGCCTATATTGTTCAAGGACTCCTCATCAGGCACATACGGCTCCCCGCATTCATTGCACACCGTTCTCACGAGCCTCTGGGCTAATATTCCAATCACCGATGAGGTGACCAGAAAGGGTTCTATCCCCATATCTATGAGCCGCGTTACCGCACTGGCGGAATCGTTCGTGTGAAGGGTTGAGAATACCAGATGACCAGTCAATGCTGACTGGATAGCAATCTCCGCGGTTTCCAAATCTCTGATCTCACCCACGAGGATCACATCGGGGTCCTGACGCACGATTGATCGCAGGCCATTTGCAAAGGTGAGGTTTATCTTGGGATTCACCTGGATCTGGCCGATCCCCTCGATCTGGTACTCAATGGGATCTTCTATGGTAATGATATTGATGTCCGGGTTGTTGATGGAGCTCAAGGCGCTATAAAGGGTGGTAGTCTTACCGCTCCCCGTGGGCCCCGTGACGAGGATAATGCCGTGGGAAGACTTTATGAGCTCATGAAAATGCCTCAGACCATCCTCAGGCATACCAAGGTCTGAGAGCCTCAGCAACACATTTCTCTTGTCCAGGAGCCTGAGGACCACTCGCTCTCCAAAGGCGATAGGGATGGTGGACACCCTGATATCAACATCCCTATCTCCTATCTTAATCTCAATCCTCCCATCCTGGGGAAGCCTCTTCTCCGCGATGTTCATCCCTGCCATGATCTTGATCCTGGAGATCAGGGTAGATTGAATATGTTTTGGAGGAGTCAGCATATCGTAGAGTATGCCGTCCAGCCTATATCTAATCTTCAGACGGTTCTGGTAGGGCTCAATATGTATATCGCTGGCCCTTGCCTTCACCGCCTGAGAGAGGATCAGATTCACCAGTTTTATGATGGGGGCATCATTGGTATCGTCCAACAGATCACCCGTCTGTTCAACCGCTGAGAGGATCAGATCCCTGTCTTCCTCGCGCATATCCTGTATAACCTGCTCCGCCGAATCCCTACTCATGTCATAGGCATAGTTAATGGCCGAGAGGATGGCCGAATGCGGGGCGAGCACGGTTTGGACCCCATTCCAGCCCTGGATCAGGCGTAGATCGTCAAGGGGCTGAAACAGGGTGGGATCGTTTAGGGCTATATAGGCCTTGTCATTGGTAGTCAAGGGCACCATCCTGTACTTCTTCAGGAACTGGATAGGAATATGCTCCGTGAAACCGAGATCCATGCCCTCGGTGGGGATAGCGGACCATAACGGTAATCCGAACTGGATGCCCAGGGCCTTTAATAAATCCGCTTCTGTGATTGCCCCTTTCTGTATCAAGATTTCCCCTATCCGTCCGCCTTTCTCGTCCTGGATCACGCGCGCCTCGGCCACTGCGTCCTCTGCAAGGGAACAAACCTCTTTCAATATCTCTCCGATGAGCCTTTCCATCACAGCCGATAATCCTTATTCATCATGCCGGCCCTCAATACTACGTTCCGGCTTTTTGTACATCTTCACAGCGCCCCGTTGAACTCCCTCCATGTTCTCTTTTTTCTTGTCATAAATCTCCTTTGCCTCTGTGGAGTTCTCTATGACATAGGGCGTGATAAAAACGAATAGGTTTGTCTTGTTCTGGGATCTGGACAGCGCGCTAAAGAGCCAGCGCAAGCCGGGGATATCTCCAAGGCATGGCGTTTTATACGTGGACTTCTCTGCGCTCTCTCCGATAATGCCGCCGATAACAACGGTATTCATATCCTTTACGATAACCGTGGTCTCAGCAGATCGCTTGAGCGTCGTTGGCCTATATTTCTCAGTGCCTTCCTTTAAGGATATATTCTCCTGGAAGATCTTGAGTCTTACGAAACGTTCCTGGTTGATTTGGGGCGTTATCTTGAGTGTCACGCCAACATCCTTATACTCGTATGTCTGATAGGTCTGGTCTCCCGTTGCCTCCTTGGTGAGGTACGGGACGTTTTCTCCTACGTAAATCTCGGCCTCTTCGTTGTCGGTGGTTAAAATCTGAGGCGTTGAGATGATATTCACATCGGCGTCCTTCTGATATGCCTGGAAGATTGCGCCTAGATTTGGAAACACCAGATCCCCGATCTGAATGGCCTCACCAAACACTCCCAGAGAAAAGCCGGAAGGAAGGGTGTTCCGGGCTAGCCCCTGAATGTTCTCGTAATCACCGATTCCACCTGAGCCCGCAAAAAAGCCGCCCTCTTTGCCGTTATAAGTAAAATCCTCCATCCCCATCCATTCCACCCCGAGCCGAAACTCCTTATCCACATTTACCTCCATGATAAGGGCCTCGAGGTAGACCATGCTTCTGGCTATATCGAGCTTCTTGATGATATCCTCGAGCACGAGATAATCGTGCTTTTTCGCCGTGATCACCAGGCTGTTCGTTGCCTTATCCGCCACTATCTGAACATCCTTGGAGACCACAGGGGCCTTACCCTTTTCCTGCTCCTTGGTTTCCTTCGAAGGGATGGCCATGAGGACCTTCTGGAGGTCTTCCGCATTTGCGTTCTGAAGGTAGTAGACGTGGATATCCCCTTCTCCGCGAGGGACCGGTTTATCCAGCAGCGCCACGAGGCTCTGTATCTTTTGCGTATCATCCTCCGTAGCGAGGGTTATGAGAGAGTTGGTCCGCTCATCGGCCACAATTTTCGTGGTGGGTTGTGCGGGAGCCCCTCTTGGCAGTCTTCCTCTGACCTGGGCCTGAAAGATGTCGCTCAATGACTTTGCGAGCGTCGATGCCGTTGCATGTGCAATCGGTATTACTGAGACCTCTTCCCCGATCCCCGCTACATCAATCTGCTTTACTATCCCGAGTAACCGCTTGATGTTTGATTGCACATCGGTAACTATCAGCATACGGGTGGGCTCATAGGAGACTATGACGCTGTTCTTGGATATCAAGGGTCGGAAGAGCTTGCTCAGCTCATCCGGGTTGGCGTAATCCAGGGGAATCAGCTGTGTCACAACCCTATCCTCGGGCGCGCCAGCCTCTTCCCGCAGCCTTGTTTCAATACTTTTGGATCTGGCCTCGACTGCCGGCACAATCTTGACAACGGCTCCCGCCGGTACCGTGCTAAATCCATGGACCTCCAACACCGACTCGAATACCTTATACGCCTCATCCACGGATATTTTGGTTGGCGAGATAACGGTGACCTTTCCCTTCACCGCGTTGTCAATGATGAAATTCTTACCTGTCAGCTCGCTGATGAATTTAATAAACAGGGTAATTTCCACGTTGTCGAAATCTATGGTTATGTACCGTGAAGCCGGTTCTCGTTTCTGGGTGAGTTCTTCTTTTTTAGGGACCTCCTTCTCAGGGACCATCGTTTTCTGGACCTGAGGTCCTCTCCTTTCTTCTATAGGCTCGACAGGAGCGGTCTTCTTCACCTGCTGACCTCTTGGAACTGGCGGATGCCTTTTGATAACCGGCGCTTCCAGTGGAGCCACCTTTTTTGCCGGTTCCTGGGGCTCGGGAGCAACTGACGTTGCGCCTTCCTCGCCCGCTATCCTCGCACCCTGCGCCACGGAGCTTTGCATCGTAGGGATAAGCCCCAGCAACAGGAGGCACAAAACAGGAGTTAATGCTATCCTAAACCTCACGTTATTAATCTCCAGCACGTACCATTTTTTCGTACGGGAGCGATGGAGTTTCGGAGTAACGGAGTATTGGATTTTTTTCTATTCCAGTGCTCCATTGCTCCATCTCTCCATTGCTCCGTTACCCCCTTACCTCTTTCCTATTGCCTCCTCAAACCCGGGCAATCCTCTCAACGCCTTCAGGTCACCATCATTGCGGGCCCACTCCCCTGCCGATCCATCCAATGAAACAGCCCTTCTTAAATACTCAAGGCCCTTTTTCGTGTCCCCCTGTATGCCATAGAGGCAGGCCAAATTGTAATATGGATCAACGTAATCCGGCTGCAATCGCATTGCATCTTCAAAGCTTTTTCGGGCCTCGGTGAAATTCCTTTCTTGAAGAAAGGTAACCCCTATATTGTTCACCGCGTTGACGTTCTGTGGATCAAGAGCAAGGGCTTTCCGGTAAAAGCTCCTCGCCTCCCTTGAGCGCCCGCTCTTTTGAAGCCGCAGTGCCCTTTCATAGAGATCCTTTGCATATACTGCGGCCTCTTGTTTTAAGTCACCGCGCGGGATGGCCTTCTTTGAAGCGGATTTCGTCTCCGGTCCTCTTGAATCCAACCATGAATAAAGCCCAAAAGCAAGCAAAATGAGGATAACGATAAGGGAGCTCCACCAGAGCTGCCTACCCCTTGAGCCCTTCCTTTTTTCTCTCCGTGCCTCGAGAAAACTGCTGTATCTTGCGGCAAGGGCATCTTTTTCCCTTTGGGCCTTTTTCAGGGCCTCATTGATATAGCTCATAGGGTTTGGCAGTTTATTGGGTTTCTTGAGTGAAACTTGAGTGAAACTTGACAAACTCGTAAAAAGTCCCATTTCCCCTCCCCTGTGGGAGGAGATTAAGGGAGGTGGAGCTAACTAGTTGAAATACTACCTTTTTCACCCTCACCCAAGCCCTCTCGCATCGAGGGAGAGGGGTTTGTTCGACTTTTTACGAAACCATCAATCTTAAGGCTTTGTATGTTTTTTCTTGTAACACAATAAACTCAATGAACACCATGAACACAATAAACAATGTTAATTCGTCATCTGGTATAACAGGGCCTTTGTCCTGCGACCCGCGATCCCATCGCTCATCAAACCGCAACGTCTTTGGAAGCGAATCACCTCCAGAAAGGTGGCTTCATCGAATATCCCCGTAGGTTCCACCTGGTAGCCGATCTCTTTGAGCATTAGCTGAACCTCTGACACATCCGGGCCGCTCATCCCCCTCATTAATTCGGGGCGGCTATTTTCAAAGGGGTATATCCAGGAAACCCTTTGACCCCAATGATCGAGGAGAAACTCTCTGCTCACCGGCCGGTCCTTACCCCCCGCATCAACCGCAATAACGCCGGCCTCAGTTATCTCCCGAATGAGAAGATAGTGCGATGAGGCAGAGGATGGAGCCGGAGAAAGGGGTACCTGCACCCGAAAGGGTTTCCTAAACCACGCGTAGCGATCTGGCTCCATCATAAAAAAGACCAGGGACAAATGCCTTTCACCGACTAAACCGGTTCCTTCCCCCACCTTCGCGTAGTACAGATCGAAGAGGCCTGCGAGACTGCTCTTCTCATCGAGAAACAGCGGCTCTGCTGCCTCTTTCTCAGGTTTAGGTTCCTGTAAGGGGATATCTCTCGGGCCGGCAGGGATGGATTTCAAACTAGGTGAGAAAAAGCCCAGGAAATCATATCTGAAGCTCCATCCGGCAAAGCCCGCCACCATGATGAGTAACAGCACCAATACGGTTGAGGATATCGCCCTCCTCAAAGACCAATCCCTTGCCCGGCCTTTCAGGGCAAGATCTCCCCGGATTTCATCGACGGCCTTTGCAACTATTTCCCTGGAGATGCTGTGCTTTTCATTCACGTAGGCTATGAGCAGGGCCCGGTCACACACGGCATTGATCCTCCTCGGAATTCCCTTCGAGTATTTGTAAATCGCGCTGAATGCCGAGTTTGCAAACCTAAGGTCTCCTCTTCCTCCTCCCACCACCAACCTGTGTTCCACATAGCCCCGGACGTCCTTGTGATCCAGTGGCCTCAGATCGAAGCGGACCACTATCCTCTCGTTGAGCTGTTGCATCGAGGAAGAGGTGAGCAGATCCTTCAGTTCCGGTTGCCCGACAAGGACAACCTGTATCAGCTTCTCTTTCTCCGTTTCCAGGTTTGAGAGCATCCTGATCTGTTCGAGAACGATGGAAGAGAGGTTCTGGGCCTCGTCTAACACGAGAACCGCGTTGCCGCCTTGGCTGAAGGTACGAAGCAGGAACTCGTTGATCTGGTCGATGCACTCCTTCCTTGTGCCTGCCCCCGCACTCTCATCTACGCCGAACTCTTCAATGATTGTCTTCAGAAGTTCCTGCTCTGTGATAAAGGAGTTGAAGATCAGCGCACTCTTTATCGAGCCCCCCAATTGACTCAAGAACGCCCGGCAGAGGGTAGTCTTTCCCGTGCCGATACCGCCGGTAATGACGATGAAGCCCTTTCTCTCGTTCACCCCGTAGAGCATGTGATCAAGGGCCTCTCTGTGGTGAGTGCTCAAAAAAAGGTACCGAGGATCCGGTGTTAGATTGAAGGGATTCTCTTTAAATCCAAAATAGGATGTGTACATTATCCTTATCTAAAGGTGTAGTTTATTGTTTGCTTCTCTCCTGCCCGCTCTATCTCTATGGCAACCTCAGAGCCCAGGGTCAGCTTTTTATACATCTGAAGCACGTCATCCGGGCTCTTGATATCGTTACCGTCCAATCCCTTGACAATATCACCGTTCTTTAATCCTAGTTTTTCAAAGATGGAATTGCGCTTTATATGGGCAATCGCCAACCCGTCCGGCTTCCCCTCACTAAAGTGAGGCCTTACCCTTGCCTGGGATAGGAGTTGGTGAACGTTTGTCAGGGATTCCTCCACCTCAGAGCGGTTTACCGCGATGCTTTCACCCTGCTTGATGGGCTCTTTTCTGGCCACCGCGCTCGTTCGCCTCGAGGCCGCCTCCTCTTCGATAGTCAAAATCTTATCCTGGCCCTGAACAGTGAGGATTACCTTGCCCCATAAAATCCCTTTGACAACGGCGTTCTGAATGCTATCTCCCACCTTATAGAGGGCCTGCTTCTTTCCCTCCTTTTCCTCGATAATCGCATAGGAATCCTCCTCGCTTCCAACAACCGTGCCCAAAAGGGTTATCTTCAAGGAGGTGGGTTCCAGATTCTCAATCCCCTCCTCCTTAATCTCCTGGGTAATCTGCTCACTGGATGCAAAGAGATTCCTCTCAACAAGCGGGCTGAAGTAGTCCAACGGTGGCTTTCCTTGCTTCATTACGGCCGGCGTGCGAGGAACACCAATGTCTTGAGCATGTTTCCTGCTAAGCTGTACCCCAATGATCGTGTAAAAGAGATCAACGGCGAGAAAGCTGATCACCGCCAAGGCTATGAGGTTAATTATGGTCTGAAGCCGCGTTGTCATCATGCATATATGATCAGATAAACCGGATTTTGGGCTCACGGAGCGTTCCGCGGATGATAAAATTAAGAGTTCCCCTTTTGAGCCTCTTCTTCAGGATATTCATGGCACCGGAGCTGCCTTCAGCGCTGGTAAAAAGCGCTGCAAACGGCTCCAACTCTCCTCTCAGGTCGAGCGAGCTTTTTTCAACCTGGTCCCTCACGCCTATATCTCCCGAAAGGTTTCCCTTCATCTGGGGCCCGCTGAGCTCACAGCGAGCGATAGTGATCATCCTTTTCTTAAGCACCGCATCGATCACAATCTGATTAAATGCAATGGAATCCAGCTCCAAAAGGGGTAATACGAGCTCAATAGCTCCGTCAACCAGTCTAAGATTAGCTCCCCCATCGCCGTTTACCAGGTTATCGGTCTTACCGCTGTAGTACAGGTTGCCTGTGAGCCTTCCCTGGATCCTCCTGCCCGCCAGTTCCTCTAAATACTCATGGTCTCCAATCTGGACATCCTTTAGTTCCATCTCCGCATGAAAAGGGGGTGTCATGTCCTTTTTGCGAAATTGCACACACCCTCTTGCGTGGCCCCCGTATGCCCGGCACGTGAAGCAATACTTTTCGCTGCCCTTTATGAATGACCATATCTCAGGCCGCATGATAAGGCTATCCGCCTTAAAGAGCGTATGGGCAGGGGTATCCCTGAGGGAGACCTCCGCATCTTCCACCTTCAGGCCGAGCGTGGGCCATGGCGTTAGCCGGTCTATGGAGAGAACCACCGGGATGTTCGGCTTATTTGCGGTGCTCACCAAGTAGTCCTTGATGACATCTGAGGGGAAACGAAGGTACAGGAATCCAGCTGTCACCATAAGGCAGTAGAAGATATAGCTGAACCATTTCTTTTTTTTTGACATACCGTGTCTCCTGCTTATTGAAATGTCATAACCTGAAGGATAGTATCCAGGTAGCCTGATTTCCCCTTGGTCTCCTTAATCGAAATACGTTTGACCCTTACTAAGTTCTCAGG
>Ga0315545_1004365_pt1 | contig 11702 bp, 13 predicted proteins | sample SalMarSW160210MG_FD_203096 | JGI IMG/M metagenome (GOLD analysis project Ga0315545, IMG submission 203096) | Salt marsh sediment microbial communities from the Plum Island Ecosystem LTER, Massachusetts, United States - Salt Marsh Sediment SW1602-10 ...
GAGGCAGGGGACGATGGAAGTGATTCCATCTCCTACTCTGGACTCTGTCTTGAATATATCTTACGGATAGCTTTGCCTATAGATGGAACCACTGTTATTATTTTTGGGTCAGATTAGGTTATTGCTAACACATAAGGAGCAACTTCTGTATTTATGACCCATTAGACTCCGATTGCAGCGATCACTTCCCGTATACCTGATAAGAGACAGCAGATGATAAGATATTATGGCTACTACAGCAATGTAAAACGAGGGAAACTCAAAAAGAAAATTCAAATAAATCCCCACAAAAATCAAAAATCCTTGCCTTACCTACAAATATATAATAAAATATAAACGGTTAAGTGCGATAGACAGGCAATATCGGGGCTATTTCTGAAGGGCTTTCAAAAGCAAGCTCCTATCATTTATCATTTTAATAAAGACGATGCTATAATGGTGACAAAAGGTAAATATGCACACGATTTCTAATTATCAAACCCAAAAACGCACTTTAAGAATACGGCCCATAATTATGTAAACAATATTAGTTGCAATAGTTTCAGTTTAGATTTAAATGCCATCAACAAAAATGACAAGTTGTTACTTTACTCTGCAGGCAAAATAGAAAAAATTGAAGTCGGGATGGGGGAAGAGTAAAGCTCTATGTCTGTTGATAGCAAAAAGAAAATATCGGAGCCCAGGCTTGTTTTAGATGTTGGTTAAAGTTTATCCGGACAGCCTGTGTTATGATGCCGGAAGTTAACGCGGGTAAGCCGCAAAGGCTGATAATTATGACATCCACTTTTACAAAAATAAACTACAAAACTGTACTTTTTATTATTCTTTTTGCCTGGATTTCATTTTTTCCAGCTAATATTCAGGACAAGTACAAAATTTATACATGGATATTTCTGGGCATTTTTTTATTGGTTTTTATCCTGGATAAAAGATACCTAAAACAATTATTTGGCCCGGAGGATTGGCCTTTCTGGTTATTTTTAATTTCGATGTCTTCCGGCATAATTTGCGCCCTCAACAGGAACTTAGCTTTAGCGGTCTATATTTATATTGCCTTGACTGCTTTCTTGTTATTTTATGTAGGCAAAGGACTGTACCTCGATAAAAAGAACATAAATATGGTTGGTTTGGTTATTTGTATCGGTAGTTTATTGATAGCTCTGGTAGGGATTTTAGAATTATGTTTCGGTAAAAATTTACTCTACGAAAATTTTATCTTCAACCCTTATTACAACAGGTATATCAAATATTATCCCCGCCCAATGTCCACCCAGCTTAATCCTGCTGTCTTGGGGTCTTACCTTTTAGGCTGCCTGCCTTTTAGTCTTTATTTTTTAAAGAATAAATCGTTTTACCTGCGCCTATTGGGAGTTTTTTCTGCATTATTGTGTTTTAGCGTGATTATGCTGACCTTTTCTCGCGGCGTTTTTTTAGGACTGGCGGTCATGCTTTCGGTTTATTTATGGATTGGGCGAAAGAAAAAGTTATTTGTTTTATTTTCTCTTTTCCTGGTTTTGTTGATATTGGTTTGTTCCTACCAGGGCGATGTTAACCTTAACCGTTTCGGCTTTAAAAGGATGATTCTGGGCAGCTGCGATAGCATTATCTCAGAGCACCGTCTACAAAGACTGGGTATGTCTGTGCGTATGCTTAAAGATTATCCCTGGCTTGGAATAGGTTTTACTCATTTTAGAATAAGGTTTTATGAATATTATGCCGCCACAGACCGCGAGTTTTATGAATTCATGATTCCGGATAATATGTATCTTACTATTTTGGCAGAAACGGGGATTGTGGGGACTATCGGTTTTCTGATGTTCATTTTTTCTTTGTTTAAGAAAGGGATAAAGCATTTTAGTAGATTAACCGGGAAAAAGGAGAAAGTGATATTGCTTACCGCTCTCTCTGCGTTAATAGGGCTTCTGGTGAATATGGGGGAATACGATTTATTTTATTGGGCTAACCCTTATATGCTTTTTTGCCTCATCTGCGGGTTTATCCACGGCGCTATAAAAAGTATTTATGAACATTAAAATGGATAAAGAAAAGAGAAGTTTATTTAGAAATCAATATTTTTTAAGATTCATTAATTCTTATAAGAAGAAAATACTGGTATTATTTCTATTAAATCTGATTTCTTCCACCTTTATTCTGGCGGCACCCTACATTTCCAAGCTGTTTATTGATCAGGCATTTATCAATAAAAACCTGGGGAAATTTTTAAACCTTTCTATTCTAGGAGTTGCATTGTTTGCGTTCAGCATATTGATCACGGTGATCAGGGATATCGCGAAAAATAAAACAGGCATAAAGCTAAAATTTAAGCTGACCAATCAGCTAATCAATAAATTTTATACGCTCGATTTGGGTTTTTTCCGTTCACAATCTGTGGGCGAAGACGTATACCGGCTTTCTGATACGGAAACAGTGGTTAATTTTCTCATTGAGCAATGCCCCCAGATTTTGGGGGATATTTTTAAACTGATTATTATTCTCGGGATTTCATTATGGCTCGATGCCCGGATGACCATATTTTTACTTATTTTAAGCCCCCTGTATCTATTCCATAGCCTATATCTGCAAAAGAAACTTAAGCCTATTTACAGGGCGATCTGGGAAAATAGCGCTAAATTATCCAAGGAAATTTACGAAGCCTTTTCTAGGATATTGATTATCAAGGCACTTGGTTTAGAATCTTATCAGCGGCGCGTTTATTTAAAGTCACTGATAAAAAATTTGCGCTTGAAGATAAAAAATTTTCGCTGGATAACAATAAGTTTTTTAACTTCATCCGTTTTATCCAAAGCCATATACGGAGCAATAACTTTATATGGGGGGTGGCTGATTATCAAAGGCAGCTTGACCATTGGTAATTATGCCGCGGTGATGATCTATCTGACCCAGTTAGGAATATTATTAGACTCTTTGCGCTACAGATTTGAGTATTTTGTCAGAGAAACAATATCTCTAGAAAAGTTTTTTGAAGTGATGGATACCCAACCGCAGATTAAAGATTTACCGGGAGCAAAAAACCTAGAGTCCATCAAAGGAGAAATTAAATTTCAGCATATTTCGTTCGGGTATCAACAAGAGAAACCAATCTTTAAGGGAATGGACTCTGTGATTCCTGTCCCTTCTTGGGTAGCCATAGTCGGCCCGTCAGGTTGTGGCAAAACCACCCTGATTAATTTAATCCTCAGGCTTTATGAACCATGGGAGGGAGAAATATTCCTGGGTAACCTGCAATTAAGCGAAATAAAGTTAAAATCATTAAGGGAAAGGGTAAGTATTGCCACACAACAGCCGCTTTTATTTGATGTTTCCATAAAAGAGAATATTTCTTATGGCCTAAAAGGCGTTGGCCAAAGCGAGATTGAGGCAGTAGCTAGGATTGCCTGTATCCATGATTTCATTACTAATCTACCGCGGGGTTATGATACATTCGTCGGCGAAGATGCCTACCGTTTATCAGAAGGGCTTAAGCAGAGAATTGTTTTAGCCAGAGCGATATTAAAAAATTCTGACCTGCTCATTCTTGATGAAGCCACTTCTTCCATAGATTCGTCTACAGAGTGGAAGATTTTTCAAGCTTTAAAGAAAAAAAGAGAGAGGTTAGCTACTATAGTTATCTCGCACAGGTTATTTTCCGTAAAAGATGCGGGGAGAATATTCTTTTTAACCGGAAACGGTAAGATAGAGCAAGGTTCGCATGAAGAGCTTTTATCAGGGAGCGCCTTATACAGGGATTTCTTTCATAATCAAATAGAAGAGGTATAAATAATTTGTATATGCATGCCGAACAGGCACTGATTAAAGCGATAGCTAGAGAGCAGGGCTCAGGAACGGAACATAGCAGAGAAATAAAAAGAATCCTGGCAGAGCATAGTATCGATTGGGATTTATTTAAGCAGCTCATTATTTACCACCAGCTTTTTCCTCTTGCCTATTCAAATTTGAAGGATTTTACCGAATTTTTGCCGCAAGGCTTAAGTGCATTCCTAAAGAATAATTCATACGCCACGCTGCAGCGCGCGCATTATCTCTGGCGGGAATTTACGCGGATAGCCAATGCCTTTGCGCAATCGAAAGTCGAGCTTGTGCCGATAAAAGGCATAGCTTTTCTTGCCGATATCTATCAGGATACCTTTTTCCGGCCGATGGTAGACATAGACATTTTGGTTCAGGAAACCGACCTTTTAAAAGCAGAGGCAATATTGTATGATTTAGGGCATAAAAAGGAATTGCGTGGGTTAAGAGAGGAATATTGGCGAGAAAATCAATACCATATTGCTTTCTTGAAAAATAACACGAGATTTATGCTGCGTACGGAATTGCATTGGGCCCTTGATTATAAAAGGAAAAGGCGCCACCTCTTACCAGAGATTTGGCAGAGATTAAAAGAGGTCCAGTACGATGGGAAAAAAATAAAATCGCTTTCTGCGGAGGATACGCTTTTTAGCCTGGCATTGCATTGCCGCAGGTTTGGCGAAAATCTCTGCCTGAAGAATGTTTATGACGCAATTCTACTTATGCGCAAATATAAAACGAATTTTGATTGGGATTATTGCCTGGCGATGAGCGAAAAATATGAGATGCGCGTAACCTTATTTTTTTTATTGGAGCAGATGTGGTTTTTATCTGGTCAAGACATCCCGGAATATGTCTTCACCAGATTAAACATCTCGGGATTGAGAAAAAAGATAATCCGGATGTTTATCGAGAAGAACACTTTTTCCATAGAAAAGATAGCAGGCAGCAAAGATATCTATTTAAAATTGCATTTTCTTTTGTACGACAGTATCCTTGAACCGTTAGCATATATTATGGATATACCACAGGAGCAGTTTGCAAAATTTTACGGGCTAAAGGTCTATAGCAATAAGACAGAGTTTTTTTATCGCTGGCGGCTCTTATATATATTTTTTAAAAGTGCGTCAAATTTATTACGCTCATTTTTATACAAAAAAAGAATGAAATATGGTAAAATACCTTTAAAGTAGGTTAGAGTCCTTTTGCCGAAGAGGGGGTGAATAAATGGTTGAAAATAAGAAAAAACCAAAATGGGGCAAGCCAAAGCTGATTATTTTAATTAGGGGAAAACCTGAGGAGGGGGTGCTCGCGGGGTGTAAGTCTGGTGCCCATGGCGCCGGGTACCCGGGGGCGTTTCAGGTTAGGTGTCGCCAGCCATTCTGGTGCTACGAGAGTTGCGCGGCATCATCGCCCAGCTGACCCCAATTAGCCCTTGTTCCCTTGGGATTTGGTTCTTGGACCTGTAGGGATAATCGTATTTTGTCTGTAATGTTGAACGGTGAGTGCAAGTAAAAAATGATAATCGAACCTTATATAGAAAAACAGGACATCAATAAGGCTACTTTATGGAAAGATGCCAAACCGCTTTTAAGCCGGTTAGATATCGAGCTTACCGAGCGCTGTAACAATAATTGCATTCACTGTTCTATAAATCTGCCTGCCGATGATTTAGCTGCAAAAGAGAGGGAACTATCCACTGAAGAAATTAAAAATATCCTTAAGCAGGCAGTATCTTTAGACTGTATGGCTGTGCGTTTCACAGGAGGTGAGCCGCTTTTAAGGGAAGATTTTGAAGAATTGTATATTTTCGCCAGAAAGTTGGGCCTTAAAGTGCTTTTATTCACCAATGCTACTTTGATTACGCAGCGTTTAGCAGAATTATTTAGCCATATCCCGCCTTTAGAAAAAATTGAAGTCACGGTTTACGGGATGAAAAAAAGTTCCTATGAGGCGATAACACGGGTAAACGGTTCCTTTGAGGCGGCTTGGGAAGGGATAAACTTATTGCTTAAGAAGCGAATTCCTTTCGTGGTTAAAGAAGCGTTATTACCAAGCAATAAAGAGGAAATAGAAGCATTTGAGGAATGGGCAGCAACTATCCCCTGGATGGATAGCCCGCCCTCGTATTCAATGTTTTTCGACTTGCGCGGCAGGAGAGATGGGGCAAAAAATCAGTTAATAAGAAGCCTGCGGCTTAGCTCCGCGGAAGGATTGAGAATTCTAACCCGCAGGAAGGATAAATATATAAAAGAGATGAAGCAATTCTGTTCTAAATTTATGCGGCCGGCCGCAGATAGACTTTTTTCCTGCGGCGCTGGCTACGGTGGTTGTGTAGATGCTTATGGGAATTTTCAGCCCTGTATGATGCTAAGGCATCCAGATACGGTTTATAATCTAAGAGAAGGTTCTCTTAAGGACGCCTTAACTAATTTCTTTCCAAAAATAAGAGAAATCAAAGCTACTAACCCCGATTATCTGCAACGTTGCGCGAAATGTTTCTTAAAAGGCCTTTGCGAGCAATGCCCGGCAAAATCCTGGATGGAGCACGGCACTTTGGATACGCCGGTAGAGTATTTTTGCGAGATTGCGCATACTCAGGCAAAGTTTCTGGGTTTAGTAAAAGATGGTGAAAGAGCTTGGGAAGTAGAAGATTGGAGAAAAAGGATAAGTGAATTTGTAGATAAACCTGAAGCAGGAGTTACAAGTGTATAGGAGGGGGAAAATGGAATTAAACATTGATATCGATAAGGCCTACATGCCATCAGAGGATGTAGTGGCCAGGGAAGTGCAGGGGGAGTTTATCATTGTTCCTATCGCTTCGGGCATCGGAGATTTGGAAGATGAGATATTTACTTTGAATGAAACCGGACGGGCTATTTGGGGTAAATTAGATGGCAGGAGAAGTTTGAAAGACATAGCGAGAGATTTGAGTTTTGAATTTGAAGGTTCTCCTGACGAAATCGAGAAGGATGTTATTGGCCTGGCAAAAGAACTGCTTAAAAAGAGAATGTTAGTTGAAACCCAATGAGATTTCTTTCTCTTCACAGGCATTAATCGAGCTGATAGAGTCTGTCCTTTCCAAAGGCGCTTCTTTTAGGTTTCAGGTCAAAGGTTTCAGTATGGTGCCTTTTATCAGAGATAATGATGTGGTAATAATCTCCTCTATTTGTAATTCCTCCATAGGTTTTGGGCAGCCGGTAGCGTTTATAAATCCCTGTTCAGGAAAACTGACTATTCATAGAGCGATAGGGAAAAACAGTAATGTTTATCTGATAAAAGGAGATACTATTTTTAAAATAGACGGTTTGATTCCTAAAGAAAATATCTTAGGAGTCATAATTGGGATAGACAGAAAGGGCAGGCGGGTTAAGTTTGGCTTGGGGCCTGAAAGATTCATTATCGGGCTCTTAAGCAGAGTAAAGATACTACCTCTTTGTTTTTGGTGCTGGATGCTGCTTCCTTTTTCTGCCAGGAGGTTTATAAAATGCGCAATGCATTTGTGAAGGCAGTTCCTTTGCCGGAATTTCCCCTCTGGGAAAGGATGAAGGAAAAAAGAAGGGTTATTTCTTTTGATTTAGAATTAACTGCCAGGTGCAATAATAATTGCCGGCATTGCTATATAAACCTGCCGGCCAATGACCAGCAGGCAGAAAGAAAAGAGCTTTCTCTCGGAGAAATTAAGAATATAGTTGACCAGGCTGTAGATTTAGGTGCCTTTTGGTGTTTGCTTACAGGCGGCGAGCCGTTATTGCGAGAAGATTTTTTTGATATTTATTTATATTTAAAGAAAAAAGGGCTTTTGCTTTCGGTTTTTACTAATGCCACCCTGATTAACGATGAACACATCAGATTTTTTAAAAAATATCCTCCCAGGGATATAGAAGTAACAGTTTACGGAGTGACTAAAAAAACCTATGAGCAGGTAACCCGCAAAGCCGGTTCATTTGATTGTTTTATGCGGGGATTAAATCTTTTGCTGGAAAATAAGCTTAAGGTGCGCTTTAAGGCAATGGCCTTGCGTTCCAATGTCCATGAATTGCCCCAAATTGCACGGTTCTGCCGCGACAGAACCAGGGATTATTTCCGCTTTGACCCGTTTCTGCATTTACGCTTCGATGGCAATAAAGAGAGAAATGAAGAGATAAAATCTGAAAGGCTGTCAGCAAGGGAAATTGTGGCCATAGAACAATTAGATTCAGAACGTTCAGATGCTTTAAAAAAAGGTTGCGATGAACTAATTAATCCTGAATTTTCCCATATTAACTGTAACCACCTTTTTCATTGCGGGACAGGCCAAGGCAGTTTTACGGTAAGTTATGACGGTTTTTACCGCCTTTGCTCTTCGCTTTGGCATCCGGATTGCATTTATGACCTTAAAAAGGGGACACTTGTTGATGCCTGGGAAAATTTTGTCTTCAAAGTGCGGGATATGCGTTCGAATAGAGAAGAGTTTCTAAACAAATGCCGGAAATGTCCAATCATAAACCTCTGCATCTGGTGCCCGGCACATTCCTACTTGGAAAACGGTGAATTGGATAAGCCAGTTGATTATTTCTGCGAAGTCGCCCATTCCAGGCAGAAGATGCTCGAAAACACAGTGTTAAAATTTCAAGTTAAAAAGGAGATACGCTTATGCCAGGAGAAAGTAAAAAACCAAAATGGGGCAAGCCAAAGCTGATTATCTTGGTAAGGGGAAAACCTGAGGAGACGGTGCTCGCGGGGTGTAAGGGTGGATATGGCGGGGCCGCGGGCCACCCCAACGGGATGTTCGGGGCGTGCGTCCCAAGGATCGGCGGCATGATGAGTGGGTGCGTGACCTGTCACACAATCAGCGGGCCCAGCTGACCCCAATTAGCCCTTGTTCCTTTGGGTACTTGTTTTTGCCATGCGGAAGATGCTTGAAGCAGACCCCATACCGCAAACTTAAAATACGGAGGTGAAATCATGCCTAAAGAAAAGAGAGAATGGCTAAAGCCAAAGCTGATTATTTTAATTAGGGGAAAGCCTGAAGAGAGGACGCTCGATGCGTGTAAGCTGGCCAAGTTTGTAGGCGGCGCTGGGCCGGCCGTAGTGGCTGGGCACTGCTATCAGCCAGCGCCGTGCCAGAGTTGTGCGACATTAGGGAGCTAGGGCTGGAGGCGTTCCCCCCTCTCTAGCCCTTGGTCCCTTGAGAATTGGTTTTTGGACCTGTTACGCTGGATAGTTTAAGGCTTAAACTATCCGTGGATGCCATAATTTAAATATGCTACAGAATAGTTATCTGGAGATAAAGAAGACAAACAACCTACCCCGCCTGCCGTTAGAAGGCAGCCTTGACCTTACCTATCGCTGTAATAATAATTGCCGTCACTGTTGGCTAAGGATTCCACCCGAGTCCCCCGATAAAAATGCAGAGCTTTCTTTTGAGGAAATAAGAAAACTTATCGATGATGCAAAAAAAATGGGTTGCCGTAAGTGGTCTATATCGGGCGGCGAACCCCTACTCAGGCCTGATGTTATAGAGATATTTGATTATATTACCAGCCATTCTAATTCTTATTCTATAAATACCAATGGCACTCTCATTACTCCCAAAATCGCCCAACTAATGAAACGCAAAGGCAGTAAAATGGTTGTTCTATATGGGGCAACCGCCGGTGTCCATGACCATATTACCCGTAATCCCGGTTCGTTTGAGGCCGCTATGCGCGGGTTTGCTTATTTGAAAGAAGCGGGTGCTGGTTTTACAGTTCAATTAATTCCGATGCGCGATAATTACCATCAATTCCAGGATATGGTTCATTTGGCAGAGTCTTTAAGCAGGCATTATAGAGTAGGCGCTGCCTGGTTATATCTTTCCGCCTGCGGTGACCCTGAAAGAAATAGAGAGATAATACGCCAGCGGCTCTCTCCGAAAGATGTGGTTGAACTGGATAAGCCGGATTTAAGTTATGAAGAATTTATGGCTGAGGAGCGAGAAAATCACCACTATATTTGCGATAATAATGAATATTTATTTTCCTCCTGCATTGGGTCAAGGCGCGATTTCCATATCGATCCTTATGGCCAGATGACCTTTTGTTGTTTTATCAAAGACCCCAGCTTAAGATATAATTTAAAAAAGGGGAGTTTTCAGGATTGCTGGGAAAATTTTATCCCTTCTTTAGCAAATAGAGTTAAGGTTAACGAAGAATACCAAAAAAACTGTGGTTCTTGCGCGCTAAGGAGTCATTGTCGCTGGTGCCCGGTTTACGGTTTTCTGGAGCATCGCAGATTTTCTGCTAAGGTTGATTATCTTTGTGAGGTTGCCAGAGAAAACAAAAAGTTTAAGGATAACTGGCAGAAAGAACACCGGCGGTATTACCGGATTGCCGATATCACCATTCAAGTGGATTCAGACCTGCCGATTAATGAGAATACCCTTCATCCTAAGTTTAAATTATTTGAAGTAGAAAGACCGGGAGAAGATACGATTGCGATAAGGCATTATTTTTCTCTTCCTGATTTAAACGGCAGGGATTTAGGAAAAGAAATTTACCGAAAGCCGCCCTGGGCAATTTATAAAAAAAATGATTCTTGGATTTATTTAGGAATTTCATCAGTAGGCGGGGATAACAGCCCGCACCAGGTAGCAGTTTTTAATCAAGACCATACCCGCGCCAGAATTTATAATGACAAAGAAGAAACATTTCTTAAGGGCAATCTGCACTCTTTAACCATTTTCCCTACCGACCAGATATTATTGGCGCGCATTTTGGCGGATAGGCAAGGTTGTTACTTGCATTCCTGCGGAGTAATATTTGAGGGTAAAGGTTTACTTTTTACCGGCCATTCTGAAGCAGGTAAATCTACCCTAGCGGCAATGCTGAAAGATAAGGCAGAACTCCTTTGCGATGACCGGATGATTATAAGAAAACATTCAGATGGTTTTAAAATCTACGGCACCTGGAGCCACGGTGATGTACCAGAGGTATCTGCGAATTCCGCTGCCTTAAGTGCAATATTATTCTTAGAAAAGTCGAACGATAATTGCCTTATGCCGTTAAATGACAAGAAAGAGATAATAAAACAGCTGATAGGGTGTATAATAAGACCTTTTGTAACTGCCGAGTGGTGGCAGAAAATATTGGGTCTTGTGGATATAATTGCTAGCGAAATACCTTGTTATGTGCTCAGGTTTGACCGCAGTAGCCGCGTTATTGATGTTTTAAGACAACTGTAGCCGGAAGGGATAAGATGTCAAATCAATTGGTAAGTATCGTTGTTGTCACTGCCGGAACAAATGGACATATTGATTCTTGCCTGGACTCTATAAGAAAACAGACTCATCCGAAATTAGAGGTCACGGTAATCGATAACTCGCTTAATCAGGAGTTTAGTCACGATATCTTAAGGCGTTATCCAGATGTTAATTTATACCAGAGCCGGAAGAATTTATTTTACTGCGAATCGCTTAATAAGGGGATAGAAATGGGCAAAGGAGATTTTATTCTTTGTCTTAACGATGACGCGACTTTAGATAAAAGGTTTATTGAAGAGGCGCTGAAGAGCTTTGGCTTGACATTTCTCAATAATTTTACTTGACAGCAGTTATAGTATATGCTATAGTTATTACAAATGTCCAATACTCCTTCGGGGCAAAAGTAAATTGGGCAACCATAATGTAGCTTGCTGATTTATCGGCAGAATGGACGGAGAAGCAAATGCTGATTTTCCCGCGAGAGATTGTGAAAAGATATAATATCTCTTATCAGACCTTGAATTACTATACCAGCCTTGGTCTTTTGGTAGTTAGAAAAAGAAGAGGTAACGGTAGGCTGTATGATGAGGAAGAGGTTGAGAAAAGGTTAAAGAGGACTGCTGAATTAAAAGACGAGGGTTATCCGTTAAGGATTATCTGTAAAATGCTATGA
>Ga0315545_1004368_pt1 | contig 11699 bp, 10 predicted proteins | sample SalMarSW160210MG_FD_203096 | JGI IMG/M metagenome (GOLD analysis project Ga0315545, IMG submission 203096) | Salt marsh sediment microbial communities from the Plum Island Ecosystem LTER, Massachusetts, United States - Salt Marsh Sediment SW1602-10 ...
CCTCACTTTTTTTACTCTGCTTAAGACTGTTTTGGCTTTTAAAGCCCGCCAGCGGCCGCGATTAAAAAAGGGATTATAGCAAAAGCGGCATTTAAAAGGACAGCCCCGGGAAGTTTCCATATCAATGGTCGCTACCCCTTCCCGGCGCGGCAAATAATCCTTAACTCTAACTAATTGATAAGGGATATCCGGCATTTTATTTAAATCCACCTGCTTTCCTGCTTTAGTAGAAAAAATTTTCCCCTCTTTTTTAAAATAAAGACCGGCAATTCCCTTTAATGACCTTTTTCCTTTTAAGGCTTGAGCTAACTTTAAAAAGGTCTTTTCTCCATCACCAATAACAACAATATCTACGGTTTCATCTTTAAGTGTTTGCTCAGGTAAAATCGAAGCATGAGGCCCGCCCCAAACCATGGGGATCTCAGGATTAAATTCTTTAACCACTTGGCCCACTTGACGAGCAAATTCCACTTGGGGTCCAAGCATACAAGTGGTGGCCACCAGTAAAGGCTTTTTCCTCAACTCCTTTATCAAACTCTGCTGCCAATTTGGATCCAATCTTTGATCAATCAGTTTGACTTTAAATTCTTGACTAATGAATTTGGCGCTGGAAAGCAAAGACAAAGGCAGACCGGGCGCGGTTTTAATATTATCCAAAAGCCCGACGATGGGTTGCACTAAAATAATCTCAGCCATTAATTTTTTACTCCTCAACTTAAATAAGCCAAAGCCGCTTTAATGGTTTTAGCTAAATTAAGCCATGTTTGCTTCCGACCCAAAATCCTTTTGATAGTCTTGGGCCTTAAATAGAATCTCCGGTAGGCTTGACGCCACATTTTTTCTACCAATTCCTTTTTCACCTCACCTAATTCAAAATAGCATTTTCCCCTGGTATAACCATAAAGATTCCAATCAGTAATTAAAAACTTGCCTTTTCTTTTTATTTCTTCAAAAAGAGGACTTCCTGGTAAAGGATTAACAATAGTAAAATGAGCTATATCTGGATCAAGTTTCAGGCTAAAATTAATGGTTTCCTCCATGGTTTTTTCATTTTCGCCTTTGTTGCCAATCATAAAATAACCAATGGACTCAATCCCCAATTCTTTACAAGCCTTAACCGCTTGGAAAACTTTTTTTAAATTTAAGTTCTTGCCTATCTTATTAACCATTTCTTGACTGCCAGCCTCAATCCCAAAACCAGTCCGATAAAAACCCGTTTGTTTCATCTTTTTAAGCAAAGATTTGCTCACTCTATCGGCTCTTAATCCTTGGGCCGTGGTCCACGAAGTCTTAATTTTTCTCTTCAATAAACCATCGCATATTTTTTCCACCCTTTGCATATCTAAATTAAAAACATCATCTTCGACCCCTATTTCCTCCACCCCAAATTCTTTGACTAAATATTCCCAAAGATTAACCACATAATCCGCGCTATGGGCTCGCCAGCAATCGCCAAAAACACCTTTATAGCAATAAAAACAATGATAAGGACAACCGCGGGAAGAAACTAAGGTCAAGGTTCTTTTCTGTTTGCTTAAGACCGGCTGCGGCGTGGTGTAATAAGCCATGTCTTTTTTTAAAAGATGGTAGGCAGGAAAAGGTAATTGATCTAAGTCTTTGATTAAAGGCCGATCAGGATGATGCCCTATTTTCCCTTTTTTAAGATAAGAAATCCCCTTGATGTTTTTAAGTTTTGGCCACTGAGCGCAGATTTCTTCCATGGTTTCTTCACCTTCGTGGCGCACTACCAAATCAATTATGCCTTTTGCCAATGATTCTTCGGGTAAAGCAGAAGCATGAGGGCCTCCCAGAATCACTGGTTTACCTGCCTTTTTACAAATCTTGGCTAATCGCCAGGCTTCTTTAATTAAAGGAGTCGTCGCCGAAATGCCTACTAGGTCTTGTTTTCTTAAAAGCAATCTGCTTAAGTTTCTCGGTGAAGCATTAAGATCAAGCACAGAAACTTGATGGCCTTCTTTTTCTAAAACCGCCGCTATTGAGAGCAGGCCTAAAGGTGGCAGCCGCGGTTGGTCATATTTTTTAAGCTGGGGATTAAGCAGTAAAACTTTCATCAAGCTGATGGTAATTTTTTTCCTAAAACATAAACCATGTGCGAGCACTTCTCACTCTTACAAAATGGTTCAAAATATATCAAAATATAAAAAAGTATCCTAGCTAAATTAATGATTAAGGGGTTTTTTAACCAACTTTTGGGTTGAGAAATTTTTTTTGAAGGCCAAGGTGGAGAATCAACTAAACCAACATCCAGGATTTGATAGCCTTTTTTTCTCACTTGTTTTTCTAACTCCTTTAAACTCAATCCTCTTCCTGAATGTTCTTTATTAGCACAAAGAAACATTTTTCCTGAACCAAATTTATTTTTCAATTTTTTTCTTTGGCTTTCCACTGAAATCTGCTCATAGACTTCTCCCAAACCCAAGATTTTAGGCTCATATTTTTCTGATAATAAAAGTTTGTCAATAGTCATAGTTATATCACCTTTCCTACCCCTTCCCTAAATTTCACCTTTGGCTGCCAAAGCTTTTTTTGCTCTCGAGAAATTTTAAAAACCCAATCATAGCTTAAAAAATCAATATCCTTACCCAATAACATCGCTGCCAACTTGAACGTGATCGCTGGTAAAGCTAATTTTAAGCAAGGTTTATCTAATTTCTGGCTAATCATATCCACCAAGTCCTTTAATCTGATGGTTTCGCCAATCCCCCAGAAAACTTTGTTTTTTATTTTAGAAGACAGGGTTTTTAAAAATAGTCTCACCAAATCATCTATAAAGATAATGGCCAGTTTTTTCTGGCCCCTAGCCACTAAAGGAAAAATACCCTGACGGACAACTTGAGTTAAGCGCCAAACTCCGCCTCCTTTTTCCGGACCATAAACCAGACCCGGCCGGACAATGATCCAGTCCAGACTGCTTTTTTGCACTGCTTTTTCGGCCATTAATTTAGAGCGGGCATAAAAATTAACTGGCCTGGCTGCTTGAATCGAACTGCAAAAAATAAAGCGTTTGACTTTGTTAGCTACAGCAGCTTTAAGCAAATTTTCCGTGTATTGAAAATTGACTTTTTGGTATTCATTCCAAGAAATGCCTTGTTTTTGGCCGGCAATGGCCGCCAGATGAAAAACTGCTTCTATCCCATTTAACTCTTTATTCAAAAACCCTAAATTACCTAAATCTCCCCCCGTTTTTCGGCTCATGACTTTAACTTGGTAACCTTTTTGAATTAAGGCTTTAACCAAGGGTCGACCAATAAAACCAGTGCCGCCGGTAACAAGTATTTTCATCTTAAAAAAATAACTTTTGCCATCATTTTTGGGCTGATTAAAATATTAGTATAACTCACATTAGCTAAGGGGCAGTAACATTCTCTGTTTTTAATTGATTTTCTTGCCTCTTTTGCTTTTTTAGAAAACCAGATTTTTTTAAAATCATAATTTTCTTTTTTTAAATTTCCCCAAACATCAGCCCGCACACAACAAGGCCAAACATCACCATTGGGCGCAATTTGAGCTGAAGCAATACCGCTAAAACAAGGAATTACTTGCGTTTTTCTTTTAATAATTTCCTGAACTAAATCATAATAAACCCAACGAAATCTCTGAATCCATCTATTAAAAGCTTTGAGCTTTGATCCGCCAGCCGGCGGATGAGCTTTGAGCTTTAAATACTCTACTGCCTTTTTATAATCCCTAAGATTAGGACTGATATCTTTATTCATGGTTCCTAGTTCAACCCTATTCTCAGCGATCTCCGTCACATAAGAATCAGGCTTAAGCCCATCCAAGACAAAATCACCAAGTGCAGGAAAATGGTCGACATTTTTCTTAGAAATGACCGTATGAATTCCCAAGTTAAAATTGCTGGATTTAATTTTTCTTAAAAGCTGGTAAGTTCTCATTGCTTTTTTAAAATTACCTTTGACTCCCCGAATCTGATCATGCTTGTCTTTAATCCCGTCTAAAGAAAGATTAATAATGATCCTGCTCTGAGGTGAGTTTTTAATAATGGCTTTGGTTTTTTTAAAAATAATCTCAGATAAAAGTCCATTGGTAGGAATAGTAATGATCTTTGGCTGGCAAATTTGATAAAGACTTTGGCAAATCTCCACTAAATCCTGCCTTAAAAAAGGTTCGCCTCCGGAAATGGTGACCCAAAAAGGTGATTTTCCCAAAGAAGAAAAAATCTTCTTCCATTCTTCAAGACTTAATTCTTTGCCCGCCTTTTTTTGCCAAATATTACAACTATAACAACGCGAGTTGCATTTATAACTCAAACTAAAAGTATAGTTTAAAGGTAACATTGGTGGCCAGCCCCAATAATAAAAAAGCCGGTAAAAAGGAATTTTAGTTAGTCTTAACATCTTTAGTGCTCGGGGCAACTTCCCAAACCGTATGAGAATTGCCTTTAAAATAATCGTAGGTAGCCAATATTCTCGCCCAAATTTCCATTAATCCTACCAAAGGTGAATAAAGAATAAATCTTGGTTCAAACCGGAAAATTCTTAACCAAGCGGAAACTAACCGGCCTTTTTTTAAAGTAGAAACACTATATCCCTGGGATTTTATTAAGACTAAGTGGCCGTGATGAATTCTCCGTCGTTGTCTTAAAAACTCAGCTAAACTCTCTGTACCCTTATTAAAAACAATGGCTTTAGGCACATAAACCAGCTTGTATCCTTGACCCACAATTAAAGGTTCAACCGTAGCTTCGTCAACCGCTGAAGCATAAGGGATTCTTTTAAAAACTCGGCGGAAAGCAGTCATTTCTCCCATTTTGGGCGCTTTTAAAGATATCTGATGATGTAATTCCCAGAGAAGATGGGCGGCAAAACCAAAAAATGTTTTTTCAGAATCAATGGGAATCGGATGAGCCCCGCTCATGCCCACGCGGCGGTCGGAAAAAACGGAAACCAGTCTTTCCACCACATCTTCCTGAGGAATAGTATCCGCTCCGGTTAAAACCAAAATCCTACTTCGGGCATGATTTAAAAAAAGGTTGACGGCCGAAGATTTGCCTCGACGTTTTTTTTGAATCAATAGCTTAATCCGTTTGTCTGTTTGAGCCATTCTTTTCACAATCGGCACTGTTTGGTCCGTGCAACCAGAGGCAATGACAAAAATCTTGTCAACCTTAACTGTTTTCAACTTTTGCGAAAGCAGAGATTCAAGCGCCCGAGCAATGTTTTTTTCTTCATTGTAGGCCATTAGGCCAAGGCTGCAATTAATCATTTTTATTAAGTTACTATACATTATGAAAACTCTGCAGGCTAATGATCTGCAGTTTCTGAAAAATAATAGTTTTCATCCCGCATTGAGAAAACTTTATCATATTTCCGAACCAAATTCATCGTCCTGACTAGAAGTCAGGGGTTTTCTTTGGTGCGGGATAACAACTTCCCTATTAATCTAAAAATTGTTAGAATTAGGGGCAATGAAAAAACCATTTATCTCTATTATCATTCCCACTTGGAGAAAAAATAAAATTTTAAACCGCTGTCTCCATTCTCTCCTGGATCAAAATTACCCTCAAGACCATTTTGAAATTATTGTTGTTTCTAAGAAAAGACTTAATCTCTCCGGCAAAAAAATTAGAACCCTCACTATTCCCAAGAATAAAAACCATGCTCAAGCAAGAAACATTGGCGTTAATAAGGCTAAAGGAAAAATATTAGCTTTTTGCGATGATGACTGCCTCTTGCCCAAGAATTGGCTTCTCAATGCCTCTGCTTATTTTACTGAAAAACTGGCTGACCTTATCAGTGGACCCATTCTCCCTCCTAAAAAAATATCATTTAAACAAAGATTGAGCGGCTATCTGGTCGGTTCCCGCTTTACTATTGGCTTTGCCGCTCCCCGCTACCGCAAGCTCTTTCCGGAAAAAGAAGCCAATGAATTTGACCTGATCTTGGCTAATACTTTTATTAAAAAAAGTGTTTTTGAAAAATTTGGTGGTTTTAATAGAGATCAGGTTCCCTGCGAAGAAAATTTTCTTTATGCCAGGCTAAAAAATAACGGCGGTAAACTTTTATATGTGCCTAAAATCTCTTGCCATCACTTGCCGCCGTCAATTGTTTTTCCTCTGGCAAAAAAAATATTTTTTTATGCCCAAGGCCGAGGGGCGATGATCGTTCGGGCCCCGGAAACCTTCCATCCCCAATATCTTATTCCCAGTTTTTTTATTTTAATTAGCTTGGGATTATTAATCCTTTCTCTTTTTTCTCTCCTGGCTTTTTCTTTTTTACTGGCCACGATTTTAGTTTATTTATTGCTTAACTTGATCAGCGCCGCTTACATTTTTCGGCAATTCGAGAAAAACCCCCTGATTTTTATCATCGCCCCTCTAGCTACTTTTGTCATTCATGTCAGTTATGGTTTGGGCTTTCTTAACGGCTTTATCCTCTACTTGTTGGGTCAAAAACAAGCTGTTAAAATGCCAAGGGTAAACTAATGAAGACTCTATTTTTAAATCCTCCTTCCTTTTCCCGTTTTGATTCGGCCGGAGCCAGATTTGCTGCCACCAGAAAAACTGCCTCTCTCTGGTATCCAGCCTGGCTTGGTTATGCCGCCGCCTTAGTTCCCCAAAGTAAACTCTTAGACTCTCCGGCCAGTAATACTGACCTTAAACAGCTTTTAAAAATGATTAGAAAATATGATCTGTTAGTGGTTTATACTTCTACCCCTTCTTTTAATAATGATCTTCGAATCGCTGAGGCGATCAAAAAGAAAAAGTCCCGCAGAGCGGGATCGTCCTCTGGACGAAAAAAAATAAAAATTATCTTTGTGGGTCCTCATGTTTCGATTTTAACAGAAGAGTCACTTCAGGCCAGTCAGGCTATTGATGCCATCGCCAGAAAAGAGTTTGACCAGACTGTTTTAGAAATCAGCCAGAAAAAACCCTGGGCCAAGATTAAAGGCTTGAGCTATAAAAGGGGTGGAAAAATCATTCACAACCCTGATCGTCAACCCCTGATGAATCTTGACCAACTCCCTTTTGTCAGCCAAGTCTATCAACGCGATTTAATCATCAATAATTATCATCTTCCTTTTTGCCTTCATCCTTACCTGGCGCTTTATGCGGGTCGAGGTTGTCCTAACCAATGCACTTTTTGTTTATGGCCGCAGACTTTTACTGGCCGGATTTATCGTAAAAGAACGGTGGCTAATGTGATTAAAGAAGTTAAGTGGATGCAAAAAAATTTACCCCAAATTAAGGAAATATTTTTTGATGATGATACTTTTACTATTAATAAAAATTGGGTCCAAAAATTCTGCCAAGCAGTCAAGCCTTTAAACCTCACCTGGTCTGTTAATGCCCGGGCTGATCTTAATTATAATTTGCTTAAAAAAATGAAATCAGCCGGCTGCCGCGTTTTAGTGGTTGGCTATGAATCAGGCAATGAAAAAATTCTTAAAAATATTAAAAAGGGGGTTGGCCTCAAGCAGATGAGGAAATTTACCCAAGAAGCAAAAAAAGCGGGTTTAATGATTCACGGTACTTTTGTCTTGGGTTTACCCGGAGAAACCAAAAAAACCATGGAAAAAACCTTTCAGTTTGCTTGTGAATTAGATTGTGAAACCATCCAAATCTCTATTGCCACCCCCTTTCCTGGAACTGCATTTTACTCCTGGTGCCAACAAAAAGACTATCTTCAAAAAAAGCCGCTGATTAATCAAGGTGGTTATCAAACTCCAGCCATTGCTTATCCCCAGCTTTCAGCTCAGGCCATCCAAAAAGCAGTCGAAAAATTCCACCTCAGATACTATTTCCGAGCCTCATATATTTTAAAAACGCTAAAAATTGCCCTTTCTTCTCCTTTAGAAGCGAAAAGAATCCTCATTTCATCCTGGGAATATGGGAAATATTTACTTAACTCTGCCAAACAAAATTTTTAATGAAGGTCTTACTGATTAATCCTAACCATTATTCTGGCTCTGACCTAACCACGAAAATGATCCTGCCTCCCTTGGGTTTGGCTTACCTCGCCTCTTATCTGGAAAAAAATAAGATTAAAGTTTCCATTCTTGACGCTCATGTAGAAAACCTAAGTCCAAGTAAAACTGCTCATCAGGCTCTTCGGCAAAAACCAGGATTGATCGGCATTGGCGCGGTCACTAATACCATTAATCAGGCTTGGCAGATCGCCCGCCTGATTAAAAACAAAAAAAATATTCCTCTGGTTTTAGGCGGCATCCACCCCACCCTCCTGCCTGAAGAGTCTTTAAAAAAGAGTTTTATTGATCTGGTCATTCGGGGTGAAGCAGAAATTCCTTTATTAAATTTAGTCTTAGGAAAAGCAAAAGCCAAAATCAAAGGCCTGTCTTTTAAAAAAGGTAGAAAAATCATTCATAATCCTCCCGCTCCTCCTCTTCAAAACCTTGATACTCTGCCTTTTCCGGCCCGGCACCTTTTACCCCTGGAAAAGTACATCACTATTGGCGCCCAACGTCCTCCTTATGCTACTTTAACCTCTTCCCGAGGTTGCCCTTATAATTGCTCTTTTTGCTCAACCAAGGCGGTTAGCGGCCGTAAATTTCGAGCCCGTTCCCCGGAAAATGTGTTGGCGGAAATCGATCACCTGGTTAAAAATTATGGGGTCAGGGAAATCAATATTGTTGATGATAACTTTACCATTGATCCCCAACGGGTAGAAAAGATCTGTAAACTTTTGCTTAAAAGAAATTATGATTTAATTCTAAAAAATGGTAATGGGGTGAGAATTGATCGTCTCAGTTATCCGCTTTTGCGCTTAATGAAAAAGGCTGGTTGGTACTTTTTGGCTTTTGGTATTGAATCTGGCGACCAGGCAATTTTGGATCAGAATAACAAGGGTTTAAAACTAACCCAGGTCCGCCAGGTAATTAACTGGTGTCAAAAAATCGGGCTGCAAACCATAGGCTTTTTTATCATTGGTCTTCCCGGAGAAACCCTAACCAGTATCAAAAAAACCATTAATTTTGCCAAAAGCCTAGCCCTAGACGAAGCTCAATTTAATATTCTCACTCCTTTTGCAGGCACCCAAGCCAGAGAAATGATCCAAAATCAAGGCCGCATTTTAACTAATGATTGGCAGAAGTATAATCCCTGGTCTAAACCGGTTTTTAAACTTAAAGATCTTTCACCGGAAATAATGCTTAAAAAACAAAAACAAGCTTATCGACAATTTTATCTCCGACCACAGATTATTTTAAAACAAATCTCTAAACCTAATTTTTGGTCTAAGCTTAAGGCTGGCTTGCCCATTATATTTAAATGAAACTAAGTAATTTAATCAGCTCTCTTTTTTCAAAAAAACCTACTCATGCGGTCCTTTTCCTTACTTATCAATGTAACAGCCGCTGCTCCTGGTGTAATAGCTGGCAAAGGCCAAAGCAAAAACAATTAACTTTTAGCCAGATTAAAAAAATCTTGCGGCAATTAAAAAAATTCGGCATTAAACTGATTTATCTTTCAGGTGGAGAGCCATTAATCAGAACAGATATTCTCGAGATCATCAAGCTGGCCTCAGACTTTAGTTTTGACATGATCCTGGCCACCAATGGTATTCTTCTTGACGGCCGGATTATCCATCATTTAGTCAAATATCCTTCTTTGCATATTAATGTCAGCCTGGATACTCTTGATCAAAAGCTTTATCAAAAAATCCGCGGGGTTAAGGCCTTGAACCGAGTAATTAAAAACCTTAAACTCCTAAAAAAACTTTATCCCAATTATCCTTTAAGACTAACCATGACTATTTCCAGTGCCAATCTTAATGAAGCGAAAAAAGTCTATGCTTTTTGTCAAGAAAACAAGATTTATTTTTCTCCTAACCCTTATTTTCCTCAAGGCAGATTCAGAAAATACAGCTCTATCCATGACTATCAGTCGCGAAAAAATAAATTTATCCATTACTATCAAAAAATAGCCCAAAAAGTAAAAAATGAGCCTTTTCTTTCTGGTTTTCCCCTTATTTATCAAAAATTAATCTTATGGCTAAAAAATCAGCTCCAAGAACCTTGCGGCGCTGGCCAAGAAATTATCTTTATTGATCCAAGGGGTAAAGTTTATGCTTGCCAAGATTTAAAACCCTTTGCTGATTTAACTAAAGAAAGTCTGGTCAAAAAGTGGCCGGAGAAAAAATGGCTCCCAGGAGTGAAAAAGTGTTATCAAAAAACCCCTTGTTTTATTTTCTGCACCCGCTCACCTTATATCTTAAAAAATAACAAGATGAGAATTATGCTTGATCTTTTAACTTCTAAAAAAATCCTCCACTATTTTAAAATGTATTAATTGGGGTTAATTCCTCATGCTTTATCGCCTTAATGCAACTGGTGGTCCCCCCCGCCCACTCAAAAACCCGGCAGTATTTAACCAGTCTTTTAGCCAAAAATTCTGCCAAGCATTGAGGCCGAAAAACGCCATTAGCACCAAAAAGTCTTTTTTGGATCACATAAGGCGCTCCCAAAACATAAAAAATATCATGAATCATCACTACTTCTTGGGGAATCAAAGTAAAAACTTTTTTTACTTTAAAGCCTGCTTTTTCTAACTCTTTTTGCCAGCCTTGCTTTTCTAGCAGATGGTAATGCTTCCAAAGATTTTGTTTAAAATCAATATATCTTTTCCCAAAAATCCGGGAGAAAAAAAGATAATCAGAAATCACTGGCCGAGGTACAGTTAAAATTAAACTGCCACCTTTTTTTAAAACCCGATTAATCTCTTTTAAAACCGGGTTCAGTTCTCCTTTGATATGCTCCAGCGAACTATTAGCGATCACTGTCTGAAAAGATCCTTTTTTAAAAGGCATGGAAGCACCGTCGGCTTGAATTGCTTTTTGATAAACTCCATTTTTTCTGGCGATCTTGATCTCAGATAAATCTGCATCCAAACCCACCTCAATCGCTTTTTTGCCAAAACAGAGTTGAGCAAAAAGGCCATCGCCGCAGCCAAAGTCTAAAATTGGCCGCCTTAGTGGTAATTGCTTAAAGGCCAAACACTCATTTGCCCGCGGCAAAGCCAAAACCAAAGGCATTTTTTTAAGAAACTTAATTAAAATTTCCTCTTCTTTTTCCCTCATTATTTAAAATCCTCATTCCTACTTACTACTTACTACTTACTACTTCTTTATTCATACATAATCATCCTGGTGCGGAAAAACTCAATCCGCTCTAAAAATGGCAAGATTTTCTTCACCTTCAAGTTATCAAAAAGAGTCACACCTAGAATACCTAAACTTGAAGGTTGAGGATAGTGGCATTGGCGGCAAAGAGTAATTTCTTTGCGCTTGCCTGCATTCAGTTGGCGGCGTAAAAGTTGAGCCTGAGGACTATTCCAAATCTCTTTTAAGGATTGTTCTTGAATATTACCTAAAACATGATCGCTGAAATTATCCACACAGCAAGGCACCACCGTGCCGTCAAAATAAATATTAATCATTCTGTAGGGGTAAAAACAGCGTGAGGACAAAATCGTCTTTTTAGGCTTTTTTTTGCTAAAAAAATCCACCACTGGCTTGACTCGGACTACATCTGCTCCAGAGTGGCGCCAATCTTTTAAAAATAAATTAACCTCATGTTGATTTTCTTTCATGGTAATAAACTGGATCACAATAAAAGGCGGGTTTTTTCTGGTTTTTTTCATTTTTAAAAAATCTTGAACATTTTTTTTCACTTTAACAAAATCCCCACCTACCCTGATCTTT
>Ga0315545_1004369_pt1 | contig 11695 bp, 9 predicted proteins | sample SalMarSW160210MG_FD_203096 | JGI IMG/M metagenome (GOLD analysis project Ga0315545, IMG submission 203096) | Salt marsh sediment microbial communities from the Plum Island Ecosystem LTER, Massachusetts, United States - Salt Marsh Sediment SW1602-10 ...
CCGGAATCCAGTCGCGATATGTATAACCGAAGACGACGCCGTAAAACGTACCTGTATCCTGTATCCCGGACTCTTCGTACTCAAAACGATATATCTCAGGTCCAATGAATAAAGTTTCTTTTTTTAATCCCGTCGCTGAAAAATAAGACTGAGGATCAAAAACAGATTTCTTTTTAGGAGCATATTTTCTCGGCGAACCTTCCGAACCATCTTCATATACCGGAACATATAAATAATGCTCGCCGGTCTTATCTTTGACAGCTCTATATCCTACAGGTTTCTTCTGAGATTCGTTAGGATCTGATTCTTTGACGGAACTTTCCTGCATATCATGCTCACCGGCCTCGTTATCGACGGCATTCTCTTTGACGGATTCCGTCTGAACAACGTTGGGATCGGATTTTTCAATTGATTTTTCTTGTCCACCGAAGCATGGTGCACAACACAAAAGGAAAACGATTATCATATTGAAATTTTTTGCTTTCATTCTGTCTCCTTATCATAAATGACTATTTAGTTGAACTTTTCCTTTTCAAACTTTCATTTCTTTACGACTTTCTGTCATTCCTGCCTAAGGCACACCCAAGGCGGACTGGAGTCGAAGGCGGAATGGAGAGATCTATTTAAATTAGATTCCTCCGCTTCGCCCTCTTGCTTTCTTACGAAAGCAAGAACGAGGGCTCCGGTCGGAATGACCTATTTATCAAAGCTGCACGTCCCGTCTCGCTGGTACGAGGGTATTATGGCAGGGCAATGAAAAAAATCAAGATTTTTTTCATAATTACGAAACACTAAATTCGAAATCCTAAACAATATCTAATTACAAAAGTCATAATGTTCGAGACAAGCTGTCCCATAAAGCAAATGACAGAAGTCAGAAGGCGGAAGGCCGTACTCAGGTCAAGTGAATTAGAGAATTAGTTGTTTAGCTGATTAGTTGCTTGATTCTGAATTCTCGAAACGACATACTACAAACGGATGACGAAATCCGAATTTCGAGATTCGTCCCAAGAGAATTGCTGATAACAGCTATAAAGCGGGGAAAAAACAGCTAAACCCGGGAGTAAATCAGGTCGATTCTGTTTTGGGCTTGCTTTCTTGGGCGGCCGGTGTAAAATTCATGTTTTTTCTAAACAAGAATGGGCAGAATTTCTTTGACAATTAATATTTTCGGCCGATAATTAACGCGTTTGGAATATTATAGGATTATAAAACGAAAGCCAAAGGATTGGTTCATCGCTGAGCGCTTCATCGGTTTGCCTATGGGACATCAATGACAAACGAGACGAATTACGATACCATGTTCGGCAAAATGGCGATTGATCAGGGCCTTTGTACGGACGAGGAGCTGCGGCGGTCGCTTAAGGAGCTGGAGTCCCGGCGCGAAATCAATCCGATTATTCTCAAGGACCTGATGATCGAGCTTGGCTACCTCACCAGCAGCCAGGCGGAGCGGCTTAAGAGCAGTATCCACGAGAGTAAGGACGCGGCCCATCAGATTCCCGGATATAAAATTTTAGGTAAGCTCGGTGCCGGTGCGATGGCGATTGTGTATAAGGCGAGGCAGTTGAGCTTGAATCGGATTGTGGCGATAAAAATTCTGCCGAAACGGTTCAGCGAGAATCCGGAGTACGTCGAGAGGTTTTATAAGGAAGGCCAGGCGGCGGGAAGGCTGAACCATCCGAATATCGTGCAGGCGATTGACGTCGGCGAGGCGGGAGGGTATCATTATTTCGTGATGGAGTATGTCGAGGGCAAAACGATTGCAGATGATCTGGTGGCGGGGAAAATTTTCTCCGAGTCGGAGGCGCTGGAAATTATCATCCAGGTCGCTAAGGCACTTGCCCATGCCCATGCGTGTAATTTAATACACCGGGACGTCAAGCCGAAAAATATTATGATAAGTACGAGCGGGGCGGTGAAGCTTGCGGATATGGGTTTGGCGAGGGGGACAACGGATATTGAGGCGGCACAAAGTGAGGCGGGTAAGGCGTATGGCACGCCGTATTATATTGCACCCGAGCAAATTCGCGGCAAGATTGATATCGACGGCAGAGCCGATATTTACGGACTCGGGGCCACATTCTATCATATGGTCACGAACCGCGTGCCGTTTATGGCGGAAAATTCGGCCGACGTCATGAGGAAGCACCTCCGTGAGAAATTAATTCCGCCGGACCACATCAACACCTCGCTCTCGGCGGGAGTATCCGAGGTCATTGAAATCATGATGGCCAAGCGCCGGGAGAACCGCTACAACAACGTGGAGGAACTCATGGCAGACCTGGAAGCCCTCCAGGAAGGCAAACCGCCGCTCGTGGCGCACCGCAGGTTCGATGTCACCGATCTCGCGCAGCTCGAGGAGGGGGAAGCCATCGAGACAACCGAAAAACCCTTCTACGGTGAGACCGTCGCCCAGTACCGCATGGCCATTCTCATCCTCAGCGCGGTAGCGGCAATATTCCTGCTGGTAATAATCCTGCTACTCGCGTTCAAATAACCGGTAATAATAATTTCATCCCCGCACATCAGGGGACAACAAAAACTATAGTTCAAAAAAATATGCCCCGAGGCGGTGTAAAATTTTCATCCGAGGAGCTTGTTTGCGTTCTCAGCCATTACGATATCGGCGTAGTCAACCGGCTAAAACCGCTGTCCGGCGGGAATCGCCGCACACCGAAAATGGTCTTTGTCTCCGAACAGGGAAAATTCCTGCTCAAACGCCGCACGCACGGCAAAGACGACCTGGCACGAGTGACATTCGCCCACGATATCCAGAAATATTTAGCCGAAAACGATTTCCCCGTCACTTCCCTTCTGGCCACCCGCGATACGGACGAAACCGCCCTCCGGCTCGACCATCACATCTACGAACTATTCAAATTCGTCTCCGGCACTCGCTATAGCGGCTCGCCCGAAGAGGCCGCCGAAGCCGCCCGGCAGTTAGCTCGATTCCACCGGCTGCTGGCCGACTACCCGCATAGCCAGCCGTTCATTAACTGCTACCACGATTCGCCCGCCGTCCGAAGGCATCTCAAAACCATCGGCTCCGACCGCTCTGCCCTTCCAAACCAGAAAATGCGCACGACATCCGAGACGCTCATGGAACTCTACAACGATTCGAGCATTTGTATCACTCAGCTCGGTTTCGACTCGTGGCCCCGGCAGATAATTCACGGCGACTGGCATCCCGGCGGTATGCTCTTTGCCGGACACAAAATCGCCGCACTGCTCGATTTCGATTCGGTCCGCGTCGCCTCGACCGTCACCGACTTAGCCAATGCAATGCTGCAGTTCTCCATCGTCGGCGGCCGGGCCAATCCAAACGACTGGCCCGATTATTTCGACGAAGATAAGCTCGCCCGGTTCATCAAAGGCTATCGAAGTGTCGTCGAGTTAGATAAAAACAAGCTGGATGCACTTGTCGATCTGATGATTGAAACGATGATTGCCGAAGCGGTCCTGCCAATTGCCGCAACCGGCTTTTTCGGCCACCTGTCCGGCACGGATTTCCTCGATATGATTTTGCGAAAAGCAAAGTGGCTCGACAAGAATCGTAACAAACTCATCCCGACTTTCTGCTGGTAAAAAAAGTGCGTTTAGCGTATAGTGTTTAGGAAATAGCAAAACGTGCCAATCCAATTCGCTAATTAATTATCCAGCTAAAACATGAGACGTCCCTTCGGTCTGGTCGTGCCGGTCAGGTGAAAAATCCTTGCCGAGACGTATCATGCTCGGATCGGAGAATTCCCCATCCCACCTTACCATTCGGGTATCGGCGAGCCGCCGGGCCAGCTCATTTTGAAAGTATTTCCCGCCGGATAGGCACTAACGCGATCCACGTGACCATCAACGAACACAGCGTTGGCAAAACCGCTGTCGAGGTCACCGGACGGAGCATCATGGAACGTCGCGAAGCAATCGTCACTTGTGCCGGGGCTGGGCATCAAATTGTTATCATTAAAGACATCACCGCTGAGGCCCTCAATTGTCCATGTATTTTCCTCAGAAAAAACAAAGACGTTAGCCGGATTCTTGACATTGATCTCCTTACTGGCTTTTTCGATCTCATCCTGATATTGGTCCGGGACAAAGAACGACGCCGTGCCGAGAAAACCGTTCATACTATAGCCGTACTGCGGCTCGACAGGAAAGTCGCGGCCATGGCAGATACTGCATCCAGTCTGCCTTGCAATCGTATTAAACAAAGGACACAAATGGATATCTTTGTCCTTGAGATAGGGCCAGAGCGAACCGGCAAGCTCCGGATGTTTGGCGAGTGTCTTGTTCGCATTATGCCATTCGCAGCCCCAGGCACCGTCTTTGAAGAGCCAGGTAAAGGCGTTGGGAAAAATCCCCTGATTCGCATCCAGATACATGCGTGTGGCTACGCCGTACTGTCTCAGGTTGGACCGGCAGACAATTCCCTGAGCCTGTTTTTTTACCATCTGCAGTGCCGGCATTAATATCCCCATCAACAGTGCGATGATTGCAATCACTACCAAAAGCTCGATTAATGTGAAAGCCTTGCGTTTGTGATCGTACATGATATTCTCCCCTGTTTTGACCTGTGACTTTGTTGTCAGAGATGACTTCTTCCATGGTTGCCATTTTATGGCATGTATGCTTTTCAGTCAAGTATTTTTCCCGACTTGACAGTCTGAATCAGGAACACAGTCGCTGTAAATCGTACATACTCAGATCGCTGAGCTTATCAACGATTTTATCCGCTAAGTGCAACTGCTCGGCATCGTAAGAGTTTGTCACGGCAACAGAGTGCATACCGGCGGCTTTTGCAGCCTGGAGTCCCCAAAGTGAATCTTCAATTACAATGCATTGTTCAGCTTTAATCGGATCACTACGACCCTTGTTGAGCTTTTTCAAGGTAATCAGGAAACCATCCGGGTGCGGCTTGCCTTTTTTTACATGCTCGGCGGAGACAATCACGGCAAAAAAATGCCGCAGCCCGGCATCGTCCAGGAGCAGCTCAATTTCCGTTAACAAGGCTCCCGAACAAATCGCCATAGGGACATTATTTTGCGCCAGCATGTTCAGAAACTCGCGCACGCCTTCGATTGTTTTGCCCTCGGTTCTTGCCAACTCCTCGAAGACGTGATTTTTCTGCTCGATCATCTCGGGAATTTGCCGTTTATCGACTTCGAGCAGGCCGTCCGCAATAAGCCGCTCAAAACAATCGGCATCGGTATAACCGAGATAGTTCGTGTAGTAGTCTTTTTTATCTATCTCAAGATTGAACCGGGCTAAGACTTTATTAAAGGCTCGAAGATGCAAAATCTCCGAATCTGTAATGACACCATCAAAATCAAATATCACAGATCTTAACATCTGTTCATATCTCGTGCTCAGCCTCTTATCTTCTCATTCAACCGGCACAGGTCCGACGAGGGCTTCGTATTCATTGAATGTTGATTTATCGCCGGTTTGTATCAACTCGGCCAAAGCCGTAATTTTTGGTGCGTTTTTTGTAATAAATCTTCGGGCGATTTGTGCCTTGCGCTCTTTGACGGATATTGTTTTACCTGTATCGGCCTGGCCGTTGTCAGCGAGAGGAACCTGCATGTCAACTTTAGTGCTTGCCTGGCCGCAGAACAGATAGCCGTTAATCAAATCTATCGCGATATCAACCAGAGGTCTGCCGTAGAGGTCCATATATTCGTTGCCGTTTTCTTTAATAAAGGCAATCGCCTCTTTCATTTTCCCGATGCCTTCGGCGAGAATTTCGAGCAGGTCTTTAACATTTTCGTCGTAATCCAGCTCAGCCAGTTCGGTCAGGAATTTTTCCGCCGTCCCGCTGCATACTCCGCGTACCGCGGCGACGACCTGGAGCTGGCTCGTACCCTCGTAAATCGTAGTGATTCTGGCGTCACGGGCGTATCGTTCGCAGGCATAATCCCGCATGTAGCCGCTGCCGCCGAGCACCTGAATCGAATCGTAGGCAATACTGTTGCACATCTCGGAACAATAATATTTGCTCATTGGCGTCATCATAGAAGCGAGTCTTTTATATTTTCGCGAATCGTTCTTGAGCTGTTTGGCAAGCTCTTTGTCCGCCGGCGGATTAGGTTTGAGCTGTTTCAGGATTCCGATTTCCAAATCGACCACGTGGGAGGTTTCATACAAAAGCGCTCGGCCCGCCTCGACGGCGATTTTCATATCGATAAGCATGTCACGAACTGCGGGAAGTTTCTCGATGGTGACACCGAACTGCCTTCTCGTGGAGGCGTAATCACGGGCGACGCGAAACGCCGCTTCGGCGATTCCCAGCGACTGGCCTGCTATGCCGATACGGGCGCCGTTCATCAGGCTCATCACGTAAGTAATCAAACCTCGCTGCCGCTCGCCGATAAGTTTTGCGGGGGCATCGTTGAAAAACAATTCGCAGGTCGGGCTGCCGTGAATGCCGAGCTTGTCTTCCAGCCGGCGAACTTTCACCCACGGCCCGCGTTCGACCAAGTACAGGCTCAATCCCCTACCGTCGGAGATATCCGGCTCACTGCGCGCCAACACGAGCAGGATTTCGCCGCAGCCGTTCGTGATGAACCGCTTGACGCCCCGCACGAACCAGTTGCCTTCGGCGTCCTGATAGACCTTAGCCGGTTTTTCTTGTTCCTGGTCGTGCCCGGAGACTTTTATCGCCTGCAGGTCGGAACCGGCGTCCGGCTCAGTCAGGACCATGGCACCGGTGACTTTACCGGCCGCAAAATCCGGCAGATACTGCTGCTTGATTTCTTCATCGGCAAAGGCATTTATCGTCTCGGCAATTCCCTGCAGGCCGAAAATATTCATCAATGCGGCATCCGCACGTGAGACAATCTCGATTGCCATCGAATAAATAATGTTCGGGAAGTTCAATCCGCCGAACTGATGGGGCAGGGTAAATCCCATAACTTCCGCCTGACCGAGCTTCTCGATTGCCTCGGCGATTCCTTTGGCACGCGTCACCGAGCCGTCCTCGTTGAGAGTGTTTCCCTGGCGGTCCACATCTTCGGCCCGCGGTGCGATAAATTCGGCACTCAATTGCCCGAGCGAATCCAGTACCATATCGTAATTTTGAACAGCTTCGTCAGCGTCGGCAGGAGCAGAATCGAATTCGCCCGCGAACCTGAAGTCTTCTTCGCTTAATTGGGCTGATTGCCGCAGGTCGAAGTGCCTGAACAAAAATTGTATATCACTGTTATCTCTGTAAAAATTAGCCATCTTCGATTCTCGATTCGATATTGCCGCCATTGCGAGCGAAGCGAAGCAATCCAGGATAAGGCGAACGAGATTGCCACGTCCCGATAAATCGGGACTCGCAATGACAATGGTATTATATGTTGCCTACTCCTTTATTCCTTTTTCTTTAATTGCTTTTATCATAAGAGGTAAAACGGCGTTCAAATCGCCGACGATTTTATAATGTGCGATATTGAATATCGGGGCGTCGGGATCGCTGTTGACGGCGACAATTTTCTGGCTCTGTGACATTCCCGCCTGGTGCTGGATTTGCCCGCTGATACCGACCGCGATGTAAAGGCTCGGGCGAACGGTCGTGCCGGTCTGGCCGACCTGATGGTCGTGGTCGATAAAGCCCAAATCCACCGCCGCTCTGGTCGCCGCCGGAGCCGCACCGAGACAATTAGCCAGGTCCCAAATCAGCTTGAAGTTGTCCTTACTGCCGAGACCTGCCCCGCCGGCAACAATAATCCTCGCCGCCTTGAGATCCACCTTTTTCTGACGTTTCTGCTCGGCGAGAATCTGGAGCGGCAAATCCTGCCCAGTCAACTGCACTTTCTCTTCGACAATTTCGCCTTTTCGTTTCGTATCCTGCTCGGCCGGTACCATGACGCCCTCGCGAACCGTCGCCATCTGCGGCCACCGGTCGAGGTTGATAATCGTGGCGATAATATTTCCACCGAACGCCGGTCGTATCTGGAACAAAAGATTCTTATGCAGCTTTTTGTCCTTGGCCGTCTCATGGTCGCCGATCTGCAAATCGGTGCAGTCGGCGGTAAGGCCTGCCTTCGTGGCGCTGGCGATCCGGGGAGCCAAATCACGTCCGGCGATAGTCGCCCCATATAGCACAATCTGCGGCTTATGTCTGTGGATTAAATCGTACATAACCTTAGCGTAGCTGTTGGTCTGGTATGTCCCCAGTTGCGGGTGCTCGGCTAAATACACCTTGTCGGCCCCATGATAAATCAATTTTGTTCCAAGCTCCTTGACATTATCACCCAGCAAGGCCGCCGCTAACTTTACTCCCAAAGTGTCTGCTAAATGACGGGCCTTGCTCATCAGCTCGATTGGTGTATCTTCCAGTTTGCCGCCGTGCTGCTCGGCAAAAATCCAAACTTCGCCTTTTCTGTTCACATCAATCATACAAATTAAATCCCAAAATCTTTAGCGCCCTCGTTCCTTCTCCCCGCTTCCGTGGGGGGAAGTTTACTCTTGCTAAAACAGGGGCGGGAAAATACTGAGATAAATTTCAGTATCTGCGTCTGCCGCCGCCGCCACCGGAACCACCGCGTCCACCGCCGGTCCGGCCGCGTCCACCGCGTCCACCACCACCGCCGCCACCGCCGGATCGGCGGTTATCTGCTTTGGGGCGAGCTTCGTTGACATTGACGGCCCGGCCATTGATTTCCTGGCCGTTCAAACCTTCAATCGCAGCCTCCGCCTCGGTTTTCGTCGGCATTTCGACAAATCCGAATCCTCTGGACTCACCGGAAAACCTGTCTTTAATAATATTGATGTTACTTACCTGGCCGAATGCCTCAAAAGCCTGACGCAAATCATCCTCTGTCGCACTGTTCGATAAATTTCCCACATAAATATTCATTTTTCTTCCTTTCATGGCCCCATAATCAGGCCTATAGTCAAATTCGCTTTCGGCAGAGCCGGATACACATCAAGCCCGTGAATAGCGTTCACTTATAAGTTTTAAATTTCGAAATTCTGCCCTTTATCTATATTTCGTGTTCAGGTTTTTCCCTTATGCAATTGTTTTATCTTCGATCAATTCATGTATCATATCAGCTATGCCTCTTTCATTCGACTCAATTTTCTTACTTTCCTTTGCCGCAAGTACGATACTCTGAATTCGGTGGACTTTTGTCGGCGAGCCGCTCTGGCCGCACCAGCTCAGGTCGGCCTGGACAAAATCCAGATCCCACTGCCTAATAAGCAGACCTGCTTTTTCCAATTCACCGCACTTGTGCTCGACCAGCTCTTTTATATCCGCCCGGCTTGCGTCGGGATTTTCGGTCCTGATCTTTTGCTCGACCTCGAAAGGCGTCATGGCTTTTTTGCACTTCATCATTTTTTTTGCCGCGGCCACTCTCGGCTCGTTGGCGCCGCCGGTAACCGTCAATAATACCGGCAGTTCCGCTCTGATTTGCTGCCATCCATTTCCGATATTTCGCCGGGCCGTGATTTCTCTGCCGTCGAGCTTCTCAAGCTCTTCGACGTAGGTAAGCTGCGTGACGCCAAGTTTTTCCGCCATCTGTGGGCCGACCTGGGCGGTATCGCCGTCAATCGCCTGTCTGCCGCACAGGACAATGTCATAATCGAGCTTTCCGAGGGCACAACTGAGGATATAGCTTGTCGCCAGAGTATCGCTTGCGGCACATCGCGGGTCGGTAATCAGGATTACATCGTCGGCTCCGCGATAGAGCGAATCGCGCAGGACCGCGCTCGCCGCCGGCAGGCCCATTGTGATAACGGTAATATGACCGCCGTAATGTTCTTTAATCTGCAGGGCCATCTCGAGGGCGTTAAGGTCCTCCGGATTGAATATGGCCGGAAGAGCCGAACGCCTGACTGTGCCGTCGTCGTTCATTACATCACCGGTAATCTTTTTGGTATCCGGCACCTGTTTAACCAATACTACGCAGTTATAACTCAACTGTTACTCTCCTTATTCTTATTTTATTATTCAAGGAATTACCTCATTAGAAATACGAGAAACGCATTGTATCGACATTGGCTCTCAAGTCAAGACTTAAAATTGAAGATGAATAAATACCGTTCTTTTGCGTTATAATGTGAAGAAATCAATACAGTAGAAATGGGAATTCCTTGCTTTATTATCGATAACTCGATATAATGTCGTATTATATCAAGGAATGTGGTCTTAAATCATCGACAGAAATGCACGGGTGATTACATGCATGATCTTTTAGACAGAATAAAAATGCCGGCAAAAGGTTTTACCTTGATAGAGCTTTTAATCGTTATTGCTATTCTCGCGCTACTGATGTCTATTCTGATGCCGGCGTTAAACAAAGCAAAAAACCAGGCCCAAAGTTCCGCCTGTCAGGGCAACCTCAGAAGCTATACCTACGCAGTCCAAATGTACACCCAGGACTACGATGATAAATTCTGTTCACCGGCCAGTTGTTATTTTTCACAAATCGATCCCTATCCCGGTGAAACATCCAACAGATGGAAACGCTGGTGCAACGGAGATATGTACCTTAGGGACCATCCGGAATATGCAAGCGAATTCTTCACCTATTTGGCCGAAGCGCGTGCATTGATTTGTCCGACGTTCAAAGCCCTGGCCAAAAGCACACGTTTTCACCCGGAGTTTGCAGATGAGAGCGACGGAATTGATAACTATATGCCCTGGTATAACTACAGTATGAACGCTTATCTCGGTCTCAAAGACGGCAAGTGGGGAATTCTCAAGACCCTGGACGTGAAAAATCCGGCGAAGGTTTTCTCCTTTGCCGACGAGGGCTGTCTGATCAAACCGGGTTACTTCCGGCAGGGGCTCAACGACACCGCCCTGTATCCGATACATCCGACAAGTGACGCCCCGAACTGGATCGAAAGAGCCGGCGGTAATAAATGGAACATTAAACCAGGTCCCGAATCCGAGGGTGGTTCAGGCGAATTCTGTGACGCCATCGGTGGTTTTCACAACGCCACGACATCAGATCCAATCGCCGGCAAAGGAAACCTGGCATTTCTCGACGGACATGTAGGAGCCCATCCAATGGAGGAGTCCTTTGCCCTGGCCTGGCCTTATTAGAATCCCAAAGAAAACATCGGAATAGAAATGGTTATAGACTATTATCGTGGATAAATAAAGAGGATTTACATTAATAGAACTGCTGGTCGTTATCGCTATCATTTCGCTTCTGATGGCCATCCTGATGCCGGCACTGAATAAGATCCGCCAGCAAGCCCGGCGGGTGGTATGCTCGTCGAATATGAAACAAATGTGTACGGCCGTAGTAATTTTTGCCGACGAACGAGAGGGCAAAATCCCCCCCGTCAGTGAATTACCGAACGGCACGTGGACACATCTCCAGTCACAGAATCATTGGGCCAGGTGGTTTCTCCAGGGAGATACTTACTGGAACCTGGGACTTCTGTGGAAATACAAATACATCAAGGACGGAAAGATATTTTACTGCCCGTCCAGAGAGGCCGTTTTTAGATATGAAGATTATTCCGACCCTGTCTTTCCCACAGAAGTCGTCGGAGGGACATCCGGCGTACGCGTTCCCTATTCGTACAATCCGATATGCAAGAGCTTAGAGAACCGCGAGCGCGTGGTTAAGAATATGACGGACTTGAAAGCAGGCAAAAGCCTGCTGTTAGTGGACGTGCTGCGTCCGAACGCAGTCGCACACATAAACGGTTGGAACGTGGCCCAGAGTGACCTTAGCGTCGAATTTATCATCGA
>Ga0315545_1004370_pt1 | contig 11694 bp, 6 predicted proteins | sample SalMarSW160210MG_FD_203096 | JGI IMG/M metagenome (GOLD analysis project Ga0315545, IMG submission 203096) | Salt marsh sediment microbial communities from the Plum Island Ecosystem LTER, Massachusetts, United States - Salt Marsh Sediment SW1602-10 ...
GTATTGAGGATGAGCCTATTACGCCCCTTCAGGGCTTTTGTATTTCATCACGTGCTATTTCCCCAGGGCGTTGCCCTGGGCTAGAATATTGCGCCCTTTCAGGGCTTTTTCATTTTATCACATGCTGTTCACAGGGCGCTGCCCTGGGCTGGAATATCGCGCCCTTTCAGGGCTGAAGGTCGCTTTCCCATCGCCCTGTAAGGGCAGACTTAATAAAGCTCAGGGCAATGCCCAGGGCGCCGGTCTAAGAAAAGGGGCGCGTTTTCGGATACTGCTCCGTTCCAGGCGCAAGTACATGGATTCGCAAATCGGGTGAAGTATGAATGGTGTCGTGAAAGGAGCTATTTTGACGGGATAATCACGCCATCGGCGTGAACGGGATTGTTCCAGAGACGTGAGCCATCCAGCAAATCACAGCCCGGCGGGCTTGAAGACTTTGGCGCCCTTAGCGTCTTGGCGAGAGAAAATGGAAAAAGGGGAGGCCTCTCGCAAAGACGCAAAGACGCAAAGACCTGTCCATTCTGTTATCCTGTTGTGGCGGCTCAGGAGATACAACTGGTCCATTGCAGATTGCAAATTGCAGATTGCAGATTGCGGAATCCGAAATCCGAAATCTAAAATAGCAGAGCCAGAATCCGCAGTTCGAAATCCCCAATCGAAATCCCAGGCATCCTGTTATCCCATCGTAGCAAATAGCTTGCCGAACTTATGAATCGGAGCACTAAACCACTGGCTTTGGTCGGTGGTATCGGATACGGGATTCTTCTCGTGAGAGCTGCCTTCAGCGGAACTTCTCGACCAGTGGATTCATCCGAATTGTACCATGCAAATGCAGCCGCACCCCACCTCATTCTTCGGATAAGGGAGGGCGTATCGCCCTATTCGGCAATAGGTGAATTAAAGGGCGTCACCATTTACAGAATGCGACAATAGCAGTAGAGTAAGATGCCTGCGGTCACTTGTGGATGCAAAGGGCTGAATGAAGGCAGGGAATGGACGGCAAAAAGCATTTCCAAAAACGGGTGGATAGAATAAGATGTCTGAACGTTGCTTCAATCATCGAATGAGTAGGTTTCCGGTTAAGCCACCCCTATGAGAAATATGGAGGGTATCAATTATGAAGAGAAATGATTTAGCTTTCTGTGGCCTGATTGTGTTGTGGTCGCTACTGTTCGCCTTCGCGGCCACCGGAAAAACCGATGCGCTTGGCGAAGAATCCAAGATGCTCTGGCAGATTGGAAAGGCGGACAACGATACCTCGGAGCTTGCGTTAGGTCGGAACGGATGGAGCCGCTTTCCGACTGATTTTGGAACTGAACCCACATTCATCGTTGGCCGCTCCGACTCCGGTCGCGACTGGCCCTATGCGCACCCCGGCCCGGAGGATAGCTGGGCGGGCAGTAGCAGGCATGCCTTTGCCATACTATTCGGTATCGGCAGGACGATTTCTGGGGGTAACTGTCGGCTGATCGTTGACCTGGTTGATACGCACGGCAGTAAACCGCCTAAGCTTCGGATTGATGTCAACGGCGAATCTTTCGAGAGGCAGATGCCGAGAGGAGGCACGGATGCCTCGGTACTTGGCAATCCTTCGGCTGGTCGCGAGCACCGTTTCTCGATTACTATTCCGGCGCGAGTCATAAAGCAGGGCATCAACGAAATTACGATTACAACGCTTTCTGGCAGTTGGATGCTCTACGATTGGGTCGGCTTCGAGTCGCCGCAAGCGCTGAAACTGGAGGCCCCGGGGGGCGCGCTCTTGCGGTCAGTACATCTGGACCCGTGGCTGAGCCGCAAAGAGGGAAAACTCTGTCAACTCATGTGGGTTGAGCTGACTCAAGTAGGTGAAGAGTCGGACACGACAATCCAGATGGCCGGGCTTGACCCGATGAAGCTCCAACTCAAACCGGGTACGCAAACTGTTGAGCTCGCTCTACCGCCGGTAAAAGCGCAGACGCGGACTACGGTCGAGGTCAAAAGTCGGGGCAAGACATTATTTACACGTCAGATCGTGCGCAAGCCAGCCGTCGAGCGGCAGCCGGTTGACTGGGTGGACGCGATGCTTGGGACATCGAGTTCGAGATGGATGCTGTATCCCGGGCCAAGTATGCCTTTTGGAATGGTAAAGCTTAGCCCTGATAATCAGGATCATTGCTGGAAGGCGGGATATGAGTATCTCATCGGGAACATCGCAGGGTTCAGTCATATTCATTCGTGGACGATGGGTGGTCTTCTCGTGATGCCCACCGTTGGAGAGCTCAAGACGGTCCCCGGGAGCCAGAACGACCCCGATAAAGGATACCGTTCCCGGTTCAGGCATGAGACGGAGGTTGCCTCGCCGGGATATTACGCGGTCACGCTCGACGATTATGGTATCAGGGCGGAACTGACAGCAACAACAAGGGCCGGCTTTCAACGGTACACGTTCCCTAAATCCGACAAGGCTCAAATCCTCTTCGATCTCTTGTTTCCGACGGAGTACAACTTTTCGGTACAGAATGCCCACATCAAGAAGGTAAGCAATACCGAAATCGAAGGCTATTCCAAACAGCGGGGAGAGGGAGGGGCAAGATGGAATGATTATACCGTCCATTTTGTCGCGAGGTTTAGTAAGCCTTTTGATTCTTTCGGGGGATGGGTAGGAGATAAGATTTACCGTGGGGCGACTGAGCTGTCCGGCAAAGGGGATATTGGAGCATTCGTCAATTATTCTACTTCTGAAAACGAAGTCATCAAGTTGCGGACCGGTATTTCGCTTGTCAGTATTGACCAGGGGCGCCTGAACCTTAAAACAGAAATGTCGGCTTTTGGGTGGGATTTCGATGTCGCGAGAAATCACGCGAGGCACACGTGGAACGACCTTCTGAGCAAAATTGAGGTTGAGGGAGGCACCCACGAGCAGAACGTAAAGTTCTATACGAATCTGTACCGGTCTTACTGCTCGCGGACCATCTGGAGCGATGTGAATGGAAAGTATGTAGATATGTATGAGAAAGTGCGGCAACTGGAGGACCCGGATTCTCCCGTTTACGGGTGCGACGCTTTCTGGAATACGTTCTGGAACTTGAATCAGCTCTGGACATTGGTAACGCCAGACATAGCGAATAAGTGGGTGAAATCTCTAATAGAAATCTACGACCGTGGAGGATGGTTGCCGAAGGGACCGACTGGTATAGAATACTCGAGTATAATGGTAGCGTCGCATGAGATTCCGCTGATGGTGTCGGCGTATCAGAAAGGAATTCGTCATTTCGACGTCGAGAAAGCGTATAGGGCGATGAGACATAATCAGATGGAACCGGGTCGGCCACATGAGGGGGGCGGTCATGTGGGTAATCGGCAGTTGAAATCCTATAAGGAGCTCGGATACGTCCCCGTTGAGAAGGGGCCGGTATCTAATACATTAGAGTACGCTTACGATGATTGGTGTGTTGGACAAATGGCTAAAGCGCTGGGCAAACAGGACGATTATGAATATTTCAATAAGAGAGCCGGGAACTACAGAAATGTTTTCGATTCTTCCATCGGATACATGCGTCAAAGGCACGAGAATGGTTCATGGGTGAAAAACTTTTCTGCCTTTTCTGGAAGAGGTTTCGTTGAGGGGAATTCAGAACAGTTTACATGGTTTGCTCCCCACGATGTGCAAGGATTAATCAATCTTATCGGGAAGGAAAGATTCAACAGGCGGTTGAATACAGACTTTGAGAAGTCGCGTCCAAACAACTTCAACGCGACAGGGGACCGCATGGCCGATTATCCCATTAACCACGGGAATCAGCCGAATATGGAGGCGGCGTATCTTTTCAATTATTCGGGTGTTCCCTGGTTGACGCAGTTGTGGGCAAGAGAGATCATGGCACGCTATTATGGAACGGGACCGATTGACGGTTATCCTGGCGACGAGGATCAGGGACAAATGGGCGCATGGTATGTAATGAGTGCTATGGGTCTCTTTGAGATGAATGGAGGAGCAGCGACCAAGCCGGTTTATGAAATCGGCAGCCCCATATTTGATAGGGTGACTATTCAATTGGATAGCGGGTATTATGGCGGAGGGACCTTCGTAATCGAGGCGAGGAACAACTCAAAGGATAATATGTACATCCAGTCTGCAACACTGGACGGAAAGCCGTTGACGAAGCCCTGGTTTTACCATTCGCAGCTTGTGGATGGCGGCAAGTTAGTTTTTCAGATGGGGCCTGAGCCAAACACGAACTGGGGGAGCAGACCACAGGATGCCCCGCCTTCCATGACATCTAAGGGGATGCAGTAGAGAATACAGTGCCAACTTTAAGGCGGCGTGTGGGGCCTGCCGCTCGCCTATGATTACAGTATCACGGCTGGGAACGCCGGTCAACGAACCTTGCATCCGACCTTCCGCTCGCAGACATAATACAAGTAAGAGAGAATGAATTGAGTTTGGAAAACGCAGGAGGGTTCCCATGTACAGATATACTTTCTACATAGCGGTTCTGTTCTGTTTGCTGACGGGAGCACTCGGTTTTGCGGAGGTGTCAGCGTACGAAGAAGAGGTGTTCATCCCGACCTGGGAGGTTGGCCCGCCAGAGGTCCATTCAGACTTTCCCGACGCGGGAAGCCACATTTATCCTTACACACTGAATGATGTTCTCACGGCGAATAGGGTTGATAAAACGTACAAAGGAGTAATCCTGGAAAACGAATACATCAGGCTTCTCATCCTTCCGGAGGTCGGTGGGCGACTGCACGGAGCGTTAGATAAGACAAATAATTATGTTTGGTTGTACTGGCAACGGACGATTAAACCCGGCTTAATCGGGATGACCGGCGCATGGATTTCCGGCGGTATCGAATGGAATTTTCCACACGGACATCGGCCTTCCTGCTTCATGCCAGTTGATCACCGCATCATCAAACATGAAGATGGCAGCGCGACGGTATGGGTCGGTGAGACCGAACCGATATATCGTATGCGCTGGCTTGTGGGAATGACTGTATTTCCGGGGCGGAGTTGCGTGCGTTGCGATTACATTTTCATCAATCCCACGAATCACAGGAATCCGTTCCAATTCTGGGCGACAGCGGCTACACACGCTAATGAATGGTGTCAGGCTCAGTTTCCCGGGGATATGGTCACCGGACACGGCAAACACCGGTTCTGGAATTGGCCCGTTCATGAGGGAGTGGACTTGACATGGTGGAAGAACTCACCGAACGCCAGCAGCTATTTTGCTTTCAATAACCCCTCGGATTGCTTTGGCACGTACGACCATCGGGCAGAGGCTGGGATGGTCCATGTAGCGAACCACTACTTGATGCCCGGCAAGAAGCTTTGGACATCGGGTTCCGGGCCGTCCGGTCGGATCTGGGAGGATATTCTCACCGAAGGAGGCGGCCCCTATTTTGAACCGCAAGCAGGCGCATGGAGTGACAATCAGCCGGATTACCACTGGATGGAGCCGAATGAGGTAAAAACCGTTCACGATTTCTGGTATCCCGTGCGCGATACGCGCGGCTTTCATAGCGCGAACGAAGACTTCGCAATCAATACTGACCTCGCCGGTGGAGTCGCATTTGGCGCGGTGTATTCGACGGGGCGTGTTCGGGAGGCCAGGGTGGTTCTTAAAAATGCAAAAAGCAACTCCATTCTCTCCGAGAGAGTGGCGAACATCACACCGGATAGACCTTACACGACTGAGGTAAAGGTGGAAGACAATGTGACTGTGTATGATGTTCATCTCGCCGTCTATGATGCGAAGGGGACTTTATGTATAGAACTGCAGCAACAAAAAGCAAGACAGGTTGAGCTTCCCGAAGGACACCGGGAGCCAGGCGACCCGAAAAAGATGAATCAGGACGAATTGTATCACTCGGGAGAATGGCTGGATAAATTCAGACGAACGAATCAGGCTTTATCCTATTATCGTGAAGCTTTGAGGAAAGACCCGCAAGACACGCGAGCAAACATCGAGATGGGCTTCCTCGCTCTAAAACAGGGGAAGTGGAACGAAGCGCTGGAGGCTCTCAATGGAGCATTGGAACGAGACCCCGATAACTCACAGATTTACTATGGACGAGGCTTAGCGTACATGGGATTGCAAGATTTCAGGGAAGCGTACGAGCAGTTGTATCGAGCGGCTTATGCGTATGCTTTGTCCTCGACGGCATATTACAATCTGGCGAGAATTGATTTGCGCCGGGGTGATTTTGAAAGCGCGGTCTTGAAGCTCAATGAAGCCGCAAGCCAGAACGGGAAGTTCGCGGATATTCCAGCTCTCCAGGCGACAGCCTTTCGGCATATACACGAACATAAAGAAGCGCTTGCGGCTGCGGAAAAGGCGCTTGACCGCGATCCCCTACATTTTATGGGCGGGTATGAAAAACTGATGGCTTTGAAGAATGTTGGGGCTGAATGGTCTTCCTGGGGAGAGGAATGGAAGTGCGTTATGCGTGATGGAGTTCAAAACTACTTGGAGTTGTCTGTGGCTTACGCCAATGCGGGGCGTTTCGAAGACGCAGATGCGGTCCTCGCCATCTTTTCTGATGTGAAGGATGATTCAGAAATCAATCCGATGGTGAATTATTTTCGCGGGCATTTTAGGGAATTGACTGGAGATGCGTCCGCCGCGTCCAAGTACTATGCAAAGGCAAGAAAGGGGCCGATTGATTACACAAACCCACACCGATTGGAAGGGAAAGCGGCGTTGGAGGCAGCAATTGTGCGGAACCCGGATGATGCTAACGCCCACTTATTCCTGGGGAATTTGCTATACGCGAGTGGCCAGCGGGAGGAAGGTTTTACACATTGGAAAAAGGCTGTCGAGCTAAGTGATGGCCTTGGGCACGCGTGGCGCAACGTGGCCTACGGTGAACGTCGTTTCAGAAATAACCTTCGCGCGTCGTACCAAGCATACAAGAAAAGCTTCGAGTTGAATCCTCGCGACGCGCGCGTTCTCCTGGAGTATGATCAGGTCGCCGAGGCAGTGAAGGTCCCGGCCGCAGAGCGGCTCGCCCTCCTGAAACAGCACGAGAAGGTTGTGGGAACAAGAGACGCTCTTCTATCACGGCTCGTTGACCTCTGCCTCGTCGTGGGGAATATGAAAGACTTGAATCGGGCATACAGTTTACTAAGCAGTCACCATTTTCATAGTTGGGAGGGCAAGTATGGCATCCACGATTGCTGGGTGGAGGTCAACCAAAAACTGGGCGACCGGGGATTTGAGAAAAAGGATTTTGAAACGGCCTTGCGGTACTATCAAGAGGCGTGCAAGTATCCGAAGAACTTGGAGGTGGCGCCTCGGACGCCAGATTTCCGCGCGCATGTCCATTGGAACCTGGCGAAAGTGTACATTGCTATGGATAAACAGGATATTGCGAAGGGCTACTTACAGAAAATCGTTTCCGAAAGATACACAAAAGCTCACCTCGGAACCTCTTATCAAGCGCTCGCGCAGAAGGCGCTGAACAACACAGGTCAATATCTGTCTCTGTTGGAGCGTCTGGAAAAGCGCGCAAGAAAACTAACTTCGGGGGAATTTGAATACCGCGGAACTCCGGAAACCATCGGGCATTACCTGTTGTCGTTTGTGCTGGAGGAGAAAGACAACAAGAGCGAGGCTGCTGCGGAGCGCAGGAAAGCGTTGGCTCGAAACCCTCGCGTTATTCGCGGCGCCATTCACGAAGCGCAGCTTGACATCGCAAAAGCCCACCAATGACAGCCTTCTGTGTGTCTGTCACAGGCCGACGCGGAGTGCTCAAAGAGAGCGAAGCACAGTGTTGCCTCGTTCTTTAAGCGGACAGCATTGGTCTCGGTTTTCTGTATGTTGAGTTATGAATTCCCCATGTGCAAAAGAGCCGAGTGGCAGCGGCGAGGCACCTTGATTGTCACTCGGCCAAGCCTCGAGCGGCCTCAGGGCCGGGTCTCCTGTGGTTTGAGAATGCGAACTCGGATGTTGCGATATGCCACGGGGCCGTGATCGCCCTGTAGCATGAGCGGCCCGGTGGGCTTCTCATCGTTGAACACGGCCGCGCGAGTCGGTCCGGTCACCTCCTGGTTTTCGTGGATGACCTTGCCGTTGTGCACAACGGTGACGAACACGGCGTTGGCAATTTTTTTGCCGCTCGCGTCAAATCGCGGCGCACGAAAGATAACATCGAAGGTCTGCCATTGGCCCGGTCTTCGCGAGGCATTCACCCGTGGCGAGCGGCCTTCATAACCCTTGTTGTCTTGCCACCTCTGGTAAATGCCGCCGCAGTCGGTGTACGTCGGTTTCTTTACGCCCCAACTGTCGAACACCTGGATCTCGTATCGGCCCTCGAAGTAAACGCCCGAATTGGAGCCTTTGGGAACCATGAACTCGATGTGGGCCTGAACGTCACCATGCTCCATCTTTGTGAAGAGGTGAGAAGTGCGACCCTTGGCGCCATTGACAACGGCGCCCGTGCCCGGTTTCCATGCCAGAAGCATCTCGTTGTCCGTGTTCTTGAACGCATCGCCGACAATTTTCCATTCGCCGGTGGGCTGGCGCCAACTGCTCAATGTGCGTCCTTCAAGCAAGTTAATCCAGTTTGCCGATTTCTGTTCGGCCATGCTGATGCCGCACACCGTAGCCGCAATCGCCACAGCGAGCACAACAGTTGAGGCAACACTCCGGCAGTAAATCATAGTTCTCGCATTCATTCCATTTCTCCCTTTTTCGAGGTTTCCAAGCATTGCGGCTCACGTAATCCACGGCTCTCGACACGAACAAGCCGCCTACGGCGTCGCGCATCCTCGTCGGGCAATACTCCTACGCAATCAACGGGCAACCTCTCTTCCGCTCCCGCGGCGCCTTGCGCAGTAGGATGGTGGGACCGGAATTTCGGTTGAGAGCAACTTCTATGCACATGGTAACAATTCGAGATGTTACTTGCAATGCCAAGCCCTTTTTGGGCAGCTCCGGTGAACAACGCGTCATCGGGGAGGCGGGAAAGCATTTGAGAGGGGGAGCGGCGTGGGGGGGGAACGGAGAGCATGCGGGCGTGCGGGAGTGTAGCGGTTGTAGTAGCAGCGGCTTGCGGATGATGACCAGACTGGCGGCCAGCACGGGACCGGTGGCCTTGAGCTCCTTGACTCTGGCCTGGCAGAGCCTTCGAACCAGGGTGGGATGTTCCGGTATGCTAATCTCTTCCTCCCGGTGGAAAGTGTGCGCTGTTTCGGAAACGTATTGGAACTTATCCGACAATGTAAGAAAAAAAGCCCGTGCGAAGGTAATGCCTCAGTTACCGGCGGCTGAGGCTGTAACCGCAGAGTGCGCAGAGTGCGCAGAGGGGCTTACGCATCGCCGGCGTCCTGTCCCGCCCCGCGTTCCGCGGGGGATATCAAGGGGCTCCCTTGCCCTTGACGGGCTCGGGCTGTACCCTTCACGGCAAAAAAAGGCCGTGCCCCACGTGGCATCCCGCTGGAGGCGGGACCCGTGGACGCCCATGCCGGTATCAATCCCCGGCGTCAAGAAAGGCCCTACGATGCGAGGGCCCCGTTTTCAAACAGGATGGCAACACAGGTGCGTAAGGGGCTCCTTTCAGGGACCGAGAGACATTTTCATGGTCCGAGGGTGAACGAGGTTCGTGATGGACTGCGGTGAAATCCGCTGTCTGAGGGCACTCTGTGGTTTTGTTCGCTTGCGTTGAGTCAATCCCACTACACTTCGAGACGCAGTTGGGCTTTCTGGCTGATGAGCAGTTTCTGAAGTGTCTTGACATCGAGCCTGCGGGGCGGGACCCTGCCAGTGGCGGCAAGCGCCGCGGCACAACCTGATGCGTGCCCGATGGCCATGGCGGGGGCCATGGAGCGAGCCGATTGAAACGGAGCTTGTTCGCAAGATATGCAGCGCCCCGTCAATATTAGCCCTTCGATTTTCTTTGGCACCAGCGAGCGATACGGAATATCGAAGCCCTCGTGGGCGAAGAAGAAACGCTTGCCGTGGTAGCTTGGCATCGGGTTGGAACTGATGGCGACCACGTCGGGAAAATGCTTGCCCCGAATGGCATCCTGTTCTGTGACGACGTATTCTCCGAGGATGCGGCGGGTTTCTCGCACACCGATGCCTGTGGCTGTCTGCATGAGATAGATTGACCCCATCCCCGGTTTCTTCTTCATTTCCAGGACCCGGTCCCAGAGCTTCAGGCGGGTCTCCACTTCGGCGCGCGTCAGGTTCTCGACGTCCAAGGCGTCACCGCCGAAGCCCGGCCCCCATCGCACAACCCTGTCGCCAATGCGAACACCGCCAAAGGGGCCTCTTACGCTCGACGGCACACCACCAATCCGGTACATGAGGCTCGTGCCCATGCGGTCACCCTTTTCCGCGGGCTTCATAAATGGAGCACCGGCTCGTGCCGCAACGTCACCATCGCCGGTGGCGTCAATGACAATGTCGGCAACGATGGCTTGCCTTCCCGACTTGGATTCCACAATTACGCCGGTGACCCGCGAGGCATCAAGCAACGGAGCGACAACCCAGCTATGCAACCGCAGCCTGACGCCTTCCTTTTTGGTCAGGTTCACACATGCGATTTTCGCGGCCTCAGGGTCAAACCCAACGCAATATGGGAGATTGCCCGAGACCACATCATGATGGGTCTTCGGATAAGGGTCCTCGTCTGCGATACCGCCCAAACGCACGAGTTCCGCTATGTATTCCGCAGGAATTCCTTTAACGGTCTGAAGCGCTTCCGGCTGGCGCTGATTCCGAAAGCCGTTGTAACAGGTCATCAAGCCAGCGGTGCCGTTGCCGCCGAGGAAAGGATAGCGCTCGATCAAAAGCGTATCGGCGCCGCTTCGTGCCGCTGCCACTGCCGCAATGATACCACTCGGCCCGGCGCCCCGCAATGCCGCACTTAGTGTTCCAATTCACAAATTCGCCGACGTATTCTCCCTCTGACAGGATAACAGGATGCACATGATTTTTAGAATCCTGTTTATCCCTGCGAAAGGTTGTTTACCTTTCGCTCTAACCCAACTTCCGGCTGACATAGTGGGTTGCCGGTGGCGACGACATTGTTAATGAGTTGTGTCTCCTGAGCCACCACAACAACCTCCTTGACACATTTTTGCTCGACGATGACCGTATCTCTTTCGACCTCGCCATGACCGGGCTGCAAGGTCTCGGACAACTTCTCCGTCAGTCGTTTGCGGTTCGTGATCTTTCACCCAGCGGCCCGCCGGCCTGTGATTTACTGGATGCTTCACGCCTCTGGGAGAATCCAGTCTATCCTGTTATCCCGTCAAAATAGCTCCTTTCACGACATCATTATACGTCACTGTATTTGCGAATCCCTGTACTTAGACACCCTCAAAACCCGCAAGCCGCCGTCTCGCTCATGCCATCAACTTCTCCAGCGATCACCGTTCACGCTCCTTTAGCGGCAAGTTGTCCCGTGCAGCATGGACATTGTCGGCCTCGGGAGGAACACCTTGAATGTAGTTGACACATGATGGAACGTCAACGTCTTTCCTTTCAAGCTGAAAAGGATGCAGGGCGCAATGCTTCACTTACCGCTGGCTGAGGGTGGAACCGCAGAGTGCGCAGAGCACGCAGAGAGGCTCTCGCATCGCCGGCGTCCTGTCCCGCCCCGCGTTCCGCGGGGGATATCAAGGGGCTCCCTTGCCCTTGACGGGCTCGGGCTGTACCCTTCACGGCAAAAAAAGGCCGTGCCCCACGTGGCATCCCGCTG
>Ga0315545_1004371_pt1 | contig 11694 bp, 7 predicted proteins | sample SalMarSW160210MG_FD_203096 | JGI IMG/M metagenome (GOLD analysis project Ga0315545, IMG submission 203096) | Salt marsh sediment microbial communities from the Plum Island Ecosystem LTER, Massachusetts, United States - Salt Marsh Sediment SW1602-10 ...
ACGTTGACGTTTACATCGAAGATCGGCTCGGCGACCGAGCGGCGGATGTCGATCTGCGCGGCATGGTGGTTGACGAGGCGTGGGCGGAATCGCTCTAAAACGTCGCTTGTGCGGTCGTGATCGCACAGATCCGCTACGATCAACTCAGCCTTGTGGTGGACGTTCTCCCTGTGGCCGGTGGAGAGGTTGTCCAACACGAGGACCTCGTGTCCGGCTTCGATGTAGTGATCGACGACGTGCGAGCCGATAAACCCTGCTCCACCGGTAACTAAGATCTTCATCGATCCTCCTCCTCGTTTAGCTGTCTTGCGCCTGGGCTGGGGCGGACCCCCCAGATGTTGGCCCGCTTGCCGGTTTCCTTTTTGTAGGCATCGACGATTCCTTCCACGTATCTTCGCTCCTCGCACGAGGGCACCAGATGAAGCGTGGTCCCGCCGAATCCCCCGCCGACAAGACGAGCACCGAGCGCGCCGTTTCGAGCACCCCACGCAACGAGGAAATCAAGCTCGGGCGTGCTGACCTCGTACTGATCCCGAAGCGAGGCATGAGACGCGTACAGGAGCTCCCCCACGGTCGAAGCCTCTTTATCGACGAGCGCCTCTGCGGCGCGGCGCACGCGTTCGTTCTCCGATACCACATGAGCTGCCCGTTGACAGAGCAACTCAGGCATCCGGTACTTAACGTCGTCGAGCTCCTTCATTGTCAGCTCGCTCAGTGATCTAAGACGTCTTTCAGGCAGCGCATCCCTAAGCCAGTCGAGGGCCTCCTGACACTCCCGACGCCGCTCATTGTAACCGCTCTGCGATAGTTCCCGCCGCACGGTGCTGTCGACGACGAGGAAGCTTGTATCCTTAAGGTCGATCGGCACATGGCGATGGGTCATGGTGGCGACATTAAGCAGCAAGGCCGAGCCATCTCGCGCCAGGAGGCTTGCGTACTGGTCCATGATGCCACAACTGGTCCCTATGAACTCGACTTCCGCCCGCTGGCAAAGCCGGACGAATTCAACATCATCGAGTCCTATCCCATAGAGTCTCGTGAGTGCGAGGGCGAGCGCGACCTCCAACGCCGCCGAGCTGCTCAAGCCCGCCCTGAGGGGAACGCTGCTAGAGATCGCCACATCGAAGCCGTGCGGGAACTTCACATGGTGAGAAAGCTCAAGGAGTATCCCGATTAGGTAGTCGTGCCACTCTCCGGTCGGGGTGGACCCTGCAATCGGAAGCTCGAGTTCGGCGACGCCGCGAAAAGCTGTGCTGAAAGCGTGCACTGCTCGATCGCTTCGGGGACGCAGGGCGACCTCGGTCGTCCTGTCGATGGCAAACGGTAGGACGTAGCCGTCGTTGTAGTCGGTGTGCTCGCCGATCAGATTCACGCGGCCGGGAGCCTTCGTGATCTGCGGAGCGGGTCCTGATCCGAACGTAGTTATAAGAAGCTCCGCACTACCGATCGATGTCATGTCCACGCACTCCCGTGTGAATGGCCACAGCGAAGGCACTGGGTCCGAAGACCGCGATCGGCGAAAAGCAAAGATTCCTATGATAATGGACCATTACCCCTCTCTTTTTTGGCCACCTTAGCATGCCGTTAGACCAGGTCATCGACTTTCATGCCCTGCAATCCTCTGCGTGGTAGCGACGATCGCTGACTGAGAGGCAAGCCGATTCGCGTTTTTACAAAAGCCATAAGGGGTGACGGGTCCTGCCACATGACGCCTTTTGCTCAGCTTCCGCAAGTGTGGTCACACAGATCCCAACCTAGATACTTTCCAATCGCCTCCTTCACGATGGCCCCGACATGCCCTTTAACTACAGCCACATGGTGCTCAAAACCGCGTTCGACGATGTACTTCATAAGTCCCTGCAGGTTCTCAACCTCGGCGACGCCATACCCTCCAAATGTGTGGACCTTATCGTCCGTATATCTTCCCTCGGCAAGATAGGAGGTGATCCGCCCGCGAAGGTCATCCGACGATAGGCGAAAGAATGTCGCCGGTCCGGGGGATATCCTGCCGACACAGGTCCCGTAGGTGTTCTCTTTCCCCACAGCATTAGCGATGATCTCCTGGAAGGATATACTCGCGCTCTCGAAGAAGCTCTTGGGGAAGTTGCTGCAGTGAAAAGTGATCACTTTGTTTTCGTCCTCGCCATAATTGTTGTTCCAGTCGGCCAGAGCAGCCGGGGTTCCAGCAGCTAGCTCAAGGGCGTACATCGACAACGCCCCCATGATGTCCGCCTCACAGGCACTGGGGATCATATTCTCCGAAAGCATACTCATAACAGTGCATGGCACGATGCCATAAATCTCCTCTAGAGCCGTCCAGCATTGGATAGCGACCGCATCGAGCGCATTTTTTTCGATCCACTCCGAAAGCGCAAGCGACAGCTTCGCCATTTTTTCCAACGCGGTTTCGGGAATGCTTTCTGTGGCGATGTAACCTTTGATTTTCTTCAGTTCGCGCTTGACCCCCGAAGCCGCGCGGTCAAATCCCTGGGCCTGCGCAATGATCTCGGAAAGATCTACCGTTTCAACAGTGATCCCTTCATGCTCCAGAATCTTCTCGCTGAATCGGACCGTATTGAACGCGGTTGGCCTTGCTCCCACCATGCCAAGACGTGCCTTCCTGAGCCCCTTAACTACATTGCAAATCCCTGCAAAGGCTTTTAGATCGTCCTTGAACGTACCGCACTCTGGCGATTCGACATGCAGCGTGGTGCTGGAAAAAGGAATCCCGTACTGCACAAGGTTATTGCACAGGGAAAGCTTCCCGCAGAAGGCGTCTCGCCGGTGTGCGATGTCCAACTTCATTACCTCGTCGGGGAAGGCGTGAATCAAAATGGGTACGCTCAGCCCGGAAAGACGTAAGACATCGACTGCAGCCTTTTCATCTCCAAAATTGGGCAGCGTCACGATGACGCCATCGATCGCTTCCCTGTGATTGGAAAAAAGGCGGGCGCACTGCTCGGCATCCTGACGCGTCTCCACTGCTCCGTACGACGTGTCCTCCGGTGACAACGTCACCGCCTTGTACCCTACACCTTCGATCGCACTCAGGACTTGCTCGCGTCCCTCTTCTACGAGCCGGTCGGGAAAGAAGTTCCTATTGCCAACGATGACTCCAAACGTTTCAGTTCTTCTCCTCATCCTTTTCCACCTCCAATCGTGGACAGCTCATGCATGCGATCCTTGATGTCCTCGTAGAACGCTCGATAAAGCGCATAGTACTTGTCGTAGACCTCTTTTGTCACGGGGTTCGGGGTATCGACCCGGCCGATGTGCGTCCACTCTCCGATGACCCGGTAGTCGGCAATGATCCCCACCCCAATCCCAGCGAGGAGTGCGTCGCCCAGTGGAGCCCCCACTCCTCCCGCGGGAATCAGTATCCTCCGCCCCGTGACATCGGAAAGGATCTTCGTCCACAGATTCGATTTCGTCACTCCTCCGACAATGCGGGTCTCCTCCTTCAGGTGAAGGCCAATCGCCTCGCCGACCTCGATGCTGTGGCGCAGGCTGTAAGCAGCGGCCTCCAGCAGGGCCCGGAAGAAATGAGGCTTGGTGTGGTAGAGGGTGAGCCCGAGGATCACCCCCCTCGCGTCGGGGTCCCACAGTGGAGCGCGCTCGCCCATGAAGTACGGCAGGGCAACCAGTCCGTCAGAGCCCGCAGGAATATCCGCTGCTTCCGCATCCAGTAGCTGGTAGGGATCCTCACCCGTCTTCTCGGCTTCCTCGACCTCCGGCTCGCCGAATTGGTCCCTAAACCAGCGAATGAGCCCACCCCCAGTCGCTGCGCCGCCCCACGTGTAGATCTCCTCGGTGCAGTTCACGACGTGCGGCATGGAGACGAGGCTTTTCGAGTAGGCCTCACCCTGGTGAATGACTCCCCAACAGGTGGAGGTCCCCATCATCGCCACGTTATCGCCGCGCTCGATCGCCCCCCCACTTAACGTCGCCATCGGTGCGTCGATCCCGCCTGCAACCACGGGTGTACCGGTGAGAAGACCGCACTTTTTTGCCGCCGCGGAGGTCACCTCCCCCACCACCTCCGTGGAAGCGACTAACTTCTCTGGCATCTTCTCCAGAGGAATCCCTAACCCCTTGCTCATTTCCTCGGACCAGCGCAGGCGATGAATGTCAAAAAGTCCCCCGAGGTTCCCCGCTGACGAGTAGTCGATCGCCAGCCGGCCCGTTAGGCGGAACTCGATGTAGCTGGACGGGGGAACAAACTTATGCACGCGCTCCCAGATTCGAGGTTCGTTGTTCTTAATCCACAGGATCTTGGGGTATCCAAAGTAGGTGTCGACATAATTGCCGGTGACCTCAAACACCCTATTCAAGTCCACCTTTCTCCTGATCCATTCAACTTCATCCGTGGCACGGCGGTCCATCCAGATGAGGCATGGCCGCAACGGGTTGAATTCCTTGTCAACCGGGATCCCCGAGCCACCGTAAAGTCCGCTGATACAGACCCCGGCAACTTCACTCGCAGCGATCCCCGCTTTCTCTATACTTCCTTTTATTGCATTGTACGCCGCTTCTTCCCACACCTGCGGCCACTGCTCCGCCCACGAGGGCCGCGGGTGTTCCACCTCGTATTCCACGAGCGCCGAGCCGAGCACCTTTCCCTCCAGAGAGACCACGACGCTCTTGGCTGCAAACGTTCCAATATCGACGCCGATCAAATATGGCTTAGTCATGTCCTAGTCCTTTCCATGGTCTTTCTGTCCATAGCCCTTCACATACGCCTCATGTAGCCGCCTGACTTCTTCTTCAGCCAGAACAGCGGGGGTCCCGGCATTCTCGGCTAGATAGGCGATTCTCGCGCTGTGCTCCACGATCAGTGCCGCGGTCAGCGCATCTGTCGGAGTCTTACCAGCAGTGAACACCCCGTGGTGCCTCATCAACAGTGCTCGAAATCGGCCCGGCCGCGTCTTCTCGGAGAACTCTTTCCCGATATTCTCGTCTCCGGGAGGGACGTAGGCCGATACGGGGATCGGACCTCCAAACAGGTCAGCAAGCTCTGTGAGGTACACGGGGATGCTTCTTCCCAGGACGGCGTACACGGTGGCATAAACCGAGTGCGTATGGACGACTCCTCCGACTTGCGGGGTGCTGCGGTAGATGTGCAGGTGAGCCGAGGTATCGACGGAAGGCTTGAGAACTCCCTCAATAAGTTTTCCTGATAGGTTGACGACGACGAGATCCTCTGGCGAGAGGGAGTCGTACTGTACCCCGCTCGGTTTGATCACGACGTAGTCTCCCTCCCTTCCACTGACATTGCCGCTCGTCCCTTGCACCAGTCTGCTTGCAGGGAGGGTTTTAAGAGCTCTGTAAACTTCTGCTCTCAACTCTTCAAGCACTGTGACCACTCCTTTTGTTGAGCATTCCTTCGCATCATTATTCTATTCTTCTCGTATCCAAACCAGCATTTCCCCGGGCTCACGGTTACCCCACGCAAAATAGGGAACGGCTCTTATTGCGATCTCTTCCCTTTCCAGAGCAACTGGGCTATAGAGGACATGCTTCCATTGTGACGTCATTGCGCTGCGCCGAGCGACGCCGTGAATGACGGGAGCGCCTCCGAGGGACTGATCGCAGCCGCCCAGGGTTAGCTTCGCATCTTGCGGCAGGGAGAGGTCGGGAAGGTTAGGACCGTTGTCGACCTCCTCCAAGCAGTAGACGACTGGACCACGGTGAATCGCCACTTTTCCAGCATTCGCACGCACAGCAGGATGGGCATGGATTCGCTCAATAGGCATGGGCAGCAGTATCTCAACCCCATCACCGCTGCGCCACACTCGTGTGATCCTTGCGTAGCCTTTCCTGGAAACAGCAGCGGCTTTGACATCTTCGCCGTTGACGGTGATCTCGGCATTCTTGCACCACCCAGGGACGCGAATCGCCAATGTGAAGCGAACCTCTGTTTCGGTACGGACCGTTATTTCCACCGTTTCCTTCCAAGGGTATTCTGTCCTCTGTGTTAAGGAAACTTGCTGTTCCGCAAGTTCACAATCAGCTTCACTTCCCACAAAAAGGTGCACATAGATTGTGTCTTCGTCTTTTGAATAGATGTACTGTGCAACCGAAGCCAGCAATCTGGCAATATTCGGCGGACAGCAAGCACAGTCAAACCAAGCTTGGCGGACTGTGTCAACGTGCCGCTTGTCGTTCCGCTTTTCGCACGATTCCGGCGACACTTCGAGTGGATTAACATAGAAGTACTTCTTACCGTCGAGCGATATTCCACTCAGCACGCCGTTGTAAAGGGCGCGCTCCATGACATCCGAGTAGTCACGGTCAACGTCAAGATGCAGCATCCGGTGTGCCCAGAAGACGAGGCCAATGGCAGCGCAGGTTTCCGTGTAAGCGGTATCATTGGGCAAGTCATAGTCAAACGTGAAGGACTCCCCTTGTACGGCTGAACCAATACCACCGGTGATGTACATCTGGTGTTTCGTGACACTGTCCCACAGTTTCTTGCACGCAGTCACGAGGGTCTCATCTTTGATCTCGGCAGCCACGTCTGTCATGCCGCAATAGAGATACATGGCCCGAACGGCATGGCCAAATGCCGATGTCTGTTCTCGAACAGGAACGTGAGCTTGGCTATAGGCCTTGCCGTATTTACCCCCCGGACTGCCCTCCCCTCGTGCCTTTGCCTCCAGGTCGTAGTAGTGTGGCTGTTGCCCGCGTTCGTCAATGAAGTACTTGCTTAGTCGAAGGTAGCGTTCTTCGCCGGTGGCTCGATAGAGCTTGACGAGGGCTAACTCAATTTCTTCGTGTCCAGGGTATCCCCTTCTCTTGCCAGGTTCTGTTCCGAAAGTGGCGTCAATGTGATCGGCCAGCCGGCGCACAACGTCAAGGGGTTTCCGCTTCCCGGTCGCTTCATAGTAGGCCACGGCGGCTTCCATCATGTGACCTGCACAGTACATTTCGTGATTGTCGCGAAGGTTTGCCCAGCGTCCCGCAGGCTCTTTAATAGTGAAATAGGTATTGAGGTAGCCGTCTCGCTGTTGAGCGTTTGCAATCAATTCAACGACCTCATCAGCCAGTCGCTCAAGTTCCTGGTCCGAATGGTTCATTAGAGAATAGCCAACAGCCTCCAGCCACTTCGCGACATCGCTATCCTGAAAGACCCATCCGTAGAACTCTCCGTCCGTTCTTCCGGCAGCGATACGGAAGTTCTCGATGGCATGACTGGGTTCCGCTGCGGGAATCTTATCATTCAAGGCCTGCCACTGGTACGGAATGACAACCTCTCTAACTTGTTGCAGGCGCTTGGCCCAGAATTCATCCTTGACTCGGACGTTCTTAATCAGCAAGGGCTGTATAGCATTCTTGTTCATTATGTTATTCTCCTTCCTGTCAATTACCATTAACTCTCCTCACCATCCCGCACATCAAGAATACCGGTTTAACTAGGTCTGTCAGCACTCTTAGCTTAGTATCGAGAAAAAGGATCGGCCGCATCTCTTAGCCCATCTCCCAGGAAGCTGAAAGCAAGCACTGTTATCATGATGAACAGTCCGGGAATCATGATCCACGGGTGCTGACCCAACGTCTGAAAGTTTTGCGCATTTTTCATAAGGGTACCCCAACTTGCCATGGGAGGTTGGATTCCCAGCCCCAAGAAACTCAGTGTGCTTTCCCCGAGGATTAACCACGGTATGGTGACCGTCAACGCCACGATGATATGGCTGAACGCTTGAGGAAGTACGTGTCGAAGTATGATCCGACGGCCACTTGCCCCTATCGATCTTGCGGCCAACACAAAATCCTCTTCGCGGTATGAGAGGGCTTTGCCCCGCACTTCCCTCGCTATGACTGGCCAATTCAATAGAGAGAATATCCCGATTATCCCATATACCGTATAGATCGGATTCCAATCCCGAGGTAAAGCAGCGCTTAGCGCCATCCACAAAGGTAGTTCCGGGAAACACCGGAAGACTTCCACCACCCTCTGGATCAGGATATCTGATACGCCTGAATAGTAGCCTGAGATGCCTCCGAGTATGGTTCCAATGATCCCGCTGATAGCGGTAGCAGTCAGCGCGATGAGTAGGGTCAGCCTGCCGCCAAAGAGTATGCGACCAAGAAGATCCCTTCCGTGGGTATCGGTACCTAAGAGGAATACGCTTCCCCCGTTTTCGACTCCGAAAAGGTGCAGATCGGATTTGAACATCCCGAAAAGCTCATACTCCCATCCATGCACAAATAACCTGATGAAGTACTTCTTTGACGGCTCCTCTGTATAGAGGAGCATGTAGGTCTTAGGATCTAGCTCTCTTTGCAACTTGTAAGTAAAAGGCCGAAAGTGGAACCTCCCATCCTGATCTAAAAAATGAATTCGTTGCGGAGGAACGTATGTTGCCTTAAGGTCTGAGTCTGTATAGTCATACGGAGCGAAGAACGGCGCAAACACAATGATGATAAGCAGAAGTCCAATCATAATACCGCCTATTCTTGCCAAGCGATGTTTCTTGAACTTTCTCCACATTAATGCTAACTGGCTTTTAGGTCTTTTCGCTTTGAGGTCCGTAGAGGCAGTTTTTCTTAGATTTCTTTTCGGGGTCCTTACCCTGAATTCCTGTCTACTCATATCTGATCCTTGGATCTACCCAAGCAAGCAATATATCAGCCAGGAGATTTCCAATTACCGTAATGACAGCGAGCACAAGGAGGAAAGAACCGGCAAGATACATATCCTGGTCCTGAAGGGCAAGCAAGAACATCGTACCTGTAGTGGGCACACATAAAACAATACTTGTCGCCATTTCTCCTTGTATGAGCCAGGGGATGGACATTCCAAGGTACATCACGAGCGGTTGCACGGCGTTCCTCAGCGCGTGCTTGTATATCACGACCCGCTCTCTTAGCCCCTTAGCTCTAGCAACCTGAACATATTGGTGCCCAAGGACATCCAGCAGATTCGCCCGGATGACCCGCATATTCCTTGCAGTACCAGCGACCCCGATCACAACGATGGGAAGCCATAAATGGCTTATGAGGTCCATGAGTTTAGCCCAACTCCACGGACGCAGGACCATCTCCATCGAAAAAAGCCCGCCTATGCTTGAAACACCGGTATAGAAGATGAGGAAATAGATAGCCGCTAAGGCCAAGAAGAAATTGGGTATCGACAACCCCAGGAAGGAGAAAATCGTCAGGACGTTGTCTCCAAAACTGTATTGGTGGGTCGCTGAGTATATGCCTGGGATCACTCCACCCACCACTGAAAAGCACATGGCGCACACGGCAATCAGAACAGTCCACCCTAGCCGGCTCCAGATCATGTCAAACACGGGCTTTCTGTACCTAAACGAATACCCGAAATCCCCTCTAAAAATGCCGCAAAACCACTTTCCGAACTGGGCGAAAAAGGGCTTGTCTAACCCATACATTTCCCTGAGCTGGCCGGCTACCTCTCTCGCCTCAGCAACAGATAAACCACCGGCTTGGGTCAACCTGTTTTGCAGTGCACTCATATAATCCCCCGGCGGCAGGGTGATGACTACAAAGGAGATGAACATGATGAATAACAGAAGCGGCACTGAGTACAGTAAGCGTTTTACCAGGTATCCTACCATCCGCCTCTCTTCTCTCTGCTATCGTTTGTCCCGCGGGTGGCTGCTTTGCGGGTCTCGGGCGTCAAAGAAACCCGGGGGATCTCCACATCCCCCGGGTCGATTCGATCAGCCTTTCCTATTCAACATCCGTAATGTGGTACCAGTCTTGAACCTTGTAGGACTCCGGTGTGGGGATCAGGTCTTGGTACTGTGACGGAAGCTGTAACTCTTCCGGACACCATCGGATTTCAATCGGTAGGCTATTATGGTACCAGTTATACAAGGTGGCTGGAAAGTCCACGGGGTAGTTGCGATGTCGTTTTGCAAACCCCATCGGATAGGCCATTTCCAGAATGCCCACTGTGTAAACGTTCTCGGTGTAGAGTTCCAGAACTTCGCCAAGGGCCTCTTTGCGTTCCTCGGAGGAAGTCATCGTTACAGTCGCTGTGAGTAGCTCTTCAATCCTCTCCTCGAAGGGGAGGAGATCGCGTTGTCCTCCGGGGCCAGCTGTATGCCAGGATGGACTGATCTCACTGACGGGACCAACTTCATCGGGCCTTACCCATGGGGTCGCAGCGTAGCTCCTACCCAATACTAGGTCGAAGTCCTGTGATTCTTCCCTTTGGATGAAGATCCCCGCCTGGATGTTTTTCACGCGTAGATCAATCCCTGCGTCTCGGAAGTCGGATACCAATGCTTCGGCAATTACAACGTGCTCAGGCTCTGAGGCCTCCGTTATGATCTCAATGATGAGGTCTTCCCCTGGAATCAAGGAGCTCTCAGACCAGTTAAGGATACCATCCCCATCAGTATCCGCGAAACCCAGTTCTGCAAGGAGTCGTTTTGCTTCCGCAGGATCATAAGGATACTCGATTACCTTGTTTTCCTGGTAGTAAGCAGAGCCGGAGGGGTACCCTCCATAGAATGGTTGCACATTTGGCGCCGGGAAAATGCCCGAGCAGATTCCTTCCCGATCGATAAGCCGTGATAGGGCCTGTCGGAATGCCTTTTCTCTAAACAACAGCCGTAAGGCCTTGTCTCTATCGCTGTTGACGCCAGCGTAAAGCGAGTAGTTTGGATTGATCTGGTAGGGCGTCGTAAAGGGTCCCCACTGAAAGACGAAGTCCGCTCCAGGGTTCTGCGACGCCGCAAAAACTAGGGGGACCATGCTCGGATCCTGAATAGGCGTCACATCACCAGCGGAAGCTAACAGATCATAGATCCGTGTGTTCCACGAGTCGGACTCCTTCCAGACGATTGCGTCAAAGTACGGCAACTGGTTACCTTGTTCGTCCACCTTGAAATAGAAGGGATTCCTGACATACACCATGATCTGGCCAGGCACATAGGCTACAGGAACAAATGCCCCCAAGGTCACGGCTGGCAACGCTTCTGGTGGGGTTGCCTTCATGTAACTATCGTATGTCATGGTGGAGTTGTATTTAGGGTGGTACTGCTTGTACACGTGCGCAGCAAGCGGACCATTAAGCTGGCTCTCCATCAGGAAGAATGCCTGGATAGGATAGGCGACACCAAAGTGCCATGCTATCGTATAATTATCGACCTTTTCGAGTTCTGTAACTTTGTCGCCAAAGGTCCAAGAACCCGCACTCCTCCAGCTCGGGATATTGGGATCCACGATGTTATCGTAATAGGTGAACACGATGTCATCTGCGGTAAATTCCACACCGTCTGACCACTTTGCTCCTTCGATCAGGTGCATCGTGAGTGTCTTGCCATCCTCGGACCACTCCCAGGATTTTGCCAGGTTGGGGATGGGTTCGGGGTTCTCTAGCATCCACATTGGCCCGAGTTTTACCAGGCCATCGTTTTTGAACCCCATCGCTCCGTCCCACCCCGAGTGCTGGCCAACAGCCGTGTTCCAGCCTTCGGGTGCCATTCCACTCGCACGCCTCTGGATATCTCCATAGACGCCGATTCCATCTACCATGACGCCTGTCTTCCACACAAAAGGTTCTTCCGGCAACCTCTCCTCAACAGGGGGTAACTTTCCTTCTGCAACAAGCTTAGCCAAAGAAGGGGCTTCGTTGTACTTGCTAAGACTTGTGTACTCTACCATCTCACTAGTCGAAGCGAACTTGTTCCATAGAGCCCGTTCGTCTTGACCTGCCGC
>Ga0315545_1004375_pt1 | contig 11689 bp, 15 predicted proteins | sample SalMarSW160210MG_FD_203096 | JGI IMG/M metagenome (GOLD analysis project Ga0315545, IMG submission 203096) | Salt marsh sediment microbial communities from the Plum Island Ecosystem LTER, Massachusetts, United States - Salt Marsh Sediment SW1602-10 ...
TGCGTAGCATTCGGTATGGGGCTTATTCTGCTTGGGGAACCTTGCACTCTATTTTTCCGATTTATTATCTGGGGAGCATTATGGAGTTTTTCTTATCTGTTATGGCAAATATATGAACTGGTCAAGTTTCTTGCTGAGCATGCCAAGGCACGTGCGAAACAAATCCAAATTGAGGATAGAAACAAGGATTAGCGTGTCACGGGTTACCCCACCACCACGTTATCAATCAGCCTCGTTTTGCCTATCCTGGCCGCCAGCGAGACCAGCGCCGGCGTTTTTATCCCGTCCATCTCCTCCAGCGTCTCCGGGTCGGCGATGCTCACGTAGTCGATTTCCGCCAGCGGCTCTCTCTCGATAAGCTCCCACATCTGCTGGCGTATTTTTTCGGCGTCTTTTTCGCCCTGTTCCCACAGCTTCCGGGCCAGGCAAAGAGCGCGGTAAAGGACGGGGGCCGCCTCACGCTCATCGGGGTTTAAATAGGCGTTGCGGCTGCTCGTCGCCAGGCCATCGGCCTCGCGCACCGTGGGCAGGGTGATAATCTCAACGCCAAGGTCAAGCTCCCGCACCATCTTCCGGATAACGACCGCCTGCTGCGCGTCCTTCTGCCCGAAGTAGGACACGTCCGGCTGGATGGCGTTGAACAGTTTATTCACCACCGTGGCCACCCCGCGGAAGTGGCCGGGCCGGGAGGCGCCCTCAAGCCTTTCCGTTACTTTTTCCACGTCCACCCAGCTACTGAAGTCGGGAGGGTACATCTCCGCCACCGGTGGCGCGAAGACAACGTCAACCCTCTCTTTCTCCAGCAGAGATAAATCGCGGGAGAGGTCGCGGGGATAGGTGTCAAAGTCGTCGGTGGGGCCGAACTGGGCGGGGTTGACAAAGATGCTGACCACCAGGGAGGGATTTTCCTCGCGGGCCTTTCTCACCAGGCTCAAGTGCCCCTCGTGCAGGTAGCCCATCGTGGCCACAAAGCCGACCGGCCCCGCCAGTTTCATTCTGGCCTGCCTCATCCCGGCGACGGTTTCAACAATCTGCATAGCGTCACTTCCCCTTTCAAATAAAAAGGCCCCCTCAGCTATTGTTGAGGAAGGCCTTCTGCCCGTACTTTTCATTTTGCCGTCTCGGTCATTCTCGATCCAAGCGACCATCAGTTAAAATAAATGCTTTCCGGTGCTCACCGCCCGATGGGTCGATGGCCAATACCAGCAATGACAGAGTGATTGTATAACCCTGTCCGCCATTTTGTCAACAATGTTTTAGCCGGGGTGTCCAAGAGGGGCGCCAGCCCCTATTCTCCAGGGCGATTTGTCTTCGTTCCCCGCATTAACCTATAATAAGGGGAAAATCGGGGGTGGCAGGGCGATAGAAATCATTCCCGCAGTGGACATCAAGGGCGGGCGGTGTGTTCGCCTTTTCCAGGGCGACTACGAGCAGGAAACGGTCTTTTCCGACGACCCGCTCGAAGTGGCCCTGAAGTGGCAGGCCAGGGGTGCCCCGAGGCTGCACATCGTTGACCTGGACGGCGCCAGAGCGGGCGAGCTGCGCAATCTGGGCATCATCAGGGAGATAGCCAGAGCCATGCTGGTTCCGGTGCAGCTCGGTGGCGGCATCCGCCGGCTGGAAACAATCGAGGCGGTGCTGAAAGAAGGCGTGGAACGCGTCGTGCTGGGCACCGCGGCGGTGGAGAATGCGGAGCTTGTTACTGAGGCCTGCCGCAAGTTCCCGGGTTCGATTGTGGTGAGCGTGGATGCCCAGGAAGGACAGATAGCCATCCAGGGCTGGCAAAAAGCGACGGAGCTAACTGCGCTCTCCTTCATGCGGGCCATGATAAAGCTCGGCGTGAAACGCTTTATCTATACCGATATCAGCCGCGACGGCACGCTTACCGAGCCCAATTTCAACGCCATTTCCGAAGTCATCGACGCGACAAGGGCGCCGGTGATTGCGGCGGGCGGTATATCCTCGCTCAACCACCTGAAAATGCTCAAAAAACTCGGCGCAGAGGGGGCGATTGTGGGCAGGGCCTTGTACACCGGAACTATAGACCTGAAACGGGCCATCGCCGCCATCAGCCAGATAGGATAAGACAAAATGGATTCGTTTGATAACCTGAAATTCAATGAGAAGGGATTAATTCCGGCGATAGCTCAGGACGAGGATACCGGTGAGGTATTGATGCTGGGCTACATGAACGCGGAGGCGCTGCGCCGGACGCTCACCAGCGGCGAAGTCTGGTTCTACAGTCGCAGCCGTCAGGAACTATGGCACAAGGGCACAACTTCGGGCAACCGCATGCTGGTGCGTTCGGTGTGGATTGACTGCGATGATGACACGATACTGGTGAAGGCCAAACCTCTCGGCCCCGTGTGCCATACCGGCAGGCGGACCTGCTTTTTTCAGAAGATTGATAAAGATGGCTCTATTACCCTGTCTCAGGACGAGGGCTGAGGCGCTTCTTCAGCGTCTATCTCCAGCGCCGTCTTTAAAGCCACCAGTGCCACCTCTAGCTGGTCGTCCTCAGGTTCTTTGGTGGTCATGCCCTGCAGCCAGAGCCCGGGGAGCAGCACCGCTTTGACCAGCGGGTTCCTGACGTGATTGGCGCCAAACTGGATGAACTCATAGCCTAGGGCGGCAATCACCGGAATGAGCAGGATGCGGGAGAGTATCATCAGCCACAGCGAAGGCCGTCCGACCAGCGCAAAAACCACGATAGCAATGACCAGCACCATAAAAAGAAAACTGGTGCCACAGCGCACGTGCGCCTTGTCATGTATTTTCACGGCTTCAACCTCCAGCGGCACACCATGTTCATAGGCATTCACTGCCTTGTGCTCGGCACCGTGATAGGTGAAGATACGCCTGATATCCGGCAGCAGGCCAATCAGCTTCAGGTAGACAATGAAGATGACCAGTCTTATGGCGCCTTCGATGAGGTGAAAGACCAGAGACGAGCCGATGTACGGGTTAATCAGCCTGGTCAGAAACAGCGGGATGAGCAGAAACAGGATGATGGCCAGCACAACTGCCGCGGCAATCATGAGCCATACCGCTTTGCCGGTGATTTCTTCCTCCTCCTCTTCCAGCGATACATTCGCCGAATAGAGAAGGCTGCTTATGCCCAGCACCATCGCCTCAATGATGACGATGACTCCCCGGAGTAAAGGCGTTTTTCGCATCCAGCCCGTATAGACCGAGGGCAAAGGTCGGCTATTGGCAATCACCTTGCCATTCGGGCGGCGCACCGCGGTGACCACCACTTTCCGACCCCGCATCATCACGCCTTCGATGACCGCCTGTCCCCCGTAACGAAATCCAGCCTTCATCAATGTGCTCTCTCATAAAGAAAAAGGAGCGGTGCTGATAGCTCGCTCCTCATCCTGTAGCCAGCATACAGGTTTAATCTTTCACCTTGTAGCGCCTCTTGAAACGCTCCACTCTACCTGTGGCATCAAGGACACGCCTTTCCCCGGTAAAAAACGGGTGGCACTGGCTGCATACCTCAACCTTGAGCTCCTTTTTGGTGGAGCCGGTGGTAAAAGTGTTGCCACAGGAGCAAACTACCCTGGCATCATTGAAATATTTGGGGTGAATCTTATCTTTCATAGCGGCTAGCTGGCGTAAACGCTGACCTTCCTTCGATTATTCCCCGCCGGTTCAAAATTGACCACACCGTTAATGAGCGCGAAAAGCGTGTGGTCCCGGCCAACACCGACATTGCTGCCCGGGAATATACGGGTACCTCTCTGCCTGACCAGAATGGTCCCGGCATTGACTGACTGCCCGGCGAATCGCTTCACGCCGAGTCGTTTGGGCTGGCTGTCCCGCCCGTTGCGGCTGGAGCCGCCTCCCTTCTTATGTGCCATCTTTTATCACTCCTTTTCGGCGGCGACGTGGCTTCTTCACCGGCTCTTCTGGAGCCGCTCCCGGCTCAACTATCCGGTCGATGACCAGCTTGGTAAAAAGCTGTCGGTGCCCGGTCTTGATGCTGTAGCGGACTTTCGGTTTATATCTGAAGACAACGACCTTATCGCCCTTTCCCTCTCCCTGAGAGGTGGCAATCACCTTGGCCCCCTCAACCGTTGGCCTTCCCAGCGTTACCTTATCGCCATCGGCGAGGCAAAGAACCTTATCCAGCTCCACGCGGCTGCCTTCGGCCGCGCTCAGTCGTTCCACTTCTATTGTCTGGCCGGGAGACACTTTATACTGCTTGCCGCCGGTCTCAACTATCGCGTAAATGACAGACCTCCAACTACAAAAGCCAGATTATTATACCAGTTGCCGAGCGCGGGTGTCAAATACGCGAGCGCAGTTCACCCCAGAGCTCTACGACCCTGTCCTTTAGCTCGTCAAGGGTGCAGTCGGTATAGATGACCACGTCTGCCTGGCTGATTCTCTCTTCATCACTCAGCTGAGCATGGATGCGGGCCAGTGATTCAGACTCTGGTGTGCCCTTTTGTTCTTTTAGTCTGCTGATTACCGTAGCCTGCGGGGCGCTCGTTACCCACACCTCATCAACCATGGACTTCCACCCCGCCTCCAGCAGCAGCGGTGCTTCGATGACGACTATGCCAGCACCGACCCTCTCATATTCTTCAATCAGGGCTTTTACCCGCTCGTATATACGGGGATGCATTATCTGGTTCAGTCGGGCTCTGGCATCAGGGCTGCGGAAAACTATCTTACCCAGCTTCCGGCGGTCAATGGTCCCATCAGTGCTGATAATTGCCTGGCCAAAGGCGCCAACCACCGCCCGCCAGGCTTCAGTGCCGGGCCTTAAAACCTCATGCCCCACCTTATCGGCATCAATTACCACTGCTCCCAGCTCGGCCAGGAGCTTTGCCACTGTGCTTTTGCTGCTGCCAAAGCCGCCAGTCAGACCGATAATCTTCATTTCATCACCGTATACCGGAATCCAAATCAGTCTACTGTCCCCTCTTATAATAGTCAAGCGATGCCGCAGTGGATGCTGGACAATCTTGAAGTCTTTCCGATATGATAAAGGACATCTGAGATAAATCGCTGCCGCGGCAGTGATGCCAACCAGGGAGGGGAAGATGCCCAAAGTATTCATTACCAGGACCGTAGCTCAGCAGGCCGTCGACCTGCTTTCAAAATACGCCGAGGTTGATGCCTGGGAGCCGGTGGAGCGTGTACCGCGTGAGGAGTTTCTCCGGCGTATCGCCGATGTCGATGGCATTCTGCAGTGGGGCGCTGACCCGATTGATGGTGAGGCCATGGACGCCGCACCGAAGCTTAAAGTCATCGCCAACGTGAGCGCGGGATATAATAATATAGACGTTGAGGCGGCCACGCAAAGAGGCATCAGGGTCAGCAACACCCCGGACGTGGTCACGGGCAGCACCGCCGACCTCGCCTTTGCCCTAATGCTGGCCATATCCCGCCGGCTTGTCGAGATGACCAAAGTTGTCATCAAAGGCGAGTGGCGCAGTTTCGGCCCGATGGAGATGCTCGGCCATGACGTGTATGGCAAAACACTGGGCATCATTGGCATGGGCCGAATCGGCGCCGCCGTGGCGCAGCGGGCCAAAGGCTTCGACATGAAAGTGCTCTACCATAACCGGCATCGTCGCCAGGATGAAGCTGAATACGGGGCCGAATATGTGAAAGACATACCGACGCTGCTCAGACGGTCCGATTTTGTCAGCATCCATGTCCCGCTGAGTAAGGAGACCAGGCATTTAATCGGCGCCAGAGAGCTGTCATTCATGAAGCCGACGGCGATACTGGTTAACGCCGCCAGGGGTGCGATAGTCGACCAGAAGGCGCTTTATGAAGCGCTGCAGCGAAAACAGATTCTGGCCGCAGCGCTGGACGTCACCGAAAAGGAGCCGATACCGCCGGAAGACCCGCTGCTGAAACTGGACAATGTGATCGTTATGCCACATATAGGCACCCAGACCTTGGACACCGGCATAAACATGAGCCTTATGGGAGCAAGGAACCTGATCGCCGGCCTGAGAGGTGAGCCCATGCCGAACTGCGTGAACTGCCACCTTCTTGACAACAAGTAGTGTATAGATAGCACTATGTGTATTATTATTCCTCCGGCGAGCGTCAGAGTCGCTCCCAGATAAGCCTGCCGACCACCTTTTTGCCACCCATCAAAAGCGGCCCGGTGCGGAGTGTCAGACGGTTCCCGGAGAACTCGTAGTAGCGGACGTGCTCCACTCCTCCTGTCATCCAGTTGGGGAAGCTGCTTCCCTGAACGTGATGGGTTACAATCTTCTTCTCTTCATCCACGTCGTAAGTGCCGAAATAGCACCGGTAGCCCTCAAAGGCTGCCTTTATCTCTTCAGGCGTTCCTTTCAGCCAGTCATTCGAAGCAAAATCGGGACGCTTGGTCTTGATAATCTGCACCGCCATGTTCCGTTTGCCGTCATACATCAGCTGGCCGATGGTCTCCCGCCCGAACGGATAAATCACCTCGCCCTCTTCGCTTCGGTACTCCGTAGAGATGAGTCTCCAGGCGCCAGTGAAATCCTCTTTATCCATGAGGCCTCCCCAGGCTAGCATTCAGTTACAAGACAAGAAAAATGGGCGGTGCAGGACTTGAACCTGCGACCCCCTGCGTGTGAAGCAGGTGCTCTAACCACTGAGCTAACCGCCCGGACATCAGCTATTTTACCCGAAAAAAGAGGGATTTGTAAATCGCCTGTCTATACCAGCCCCGGTTTTTGCCTGAGCAGGGCACAATTTCACCCGCGCATATGTTATAATGACGAGCAAAGATGGAAAAGGAAGAGACAGTCATAATCGTCGGCATGCCGGCTTATAACGAAGAGAGATACATTGGCAGTGTTGTCCTGCGGGCGAGACGGTTTGCCCGCGAGGTGGTGGTGGTTGATGATGGCAGCTCTGATCGCACGGCGCAGGTAGCCAGGCTTGCCGGCGCCACGGTTGTTCAGCACAAGCAAAACAGGGGCTATGGTGCCACGGTACAGACCGTGCTCGCCGAGGCGAAGAAAAGAAATCCGGATGTGCTGGTGCTTCTTGACGCCGATGGCCAGCATAACCCCGAGGAGATACCTGCTTTGGTGAATGCCCTCGCCGCTGGCGCCGATGTGGTCATCGGGTCGCGGAAAATAAGGAGCGAAGACATTCCGGCCTACCGCAGGTTCGGGCAGAAAGTCATTTCCTATTTCACCCGCGTGCTTTCCCGGAGCACGCTGTCTGACACTGAGTCGGGGTTCAGAGCTTTTTCCCGCAGGGCAGTAAACGTTCTTGAGCCCAAAGAGCAGGGGATGGCCATCTCGGCGGAGACGATATCGGAGGCCACGGCCAAAGGGCTGAAAATCGCCGAGGTTCCCATATCAGCCATTTATACCAAGGATGGTTCAACACTCAATCCCATAAGGCACGGCGTCGGTGTTCTGAACCGGGTGCTGGCGATGATATCAGAGAGGAGGCCGCTGCTATTTTTCGGAACGGCTGGCGCCATTTTCATAATTCTGGGCATTGTGGCCGGCGTTATCGTTCTGAAAGCCCTTTTCACCATTAACGAACTGGCGGTGGGCACGGCACTGGTGTCAATGCTCCTGATAACCGTGGGCACGCTGTGTATCTTTGCCGGCGTAATACTGAACGTGCTGGTGAAGCGGATACGCGATTCATTGTGAGGATGACGAGACGAATTAACCATGCAGGCGGTCATATTAGCCGGCGGTCTGGGCACAAGGTTAGGAGAGCTGACCAGAGCCACGCCTAAAGTGATGCTGTCCTTCAACGGCGAACCTTTTCTCCTCCATATATTACGGCTTCTGAAAAGCCAGGGAATAAAGGACATCATCGTATGCATCGGTTATCTCGGGGAGCAGGTGAAGGACTTCTTTGGCAACGGCCGCAAGCTGGGCGTGAATATCGAATACAGCGAGGAAAATAAGAAATTACTCGGCACCGGAGGGGCACTGAAGCAGGCTCAGCATATGCTGGACAGATATTTTCTGGTGCTTAACGGGGATACCTACCTGCCGATTGATTACCACGAAGTGGCAAAAGAGTCTTTGCGACTCGGACGCAAAGCTCTCATGGTGGTCTATAATAATGAGATGGATACCGGCGTGAAGAACAACATCGCCCTTGACCTCGACCGAATGGTGATAAGGCATGATAAGAAGCGAACGTCGTCAGACCTTAAGTACGTGGAAGCGGGCGCGGTGATTCTCCAGAGAGAAGCGCTGGACTTTGTCCCGGAGGGCATTCCGATTTCTCTTGAAGACGGGATATATCGTCCTCTGATGGAACAGGGAGAACTGGCTGCCTATATCACCGGGCAGCGCTTTTACGATATCGGGACGCCGGAGCAGCGGCAGGTCTTTGAAAAATTGGTGCAGAAGGGGTGAGATGATGAAATCAGAGGCGGAAATAATCGGCGATTACCGGCAAGGGTTGTGCTCCTGCCTGGAGGAGATAGCGGAGAAGGATATAATTGAATTAGTTGACATAATTATGAAAGCCTATGCGAAGGGCAGGAAGATAGCGTTCATGGGAAATGGCGGCAGCGCCACCACCGCTTCTCACTTTGCCCGTGACATCAGCATCGGCACCGCTGCGAAGGACAAGCCGCGCCTCAGGGCAATCAGTCTGGCGGATAATGTGGCCATGATTACCTCTCTGGCCAATGACATCGACTATAATTCGATTTTCCGGGAGCAGCTGGTCGGCCAGCTGGATGAAGGAGACGTGGTCGTCGGCATAAGTGCTTCCGGCAATTCTCCCAATGTTCTCGAGGCAGTCAGATATGCCCGCAGCGCCGGGGCGGTGACGGTGGGGTTTATCGGTTTCGGCGGCGGCAAATTGAAAGAGCTGGTGGATAAATCAATCGTGCTGTCGAGCCGGGATTACGGACAGGTGGAGGACACCCACCTGGTTCTGGACCATATCTTCACCTGTCTGGTCAGGGAGAGGATAGCCCGTGGCTAACCGTGCTGTCTTCCTTGACCGGGATGGCACCATGGCCGCCGATGTATTGTATTGCAACTGTCCCGAGGATTTTGAACTTTTCCCCACCACGGCAAAAGCGATAAAATTGCTCAGTGAACACAGCTATAAAATAATCGTAGTTACAAATCAGTCCGGCATTGCCCGTGGCTATTTCACCGAGGAAACGCTCGGCCGTATCCATCAGAAAATGCTGAGCCAGTTATCCGAAGAGGGCACCCAAATTGATGGCATTTACTATTGCCCCCACCACCCGGATGACAACTGTGAATGCCGCAAACCAAAACCCAAAATGGTGCTGCAGGCGGCAGACGAGCATGACATCGACCTCAAGCGGTCCTTCGTGGTGGGGGATAAGCCCCAGGATATTCAACTCGGCCGAAATGTTGGCTCCCGCACCATATTGATACCATCGCCACCCGGTGAAAACGAGCCCGAACCGTGCTCACCCGATTACACTGCGGCTGACCTTTACGAAGCTGCATTGTGGATTATCGAGCAGAAATGAAAGCCCTCGTCGTATCCGAGCACTTTCACCCCTACGGCGGTGCTGAGCTATCGCTGTGGCAGCTCGGCCGCATGCTGGCCCGGAAAGGCCACCGGATTCAGGCTATCACCGCCAGACGTGGCGGAGAACCCGATTATGAGAAGAAAGAAGGAATCGAGATTTTTCGGCCGTTCCCCACGGGAAATCTTGTGCGCAGGTTTATCTTCGCCATAAAGCTAAATTCATATCTCAAAAGATGGCTGCGGGGAAAGGAAATTGACGTCGTTTACAACCTCGGCTACGTTCCAACGGTACCGGCGACCCGTGTTGCCCGAAGATATGGCATACCATCGGTTACGCTGCTGGGCCATTTTTGCGGTCGGAAGTGGTTCCGGCTGGTCAATCCGCCCCTGGCCCTGCTCAATTTAATCGCCGAAATACTGACCATCCGTCTTGGCAAACACGATGTGCTGGTGGCGCAGTGCCAGGACACCGCCAGTAAAGTATCTGCCAGCACGAACGCAGAAATCGAGGTTATCGGCAATACCCTGCTTGACCCGGCGGCGATTGACCGGGCAAGAAAGACAACGGATATTCAAAAGGTGCGCGAAAAACTAAGTATAGAGGATAATGAACTATTTCTTCTGCATGTCGGGGCGCTGATACGAACCAAAAACGCCCATAATTTAATCAAAGCCTCGGCGAGCTGGAGACAGAAATTCAAACTGGTTCTTGTCGGCGATGGTCCGGAACGCACCCGCATTGAAAAGCTGATTCGGTGTCTGAATCTGGCCGGAAATATTTCTTTGCTTGGCAAACAGCCCCACGATGAGACGCTGTCCATAATAAGGTCATGCGATGCACTGCTTTTATCATCCATATGCGAACAGGTGCCAAATGTGGTGCTTGAGGCGCTGGCGCTGGGAAGGCCGGTTATCGCCACCCGGGTGGGAGGCGTCCCCGAGATAAAGTCGCCAAACCTGCATCTGGTCGACAGGCTTGAAGAGGTCGGACAGATTATCGATAGTGGCGTCGAGGCGGTGGAGGAAGGTACAATTATGGAAGAATACTCACTGGGCAGGATAGCCGAGCACTATGAGAGGTTGTTCTTGCGTCTGGCTGGTTCTAAAATGAAAGATAAGCAGGTGTAACATGACGATGAAAGAGAAGCTGCTGAGCGGCGAGAAATCTATGGGCATCTGGGGGATCGGCTATATCGGTTATTCGTCAATGGCCCATTTCGCCAGCAAAGGTGTCAGATGTCTGGGAACGGACATTGATGCCGGTAAAGTTGACCGCATAAACGAGGGCATCCTGCCGATACACAACATCGAATACTGGCTCGGCTTTGACACCAAACCGCTGGTGGCCTCCGGCATGATGCGGGCGACCACCGACTGGCAGCAGCTTATCAGTGAAGACATACCGGCACATCTGATATGCATACCCACCGAGAAAGATGACGTCCCCTATGACGGCGTCCTTATCGATGTGATTGATAAGCTGTCCGCCTTCAGCAAAGCGAGCGCAAAATCCCCGCCGCTCATTATCGTTGAATCGACGCTGACCCCCAATACAACCGAAAAGACGATTATACCTGCCTTCGAGAAGAAGGGGATGGAGGTGGGCAAAGATATCCTGGTCGGCGTGGCGCCGCGCCGCGACTGGTTCATCAGCCCGGAGAAAAGCCTGAAGAACCTGCCGAGGGTGGTCGGGGGCACCACCCCTGAGACCACGGCGCTGATGAAAGAGGTCCTCGGCATAGTCTGTGATACTATATTGCCGGCCAAAGACCATCGGCACGCCGAGCTGGTCAAGAGCATCGAGAACGCTTACCGGCATGTGGAAATTACGCTGGCCAATCAATTATCGCTGGCCTACCCCGATATTGACATGCGTGAGGTGCTGGCGCTGGTGGGCACCAAGTGGAACATCGGCACCTACCATCCCAGCTTCGGCACAGGAGGTTACTGTATCCCGTTATCGAGTCAGTACGTACTCTCCGGCACCGGCAAGGCGGACCGGCTCAGTATCTTGAGCTCGGCAGTCGACACCGACCGCAGCCTGCCCTCTGCAGTGGCTGAAAGCGTAGTCAAAAAGGGCGCCCGGAAGGTGGGCATCCTGGGGCTGGCCTATAAAGGCGACCTCAAGGTCCATACCCTGAGCCCGACGCTGCGCATCGTGTCCCATCTGAAAGGAAAAGGCATCGCGGTCAGGGTACACGACCCGTACTATACAGAGGCA
>Ga0315545_1004379_pt1 | contig 11677 bp, 3 predicted proteins | sample SalMarSW160210MG_FD_203096 | JGI IMG/M metagenome (GOLD analysis project Ga0315545, IMG submission 203096) | Salt marsh sediment microbial communities from the Plum Island Ecosystem LTER, Massachusetts, United States - Salt Marsh Sediment SW1602-10 ...
TGCCCTGCGCCACCACGCGCCCATACGGCGCCACGATCTCGTGCAGGCGCACCTCGCGCATGACGACGTCCGCCTCACGCCGCAGCGCCGCCGCCCGCTCGATCGGGTCCGTCGGTGTCTCATCCATGCGACCTGCCTCGTCTCACCGTTACCAGCCCTGAAGGACTGGCCTATGGGGATGAAAAAGACCGTTCAAACGGCCTTGTTCATGCATCTTCCTCCGCGATCTCTGCGCGCTCTGCGGTGAAGAATCCCCGTGCTCACCGTGCTCCGCGTGGCTATCCATTCCTTCAGCCACAACGGGGCACGAGAAACACGGGGATCAGTGCGATCCGTGCGATCTGTGGCCGATTCCCCGTCCTATTCCAGCACGTGGATGTTGCGCTTGGCGCAGATCTCCTTGAGCTGCTTGGGCCAGACGGTGACGGTCACCTCGCCGAGGTGGGCCGTCCGGAGCAGGTACATGTACGTACGCGCCTGCCCGATGCCGCCGCCGATACTGAGCGGGATCTCGTCGTTGAGAATCGCCTGGTGGTAGGGCCGGTCGAGGAAATGCTCCTGGCCGCTCATCTTGAGCTGGACCTTGAGCGTTTCCTTGGTGACCCGGATGCCCATCGACGTGAGCTCGTGGCGCCGCTTCGTCACGGGATTCCACACTAGAATGTCGCCGTTGAGCCCGTGATACTGCTCGCCGTTCTTCGTGACCGTCTCGGTGACCCAGTCGTCATAGTCGGCCGCGCGCATCTCGTGCGTGTAGCCGTCCTTGAGCGTCCAGCCGATGCCGATAATGAAGATCGCCGGGTACTTCTCCGAGATCGTCCGCGTCTCCCGCTGCTTGCGCGGCAGGTCGGGATAGAAGTCGAGGATCTCCTCGGCGTGCAGGAACGTCAGCTCCTCGGGGATGTCGGGGTACTTCGACGTCTTAAGCTGCGGGAACATCTCCTGCGCCATCTTGCCCGCGCCGTAGATGACCTTCCAGATCTTCTTGACGATGTCCTTCAGGAAGTCGAGGTTGCGGTCTTCCGGCCGAATCACGCGCTCCCAGTCCCACTGATCCACGTATGAGCTGTGGTCGTGGTCGAGGAAGTAGTCCTTGCGCACCGCGCGCATGTCGGTGTTGATGCCCTCACCGACCTTGCAGCCGAACTGCGCGAGCGCCGGCCGCTTCCACTTCGTCGCTGCTTGGACCACCTGCGCCGTGATCGGCGTCTCGAGCCCAAGCCCGCACGGGAACGTCACCGGCGTACGCGAGCCGTCGCGGTCGAGGTCGTCGTTGACGCCGCTCGCCTTGTCGACGATGAGCGGCACCTGGACCATCTGCAAATTCAGCGCCTCGCACATCCCCTTTTCGATGTACTCCTTGACGGCGTAGACCGCCTTCATCCGCTCCATCGGCGCGAGCAGCGGCTCGTAGTCGTTCGGCAGAATCTTCTCGACTTCTTCGTACGTGCTCACACCCGGCCCTGCCAGGTCAGCTTCTTTTCCAGTTGCCATGTTCCGTTTCTCCTACATTCGAATACAGCGAACTCTCATATTGTCTGTATCGGGAACGCCCCACGGCGTCCCGTTGCCCGTCGATATCACGACGCGACCGGGCGGCGAACGCTCCGCGGAGAACGGCGCAGTCCGCCGGTACCTGAGCGCCGCCGAACGCGCCACCCTCATCCGCTTCACATGTCCTGTCGCCTTCACGTTCCCCACAGAACCCTCCATAGAGGCCGGCATCATACGCCCGGGGCAGCGGCCTGGCAAGGTTAGTTGCAGCCACCTGGGCAGGGGCGCCAGAGGCGGGCCGCCGACCACAAGCCATCGGAAAAACGCGCAGGAGGAAGTGCGTTCCTGAGGCCGCTTGAGCGGCCTTGCCGGCCGTAATAGGCCAGTGCTTCAGCGCTGGTTCCAGGGGTCAAGCATCCGTCATCGGAGCGCGTTTCAACGTGCTTGCCAAGCATGACGGCGGCGCTTAAGCGCCAGTTGACCACAACCGGCAAGCCATGCCTTCGGCGGGCAAGCCCGTTGAAACGGGCTGAGGGGTTCTGGTTTGCCGTCGTGGTACCAGCCCTGAAGGGCTGGCCTAACGAAGTCGGATCAAGGCCGTTGAAACGGCCATCAGTCGATCATCTCGGTGCCCGGTGCCTGTCGCGCGCGTCAGCGATGTAGGGCGGGTCGCCCCCGGCCCGCCGCAGCGCCGAAGGCGCGTCAGAGATGTTCCCGGACGACATCTGTCGCCGCTCCGCGTCTCCGGCGGGCCGGGGGCGACCCGCCCTAGAAACCCCGCGTTGCGCGGCTCCTGCTCTGATCTGCGTCATTCGCGCAATCTGTGGCATGTCTTTTTCCCTGTGCTTTCTCTGGTCTCCGTGGTCAGTCTCCGATCCCTGGGCATGGGGCATGGGATGCACCAGGCCAAGAAAAATTGACGGATGTCTATTTTTCCGCTTGACAAATAGACCAGCGTCTATATATCTTATGCGGTGTTCGGTTGGGAAAACCTGTGAGGAGAGAACAGTGGCACCAACGAAGCGGTCAGAATCAGCGCCGACCTCCGTCGCTCGGACGCCCGTCCGCGAGGAGCGTCTTCCGGACGCCGAGCTCGAGGTGCTCGCCTGCCTGTGGCGGAACGGCGAGACGACGGCGCGCGAGGTGCGCGAGGGCATGCATCGCTATCGTCCGATGACGCACGGCTCGGTCGCCACGCTGCTGAGCCGTCTGCAAGCCAAGGGCCTCGTGGCGCGTCGCAAGGGGTCGGTGGGCAAGGCGTACGTCTACAAGGCGACGCGCCGGCCCGGTCCCGCGTACCGCCGCGTCATCAAGGACATGCTCGAGCGCATTTTCGGCGGCAGCACGGTGGCCGTGGTCAACTCGTTGTTCGAGACGAAGCCGCCGACGCCCGATGAGCTCGACACGCTCCAGGAGCTCCTGGACGAAATCCGCGAGCAGAACAACTCCGAGGGGAGTGACCAATGAACGCGCTTATCAACGCACTCAATCACGGCGGCGAGCTGTGGTGGCGCTACGCCCTCCACGTCGCCTGGCAGGCGACCCTGCTCGCGCTCATCGTGCTGATCGTGGTCAGGCTGGCGCGGCGGTGGCCGTCGCCGCTGCGGTACTGGCTGCTGATCATCGCCCTGATGAAGTTCGCCATGCCGCCGCTGTTGCACGCGCCGGTGGGACTTTTCAGCCAGGTCGGGCCGCAGCTCGCGCCGAGGCAGGCTGATCAGCCCGTGGTCATGGCCTCGGCCGAGACGCTGCCGGTGCCCGATGTCGGAACCGCGCCGGTCTTACCTTTGCCCGATCCGGTTGCAGCGCAGCCTTCGGTTGTCGACGAGGCCGTCGAGTCACACATCCCCGAGGAGAGCGCGGATGCGGAGGTGGCGGCTGACCTGGCGCCGCCTCCCGTTGCTGTCGGTGAGACAACTCAGTCTCTCGACGAGAACGCGCAGCAGCCCGGCCCGGCCGTTGTCGCGAGCACAGACCACAGCACGGCGCCGGTGGCGCGGGCGCGTCTTCGCTGGCAGGCGTGGCTTCTCGTCGCCCACGTGCTTGGCGTGCTCGGTGTCGCAGCGTGGACGCTCTGGCAATTGCTCGCTCTGCGGCGGACCGTCCGGCGCGCTCACCTTGTCACCGACGGCGAGCTGTATGAGCGCTTCGTCGGCCTGTGGCGCGCGATGTCACTCCGGCGGCCGCCGAGGCTGCTCGTCTCGCCCGAGCCGATCGCGCCGATGGTCGTCGGCGTCGTGAGGCCAACGGTTGTTGTGCCTGCCGCGGCCAAGTCCCTGGGCGGCGGGGACCTCGATGCAATGCTCACGCACGAACTCGCCCACGTCCGGCGCCGCGACACCTGGCTCAACTGGTTCCAGATCATCGTCGTGGCCGTGTGGTGGTTCAACCCTGTCATCTGGCTCCTGAACCGCGCGATCCGCAAAGTGCGCGAGGACTGCTGTGACGACCTCGTCCTCTCCCGCGGCCACTCGACCGACGACGCCTATTGCCAGACGCTGCTGCACGCCGCGTCGCGCTTGGCCGTGAGCAGCCCGATCGGCGCCCGGCTCGGCTTCGCCGATCGTTTGCACCCGCTGGGCCGGCGGATCCGGCGCATCATGGATCGCACGCTCCGCCGCGCGCCGGCGCTTTCACTGTGGGGCGTCGTCCTCGTCGCGCTTCTTGCCGTCGTGCTCTTGCCCGGCCTTGGCCGCCGCGGCGAGACCACGGAGCCCGAAACCGAGAAGCAGACCGAGCAGGCGGAATCCCAGGAACCCGCGCTCGAGCCTGCTGAGTCATCGGCCCGCACACCCGAGCTCGACAAGCTCGAGATGGAGGTAGCTGCCCAGGAGAAGGCCCTGGCTGACCAGTTCGAGGCCGCTGCGGATCTCAAGCACAAGCAGATCGAGTCCATCGAGGCGCGGCGCAAAACGGGCATGCTGTCCAACAGGCAGGTCGGGGAGCAGATCGCCCAGATTGTCCGCGAGACGGCTGAAAACCGGCTCAGAGCTGCCGAGCTGCGTCTGAGTGCGGCCGAGAGGGAGCTGAGCATCCTGAGGCTGTCAGTGCCACCGGGCGGTGCCCTTCCCGACGCCGCACGCGAGAAAACGGAGAAGACCAAGAGCCTTCGCTCTGAGGTCAAGAGCAAGCAGTACGACTTGGCGGCGGGGATCGACCACGTCGTGGGGCAGCGAGAGGATTGGATCAAGGAAGTGCAGGCCAAGCTGCGGGCCGGACTCGTGCCCGAGACGGAGGCAAACATCGAGATCGTTGACCTTCAACTGCTCAACACGCAAGACAAGATACTGGCCGCCAAGCTGCGCTACCTTGCTGACGCCAACCTGACTTACTCCGCCGACGTGCTCGATATCGAGACCCGGCGGGCCGTCGTCGAGCCGGGCCCACGGTCCGGGACGAACGAAGTCCTGCACTGGGAGACGCTCCTTCTCCGTGCCAAAGCGGAGCTCATCCGCCACGAGGACGACTGGGGCCCCGAGCACCCGAAACGCAAAGCCCAGGAGAAGATCATCGCGCTCTACGAGGCGAAGCTCGAGCTGGCGCGGAAACGGGCGCAGGAACGGGCCGAGGAAGCGAAATCCGATGAAGGGCAGGAATGGAAGATCCTCGTCGCGGAGCAGAAAAAGCTCATCGAGGACTACGGCGCGCAGTTCGAGCGGATGCGGCAGGAGTCGGGAGCGGCGAAGGTCCTCGCCGAGCAGGTCGCCTACTGGGACCAGCAGGCGACGCATGCGGAAATCGAGTTGGCGCAGTTGCGCTCGGAGTTTGGCGAGGAGCATAACCGGGTTAAGCAGCAGCTACTGGTTGTTGAGCGCTGCAAGGAGAAGCTCAACGAGGCGCGGAAGCACGCCGCCGAAGCCGCTGCGGAGTCCAACCTGTCGCCGGCGGGTCGCGTCGAGCCGGGCTCGCGGCCCGAACTGAACGACGCGCTGCTCGACGCGGCCAAGGAAGGCAACCTCGCCGGCGTCACGTCGCTGATCCAGCGCGGCGCCTACGTCAGCACGCGCGACGACAAGAACAACACACCCCTGGACTGGGCATTGGTGAACGACTACGAGGAAGTCGCCCTCTACCTCATCGAGCACGGCGCCGACGTCAACGCGCACCTCCCGCTGTACTGGGCCGCCACCCGCGGTCATCAGAAAGCGGTCGAGCTCCTCATCGCTAAGGGAGCCGATCTCGATGCTGGGCGTGAAGACGGCGATACCCCGTTCGTCCAGGCGGTCGTGAACGGCCATGCCGACATCGCACGCCTCTTGCTCGACAAGGGCGCTCACCTCGACATCGAAAGCCTGGAGAACCGCGGCATACTCAACCGCGTGGCCGGCGCCGGGTATCTCGACTGCGCCCGGCTGCTGATCGACAAGGGCGTCGACCCAAACGCCGTGTCGTTGTATCGCTGGTTCATCGGTGCCGGCGGCGAGCGGCTCGCTGAGTTCGGCCCACCGGGCCAGACACCCCTCATGGCCGCCGCGGGGACCGGACAGACCGACATGCTGCGCCTCCTGATCGAGAGCGGCGCGGCACTCGATGCGGCCGCGACCGGCCCCGATCACCAGCCGCTCTTCGAAGCAGTCGAGAGTGGGCAGATCAAGGCCGTGGCGCTTCTGCTCGACAAGGGCGCCGATCCAAACACCCGCGACAGCCGCGGGCAGCACCTGCTCCACTTGGCGCTCGACTACCGGACGCCGCGCGTCGGTGGCGATCCCCGTGCGGCCGGCCCCCCGGCCAAGGAGTTCGTCCCGCAGGCGGTGAGGCTCCTGCTTGAGCACCGCGCCGACGTCAATGCACGGGACGCCCGCGCACGGACACCCCTGCACTCTGCCGTTCGGGAGTCGCTGACTGACGTGGTGAAGATCCTCATTGCCGCCGGCGCCGACGTCGAGGCCAGGACCTCACGGGGCGAAACGCCACTGCGCCTCGCTATCGAGGCCGACAACACCGACTCGGTCCGATGCCTCCTCGAGGCAAACGCGGACCCGAAGAGCGCCCCGCGGCTCGAATATGTAATCCAGCACTCGAACACGGAGATCGTCAAGCTCCTGCTCGAGGCCGGGGCCGACGTCCAAGCTGGCGAGCCCTTGGCAGCAGCCGTGCAGAAGCGGAGCACGGAGATGGTCAAGCTCCTACTCGACCGCGGCACCGACCCGAATCGCCGGTTGAAAAACGGCCAGACGCTGCTCGAAGAAGCAGCCAAGGCCGGCAGACTCAAGAGCGTCGAGCTGCTTCTCGACGCCGGGGCCGACGTCAACAGCGGCCAGCCGCTGGCAGCCGCCGCGCAGGGAGCGAACGAGAAGCTCGTCGAGCTGCTGCTCAATCGTGGCGCGGACCCCAACCGCCGATCCACTGGCGGGGTGACGCCTCTCCAGAACGCGGCCCGGCACGGCAATGTGGAGGTTGCGCGGCTGCTCCTCAACGCGGGGGCCGATGTCAACGCCAGAGACGCGTCCGGATACACGGCCCTGCACTTCGCTGCGAGTCAGCCGCAACTGGAGGTCACCGTGCTCCTGCTCGGCCGTGGGGCCGACCCCAACTTGAGAGATACCCGTGGTAACGCGCCGTTGCACAAGGCGATCGAGAACGACCGGTACCGCCTCATCCAGCTGCTCGCCTCCAAGGGCGCCGACGTCGAGGCCAGGGACCAGCGCGGCCGCACGCCACTGACAACGACCGCAGCGGCCGGTGACATCGAGGCGATCAAGATCCTGCTCGCCACGAGCGCCGACGCAAACGGGCGGGATCGTGACGACCACACACCGTTGGGCGAGGCGACCCGCTATGGGCACAAGGAAGCCGTTGACGCCCTGCTGGCGGCGGGCGCAGACACGAACCTGCCGTCCGCCGGCAGCGCTCCCTTGCTGCTGACCGTCAGCGGCCATGAGGTGCGCTACGACATCGTGGCCGCCCTCATCGCCAAGGGCGCCGACATCAACACCAAGGACAGCCAGGGCAACACGGCCCTGCATCTGGCGATTCGCTCCCGCGCCGAGGAGCTCGTGAAGATGCTTCTGGCCGGCGGCGTGGACATCAACGCGGCCGACACGGAAGGCTGCACGCCGCTGCATCGCGCACTCGCTGAGGGCGACGAAGTCATGGCCAAGATGCTCCTCGAAGGCGGCGCCGACATCAACGCCAAGGACAAGGACAACTACACGCCGCTTCACCGAGCCGCCCAAGCGGCGCAGATCGACGTGGTCAACTTCCTTCTGACCGCCGGCGCAGACGTCGAAGGCAAGGCCGAAGATGGGACGCCGACTCCCCTGTACCTTGCCGCGCTGGCCGGGCGCGAAGAAGTCGTCAAGCTTTTGCTCGCCAAGGGCGCCAACCCCAACGCCAAGAGCAAGACTGGCCGCACGCCGCTGTTCGGCGCCGTACGGGCAGGGCACGAGGAGATCGTCAGGCTGCTGCTCGCCAAGGGCGCCGACCCGAACGCCAGGGACAACGATGGTCGGACGGTCCTGTTCTGGGAGGTGAGCCAATGGGGCGGCGCGCCACACTTGGTCCCCGACCCGGAGATGGCTCTGGTTCTCATCGCTGCCGGCGCCGACGTGAACGCACAGGACAACGAGGGCAACACGCCCTTGCACATGGCAGTCCGCCTCGAGATGAGAGCGGCCGAGGCCGTCCAGTTGCTCCTGGACAAAGGCGCCGACCAAACCCGCAAGAACAACGACGGCCACACACCGCGCGACCTCGCCGTCGACCCTCGGGTCAGAGCGATTCTTGACGCCGCCGCCGGCAAGGACAAAGAGAACCCTCGCGAGTAAGCCCGAGAGGCTGGGCGCCCGTCCTCGGACGGCGCCCAGCCTCCCGCCGCCTATCGCCGCCTCACGGTCCATCCCACGCGCCAGCGTGCTGCAGAAGACCCTCCCCACGACAGCGTTTCGGTGCTATACAATCATGCGGCGGGACGTGAACCAGCCCGAGCCCCGACCGAACACGAGCAGGAGACCCGCGATGACTCGCCTCCGCACATGGCTCATCGTCGCCATCGCCGTCATCGCCCTTGGCCTCTACGTCATCGTCGATATCCTTACCCGCGCGCCCGAGCAGCCGAAGGCAGCGGATTCTCGTCGGCTCCCTGTGCCGGGAGCCCAGCCCGATCGATCACCTGAGCGGTCGGAACATGGCCCGGCTACGTCAAGCACAACCGGGCGCGATGCACATTCTTCGCGTGAGGCAACCCCAACGCTCGTAGCCAAGGACCTCGATGGGGACATGGAGATCTCGGGTCGCGTTCTGGCGCCCGACGGCCGCCCCGTCAGCGGCGCTCGCGTCTGCGGGTGTGGGTACTTCCGTGGCGAGGAAACTGGCGATGACGGGCGCTTCGTCTTGCGCTGTTCGTACGATGAGGGGTCAGAGATCGACGTCCACCACGAGGACTACCTCTCGGCCGCGTTCAGCCCGATCGAGTTCAAGCCCGACCACGCGCTCACTGGCGTCGTGATCACCCTGGGCGAGGGCGGCTTCGTCGCCGGCACGGTCACCGATGCTGCCGGCCATCCGGTTGACCATCTCTGCATTGTCTTCGAGCGGCACATCAACGGCCGCGAGCCCCAAACACCGCTGGCGCTTTCCCGCCACACCCTGTACGACCGCACGAGGACGTCGGACATCATCAGCGAGGGTTCAACCCGGGATGACGGCACATACAGGTCGCCGGCCTTGGTGGCAGGTACCTACACCGTCTGGCCTTTGATTGGCGAGCCGCTGGAATTCGACCCATGGACGGGCCGTGTCGAGATCGGCCGGACCGTGGGTGAAGTCCATTTCACAATCAGAGGCGAGTGCGCCGTCACCGGCCGGGTTCTCGACTGGGATGGAAACCCCATTCCGGATGCCCGGATCATCCTCGAGGAAGCGAGCGGGACACGAGGCATTGTCCGATCTGGCACCTCCGCGCCCGACGGCGCGTTTGCCCTCCATGCTGTGCCGTACGGATCGTACTGCCTTCGCTGCTACGCCTCGAGCGCGAGTATCGCTTCGGCGGAGGTTCAAGCCCCCGCCGACGGTGTTCTGCTCCGTGCCCGACCCTACCAGATGCTGCGGGGCCGCGTCGTGGACAGAGAGACGGGCCGGCCCGTCGAGCGCTTCGCCGTGTCACACTTGGATGGCATTCAGGAACACCCCGGCGGCGTTTTTCAGATCAGCGTGGCACCTCGGGATCGTTCGCTCTACGTCAGCGCGCCCGGCTACGCTCTTGGTTACGTCAAGGACATCCATGTCGTTTCCGGGATCGACCCTGACGAGGTTCTCGTCGAGCTTCGACGCGGCACCAGGCTCACGTGTCGGGTGACCTCGCAGACGACGGGCGAGCCGGTCGCCCAGGCTGCTGTCTCTGTCCGTCCCCAAGCCTCTCGTTCGTACAGCCTCTACAGGCTCCGCGGCACTGCCGAGACAGGGAGCGACGGCGTGTGCTCGTTTGACCATTTCCCGTCTGGCTGCTACGAGTTTCGTGTGGAGGCGGAGGGCTACCCCCCACAGTGTGTCTTAGTCGAGATTCCGGAGCATGACAGCGAGACGGCGATTGACGTGGCGCTTCGCCCGGGCGTCATTGTCCACGGACGCGTCATTGCGCAGGGCATAGGCGCGCCGATTGCGCATGCCACGGTCCGGCTTCTTGCGCCGGACCCGTCTGTTCCCCAGTGGCCGCAGACGTATCTGCCGACCGATCGGGATACCTCTCTTGCTGAAGTCGATTCCCAAACGTCCGACGAGAACGGCGTCCTTACATTCGACAACGTTCTCCCCAGCGAGTACATTCTCGAGATCAAGCCTTCCGAGACATGGCCGCCCATGCCTTGGGAGGCAGACGGCTCCGGGCGCGGGCCTCATGGTCCGCGTTTCACCTATCCGCCGCAGCGGCAAGCCATTCTTGTTGATGAACCATTTGCCGAGGAGCTGGTTGTCGAGGTGCGCCCTGGCGGGACAATCACCGGTTCCATCACCTGCCGTGACGGAACCCCAGCCGACGCGGCGGAAGTCTCCGTCAGGGCGGCGCGGAGACTTTACCACGAGGCAGACGCGCAGGGCAGCTACTCCGTTCCCGGCCTTCCCGAGGGGGAACACACCGTGTGGGTGACCCACGCCGGCTCGGAGGCCGTACGGACGGCAGTCGTTCAGCTCGGCGAGACGACACAACTGGACATCTCGATGGAGGGGTTCTCGATCTACGGCGTTGTCAACCTGGGTGGCATGCCGTGTGGGGGCGTTTACGACGGGCGTGAGGTGAGACCCGTCTTCGTGCACGCTCGGCGGATCACCGGCTCGTCACAGCGCGGGTCCGTGGTCAACCGTTCAACACTGACGGATGGCAACGGCAGCTACCGCATCAGTTGTCTCGACCCGGGCCGGTACGTGTTGACCGCCCGGTGCGCGGCCCTGGGGGACGGCCAGGACCACGTGGTGCACGAAGTCGAGATCGCCGACAGCGATGTCCAGCTCGACATCAAGATCGGCGTAGGCGTCGTGTCCGGTACCGTCTTCCTCCACAACGGGTGGCCGGCCGGCATGGCTTGCGTTGAGCTCGAGCCAGTATCCGGGATCTCCCAGTACGTATGGGAACTCCGGGACGCGTTCTCCATCCGCGGGCAACGCATGACGAACGATGACGGGACGTTCACCATCCGGAGCGTGCTGCCTGGGAGGTACCGCCTCCACGTGAGCGCGCACGGTCACGCGCCGCACGTTGCCGAAATCGTCATGCCGGCCGAAGGCGACGTCACCGGCCTGACGATCCAACTGCGACCCGAGGCGGTAGTCATCGCCGACGTCGAAACGTGCGACGGCCAGATGCCCGGCGCCGTGTGGGTCGCCGTGTGCGACGGCCAAGGCCATTTCCTCTCGGAGGCGGGGAACCACGTCGACACCGCAGCGGGCGAGTGCACCATCTACGGCATGGGCCCGGGCAAGCACGTCTTGCTCGCGCAGGCCGATGGCTACGCGCCGGCCCGCGTGCCCGTCGACGTCGCCGATGGGGCCGAAACGCGGCTCACGTTGACGTTCGGAGACGGCAACCTGCTCGACGTGACGGTCGTCGATCCAAACGGCGAGCCGGTCCGTGGCGCGGACGTCGTGCTCGACTTCGGCCACGACCCCGAACTCGAGGCTCTCCTTTTCGGGCGGGGCACCAAGCAGCACACCGCCGAAGACGGCGCCGCCCGCTTCGACCACGTCGCCGACG
>Ga0315545_1004380_pt1 | contig 11676 bp, 15 predicted proteins | sample SalMarSW160210MG_FD_203096 | JGI IMG/M metagenome (GOLD analysis project Ga0315545, IMG submission 203096) | Salt marsh sediment microbial communities from the Plum Island Ecosystem LTER, Massachusetts, United States - Salt Marsh Sediment SW1602-10 ...
ACGAGAATAAGCAAGCAGAGGAGATTACACAACCAAGGGAAATAGCAGGAAGTCTCTCATTGTAGATGGTACTAATATTGGGGGCACCCCACCGCCTATTTCTATTTTGGCGTGGAAGGGTTGTGTTTAATCTCACGATTCATAGCCTTTCGCCATAATGTGTGCTCCAAGTTGGTTACTCCGTAGCTATCGAAAGGCTTGGTTTCCTCCGAGGTAGTTAATCCCAATGAAAGGAACTTTGACATCTTGTCCGTAGGGCGACTTTGGTCTAGTATTTAGTCAGTTATCGGATGAGAGGAGCTTGATACATGGCCAATCGACTATATCTACGCTACAAGTGTACCCTACTTCTCGAAAAAGGAACACCTGGCTCTATAATCGTTGACAAGTCACTAGAAGATTACAGTTTTAGTGTTTCTAGGAGTGGGCAGAGCGTAAACATGAAGTTGCTTCAAGATGGCAAAACTGTTCAGGCTGAGAGTGTTGTTGACTCCTTCAAACCAGATATTCTGCAAATATTGAGAACCAATGACTACGATAAGCTAAACGATGGAGAAAAAATACAACTTTCTGGCATGACTCATCCGATTAGAGAGGCTGTAAGACAGTTTGTAGGACTGCTAAAACAAGAACTCCACAGATATGATATAGATGATGAACTGATAGGCAACCCATACTACGAATGGTCTCTCGACGATAATCAATGGTTCTCAATCCCTCGAGCGCTAAGGATCGACGTAGGAAGCTACTCGTTGGGTAATCTTAATTCGATTACGGCAAAGAGCCTGCAAGAATTGCTTTCTGAGAATGAGGAAGCCCTTGTAGCAACTAGCTATCTTCATCAAGCAAGGAACTCGATGAACAGGCGGTACCAGTGGATATATGCAACTATGGCAGCTGAGTTGGCCATTAAAGAAATTCTAGTGAGAATAGAGCCTAAGCTTCGAGTAATACTTGAAACATTGCCATCTCCACCGCTGAACAAATTATACGGCGGTGTATTGGAATCTGTAGCAGGAGTGAGATCAACCAATACGCCTACACTGCAAAAGAGTGCCCAAAGGCGTAACCAACTTGTACACAATCCTAAGAGCTCCACTCCAACTTTCGATGAAGTAAACGAGTATATCGATTTCATTGAGGACAGGGTTAAGTGGCTCTTAAGAGAATGGCGTAGGATAAAACGAGAGAAAAAGCAGCAATAAATACTAAAGCATTAGAATGCAGATACTTACCATTAAAGAGCTATTACAAGGCAAGAAAGTGGATTACTCCTAGCACGCGCCAGTCGCCACATTCAAGAGGGCACGGAGAGTACAGAAATCTAATGACGCGGGACAAAACCGGTTGCTTTAAATTCTTGTAGTTTGGATACAAATGAAGAATAAAGATAACTATAGAAAAACAGAGACGTCATTCAGCTTTTTAATTCACAATTTATATGGTGATAAAGATTACCGATTAATAAAGACGACTCATAATTTCACTGATGGATGCGAAAAAATATTTCTTAAAAATGATTAAAAGCATTAAATTTGCTATTGAGGAGACTATCACAATAACAGATGAACAGCATAAACAAGGATTATTAAATACAATAAATAAATCTAAAAGATTGATTAAATCGTCAAAATCTTTTGATAGTTTAGACCAACAAATGGTTTCCTTCCAATCTGAACTCATATTTGTGCTTATCGGATTAATGCCTCATCAATGGCGACAACAGAAAGTAACAAACAATCGTAGTTTATGGAAACTCAATGATTATAGACAAATTCAATATACACAAAATATTAACCAAAAGAAAAATCTTATTTTTAGTGCTGTTCAGGGTAAGTATGAAGACAAATTCGGTTCTTGGAACGAATTTTTAGATAATATTTATTATAAGCAATGTCATCAGAATCCTGCTGAACTAATTTTATGGTTTAAGAAAAACCATCCGGATATATATTGTGACTTATTTTGAGTTTACAGCTGACTTATAATGCAATTCGAGCTGACCGTTACTTGCTAACATTTCTGCTAATGAACTTTTTATCGCCTTAAATGGTAAGGCGCATACAAAACGTCACTTTGCTCAATGAGGAGATTGAAAGTAATATCCCTGTCCTAATGTTGTCCAGGCTACAATGATATTTAGACGCGTTTATAGCTGATGGAACAATGATGTTCAGATCGAGCTACTACAATTAAATGCTAGCTCGGCAATAAATGTGTTGTGTTCAACAAACTCACTGACATCAGTTAGAATACAATGAGCACTGATTTTTTCATCTACCTATTTAACAAATAGCCACTTCGCGTTGTAACAAGTGACTGCCCTGACCTCAGCGCTATTGACATAAGCTCGTTAGTGAGGTAAGAATAGGGGAAAATCAGCAACGAGGAGGTATGGTGCTATGGCGACAGCTTATTGCGTGAAGTGTAGAAAGAAGGTCGAGATAAAGGACCCCAAGCAGGTGACGCTGAAAAACAAAAGACCGGCCGTTCAAGGCGTCTGTCCCAGTTGCGGAACGAAGGTGTTCCGAATAGGCAAAGCCTAGACAGTTTGCTGCTGAGCGCTGAGGAATCTAACTAAACTCCTGGCCTGAGCTGGAGCGGAGCTCTGGCCTTCGCCTTAGCGCGCCTTCTCTTCCCTCTGCCTTTGTTTACTCGCCCGTTTCCTGGCTATCTGGAATTGTAATAGCTGAGACGAAAAAATTTTCCGGGATGTTACATTTGCCCAAGCTCAGGGATGAGACCTGAGCCTTGGTCAAGGGACTATCTAAGGCGAGAATAAGGGAGAGAATGAGACCTCAACAACCATGAGCGAGTTTGTGTAAATCTGGCGCTCAGCCTAAACTGATAACTTGTGGAGACTCCACCATCTAAGCTTCGTGATTTTGTTCTTTTCTGTGCTCAGAGGAGAAGCCCTGAGTGGCCAATCATCTATGATGAAATGACCAGAGTAGCGGGACAAAGACTGTTCCAAGGACTGGGCTATAGGGAGTTAGGACAACTGGGGTTATCTTTCTCATTATCGAATATAGACAAGACCATTCAACTAGTAAAACAGGTTACCTCTCAGGATGACCAGTAGGCAAAAACCTTTTGGAAGCCCCCTTGTTCTTCCTTTAAGTTCGGACCTCAGCTCGCAGCAATATGGAGAAATGACGAAAAGAAATCGCAGGGCTACAATCTGATATGACCATGTCAAATCAAGGGGGTCGTATTTGAGGATAGGTGTTCTTTCCGATACTCATACGCATTCATTGGAAGACATTCCCCGAAAGGTAATCGATGCCCTTTCCTCGGCAGATATGATAGTTCACGCAGGGGATTTCACCAAAGTGGAAGTACTTGATGGGTTAAAGAAGTTAGGGAGGGTGAAAGCAGTCCAAGGCAATATGGACTCGGCTGAGCTAAAAAGCATACTACCAGCCAAGGAGGTATTTGAAGTAGGGGACAAGAGAATTGGCATTACTCATGGCTCAGGTAGTCCCTGGGGAATAGAGCAGAGGGTAAGGGAAGTCTTTACCCAAGATCGAGTAGATGTAATCGTTTATGGCCACTCCCATAAATCTCAAAACAAGGTTATCGATGGCATCCTTTTCTTCAACCCAGGAAAAGCAGCAAACTCTTTTGGCATCCTTACGATTGAGGAAGATGCCAGAGGGGAGATAGTAAGCTCTCGAGAGTAAAAGGTCCTATCGACTTATCACGATGGAACCATAACCAACTACTGCAGAGAAATCGCCAATTAATTCTCCGCTGGTGGCATATTTCAGCAGGGTTGCCGTTTTTGCTCCACTTTCTTTCGCCGCTACAATTGCTGAAGCTACTGGTCCATAGCCACACATTGTGCAATTAAGAAGTTCACGCCTTTTATACAACTCTTCCTCATCAAGGCTAATTATCGCCTCTATCATAGACCGGTCTTTTTCTGTGGCTACAAGATGAGGCTCATAGTGAGTGAAATCACTGCTAGCTATGATTATGGTGTTGTCACCAGCTTTGTAAATAGCTTCACCCAGTTCCCTGGCCGTTTCCATATCCTGGGCTAACATGGTTATAGGCACAATCTTCAGTCCTCCATAGAGATGCTGAAGCCAAGGTAGCTGTACCTCTATGCTGTGTTCATGTATGTGAGCCAGCTCATCTTCTTCAATTACCCCACCAAGGAGCTTGCGAGCAAGTTCCTTGTTTATCTCTACCTTTCCCAAAGGCGTCTCCCAGGGACTCCCCGCCCATACGGAAACTAGAGGGCCATAGCCAGTATGATTGGGGCCGATTATCACTGCTGTATCGAACATCCCATCATCGGCAAGCTCCTTATAGGCATGGGCTGCCACCGGTCCTGAATAAACGTAGCCAGCATGTGGGACAACAAGAGCGACGATTTTCCTTGGACCTTCTTCGTTCACCCGAGGCACAGCTCCCGGGCCAAGCTCATGCAGATAACACCATTGGATTTGCTCCCTTAACTCTTCAGGGGTGCCAGCATAAAACATTCCTGAAACAGCTGGTTTCCTTACCTGCATGAAATAAGCCTCACAAAGTAGTTTTAATCCTCAGGTTTCTCTTGCGGTTTCTCTTGCGGCTCCTCCTGCGGCCTCTCTTCCCTTTTCATAGCCTGGTCGCGGAGCCAGCGGTGAATTTCATCCAGCGCTGGTGGAAAGACGCTGATAACCTCTATGTCGCCGGGAAATTGCAGCCTGTGCTCCTCTCTGATTAATAAGAGCCCGGCCTCGCTATCTTTAAGGGTCTCGCTTATCTTCTTAGCCATAAATTCATACCGCTTTGTGGTAGCCTCAGCATAGAGTTCATAAACTTTGCTCGTCACCTTTTCAGTCATAAACCCAATCAAAAAACATCTCTCCCAGTCCAGTGATTCCTGGAACAGCGCATTGTCTTCAATTGCCTCAAAGCTAGCTCCATTATCACACTTGCCTTTAACTAGGTGATAGCTGTTTTGATTTAGTTTTTCCACAAACTTTATGCCTTCTTCGCCTGAGAGAGAGATTGCTTCATGATATATTCGGTTTATTTCCCCAATCTTTATCTCCAGGCTGCTCAGCTGCTCTCCCACCTGTTGCCAATAGAGATGGCATTTCTCCTTATACTCAGTTGGGGCATCTTCACTCGAATATATGAGTGGCACAAGGTAAACCTTCCTCTTTTTTTTAAAACGCTCTGTATCTGGTTTCTCTATTTTGCCGATTTGTTCTGACATTGCTATTTATCTAACTCTTCCTTTCCCCAGTTCTGCATCATCTCTTTTATTCGCTGGGCTAGTCTGGGGTCATCCTTTAGGCGCTGAGTAAATACCGGACAGCTTTGAAGAATCATATTCTGATTAGTAGACGCTATGCTTTCTGCAATCCGCTCCATCTCGGTTCTAGCTTGTTCAGGAAGGTTTGCTTCCTGCATCATCAATCTGAACTGCTCGACATCCTCAGCGCTAATCTGCATTGGAGTCACGCAATTCTTGTACCAAGGACATTCCTTGCATCTAATAAGCGCCGTGGCTTCATCTAAGACATCGCTCATTTTCTCATATCCTCCCTAATAAATTAATTTTAACACTTTTCCCTGCTCCAGGGTAAATCAAGTCGTTCACTTTACTCTCCTTGGGGATATTAAAGGAGTTACTGGTGGCGTTTATGGGTTGGATGCAGAGTCATTATACTTTGGAACAACCAAAGTGGCTACCAATGAAGGCGTGTCTCAAGAAGAATTAAAAGAGGCTCAAGTAGTTTCCTACCCTATTAGATCAAAGATGGAAAGCATATTCCGAAAACTTGATGCTTCTGACAGAGCCCAAGCAGTGGCTATTGGTTTAAAAGAAGGGCTGGTTGAGTGACCCATGGTAATTTGCAATAGCTCTATTCTGAATATCGGACCCAAATTCTGTCTATCACCACAAAGTCCCGGGGACTGGGGGCAGAACACGAAGCGCAACTGTATTTGTGATATAGTGCAAAGTATCCAGAGCTGACCGGGGTGAGCTAGCCATAAAAGCCTTAATACAACCATGAGACATACCAGTATTGAGAATAAGGAGCAGTCTGAAGCCCTTGATAAACTAGAGTTTGGCATATTTTAGGACATTCGAAGTAAAAACGTGGGCACCAACATGAAGAAATGCGGTGTTGTTACCTCCTCTATTTTCTTCTGTGCCAATCCCCCCCCGCAGTTTAAATAGACTTTTCCTAAGCCCTGTTATATACTTTGCTTAGAGTTGTTTTAGGTAAAAAGGAGGGCATGTGGATGAGGTCAAGTCTTATCGGGAAGATCGAAAAAGCCAAAAGATATGCTCAGGAACCAGAGCGTGTTAGCTTTTCAGGTTTCACGGTCGTTTTCCACGGAGAAAATGATAACCATAAGCTAAGCTATGCTAACGGGAAATGGCACTGCTCTTGCTATTTCTTCTCCCAATGGGGGACATGCAGTCACGTCATGGCGCTACAACAGATGCTGGGCAACATGCTACCCAAGGAAGCCCTTAGCTCTCCTACAACGACTCAGCCCTCAGAGAAATAATCTAAAGCTTCCGCTACTATAAATAAGGAGCCAGTAACACAGATAAGGTCTGTCGCGCTGGCTAGAGATAAAGATTGAGATAAAGCATGGGCCACCGTATCAGTGGTCTTGGCCTTAATGCTCCAGTTGAGAAACTCAGTAGCTACAGTTGAAGGAGAAGCAGCGCGAGGGTGCGAAGAATGTGTAATCGTGACTCGGGGGGAGAGAGAAACTAATTCTTTCACCATCCCCGGTATGTCTTTATCGCAGGATGATCCTATAATGAGGAAGATTTGGTCATAATTGAAATATGCTTTAATGTTTTCTGCCAGCCTTCTTATTGACGCCACGTTATGAGCTCCATCAACCAACACTATAGGCTGACGATTTAGAATTTGGAATCGCCCCGGCCATTCGACCTGAGCAAGCCCTTTGGCAATATCCTCAGCGGCGATGTTGAAGCCTAAAGATGCCAATATCTCTAAAGCGGCTACAGCAACAGCTGCATTCTCAAGCTGGTAATCGCCCAGGAGCGGAATAGTAAGATGGTGGTTGCCCATTCTACCATCAACCACAAGTGATTGATGGTAGAGGTCGCCACTTATCCCATGCCAGGTAACATCTCTGCCTACTCGAACCAACTTTGCTCCTTGTTTATGACAAACATCATTGATTGCTGAACTTACCTCTTCTGGTTGGGGAGAGAGCACCACCAAGCTGCCAGGCTTAATAATGCCCGCCTTCTCAAAAGCTATCTCTTCCAGGCTATTACCCAGAATCTCAGTATGGTCCAGGCTGATAGGGGTTATAATACAGACTTCAGGATTGGCTACGTTAGTAGCATCAAACCTGCCCCCTAAGCCTACTTCCAGCACTTGAAAATCTGCAGTTTTATTCTTGAAATAGGCGAAGGCCAATGCGGTCAGGGCTTCGAAGAAAGTCAATTGCTGGCAAGCTTGCTCCGCTTGCTCTTCGTTACGCTCAGAGCTCTGGCTCACTGCAATGGCATTTATTGCTTCGAAATAAGGTTTCGCTTTCGCTGTTAGGGCAGCGAACTCTCCCTCTGTAATCAGATGGCCATCTATTCTAATGCGCTCCCTCAAGTTATGAAGATGGGGGGATGTATATAACCCCGTTTTATAGCCTGAGATGGTCAAAACCTGAGCAATCATAGCCGCTATGCTTCCTTTCCCCTTAGTGCCCGCAATATGTATCGTCCTAGCTGCCAAATGAGGGTCACTCATTCGTTGCAGAAGTTCTTCTACATGCTTCAAACTATAATCGGGCGAAGCATAAGAACCCCCGGGGATTTTCTCATAATCAATAAAACTGCTGAGATATTCTTCAGCTTGGCTATAATTCATTTGCTTCTAATAATTGGTAATTATATCATCTACTTGATATCGCGGAGACTGCTTATTTTGTTACCCCCGATTTTGAACAAAGCGAAGGAGAAATGTCTGAATTCCTCGTTGTGCTCGCCCTGAGCGCTATGAGGTCCTCCGCTGCGCTCAGAATGGCAGGAGGTAAAGGGCTTAGAACGACATATAGGTGTTGCTAAATACCCCTCACTCCACTATATTGAAAAGATAGCAAAGGACGGTTACAATTTAATTGACTATTCAGAAGCAGGGGGGTTAGGAAAATGGCAGAGCAGGTATTTTACGAGGACGTGAGTGAAGGCATGGAGATACCATCATTGACCAAACGTCCCTCAACGCGGCAGTTGGTGATGTGGGCAGGAGCTTCAGGAGACCTATATGAGCTTCACTATGATAAGGACTTTGCTCAAAGCCAGGGGCTCAATGGGGTTATCGTTCACGGCAGATTGAAAGCCGCTTTCATAGGTCAATTGCTCACCGATTGGATTGGTACAGAGGGCATGCTAAAGGGGCTAACTTGCCAATATCGAGGCATGGATGTTCCTGACCAAAATATAACTATGAAAGGGAAGGTAAGGGAGAAGCATATAACGGGTGGAGAGCATTATGTAGAGCTTGATGTGTGGACAGAAAACCCCAGAGGGGAGAAAACTACGCCAGGCACTGCACTTGTGACTCTCCCTTCTAGGAACCAAACTTCGCAATCAGAAATAACAGGTGGAAAACAAGTAAAAAAGTCAGAGTAAGCACAGCTAACTATAATCAGGAAAGGGGAATTAAGGTTGACCAAAGAAAGCATTACTCTGGAGGAATTGCAAAAGAGAATAGGTACGGAAGCAAAGCCGATTGAATTTGAACTCGAAAAGGAACTAATCAGAAGGTTTGTTCGAGCAGTAGGCGATTCCAATCCTTTATGGCAGGATGAAGAATATGCTCAAGAGGCCCAATATGGTGGCATTGTTGCTCCGCCATGGCTTTTATGTGCCCTTATGACAGTATCTCCTCCTGATTCCCGACCGGGCTCAGTGCTATCGTTAGTGCCAGAGATACCACCACCTCGTAAGCATATACTGGCCGGAGGAGGAGAGTGGGAATTTTCCTTACCATTGAGACTCGGCGATATCATCACCTCGCGCAGCAAACTAGCTAATGTTTTTGAGCGTGAGGGCAAAGTAGGTAAGATGCTTTTCTTCGTTTACGAGACGAGTTACACAAATCAGCGTGGTGAAGTGGTGGCTAGAAGTTCCAGTACCTTGATTAATTATTAAAAATTAAGTATAGCCCATGTCCTTTATCAGTAAGTTATTTAACGCTACCAAGAAAAATGGGAGTTTACTTTGCATTGGGCTTGACCCTAACCCAGACCTCATGCCCAAGATAGATGTTCTAGAATTCAACAAAGCTATCATAGATGCCACCCATGACTTGGTGTGTGCCTATAAGCCCAACTTGGCTTTCTATGAAGCTTTGGGAATTGAAGGACTCAGCATTTTGGACAAGACCATCGAGCATATACCTAGTGATATTCCCATAATTGGCGATGCCAAGCGCGGCGATATAGGCAATACTGCCAGGGCCTATGCTAAAGCTCTTTTCTCCGCTTTTGGCTTTGATGCCACTACAGTCAATCCTTACCTCGGCTTTGACTCCATAGAGCCTTTTATAAACTATCAAGATAAAGGAATATTCATCTTGTGTCGGACATCAAACAAGGGAGCTTTGGATTTTCAGAATCTTTGCACTGAGGGCTTACCACTATACGAAGTAGTAGCCCAAAAAGCCAAGGAATGGAACATACATGGCAACATTGGCCTAGTAGTAGGAGCTACTTATCCCGAGGAACTAAAGAAAGTCCGCTCAATTTGCCCTGAAATGTACTTGCTCATTCCAGGCATTGGAGCTCAGGGAGGAGACTTAGCTTCCGCAGTTAAATACGGAGTAGACGCCCGGGGAAAGAAAGCAATTATCAATGTATCTCGGCAAATTCTATATGCTTCAAGGGGGAAGGATTTTGCTGAAGCAGCTAGAGATGTAGCTGAGAAGATACGCAACCAGATCAATTCCTACTTGCCTTCCCGCCCAGAAGCGCAATGAGAGCGTTTATTTTGTCACCCTTTCTTTCGTCATTGCGAGGCACAGAGTGCCAAAGCAATCTCAAACGCACGGAGAGATTACTTTGCGGAGCCTCTCCTGGTAAGCCGAAGCTCCGAGTCCTGACGATAGGAAGGAACTGAAGAGGAGATTCTTCGGTCGCTTCGCTCCCTCAGAATGACAGGAAGCGAAGAGGTTAGAATAATATAGGAAGGATTGTTAAACGACCCCAAAATGACTGTAGACGTAAAGCTCGGCGATGTAGTTCGGCTGCGCAAACCACACCCCTGCGGCAGTTATGAATGGGAGGTAGTAAGGGTTGGCGCCGATATCGGTCTTAAATGCCTCAAGTGCCAACGAAGGGTGCTTTTGGAAAGAAGCGTTTTTGAGAGAAGGTTGAAACAGGTTATTTCTAGAGGCAATTAGCTCTTAATCTCTAATTCAAGCCATGGCTCGCTGTGTTTTTCATATTGATTTAGACGCTTTCTTCGTTTCTGTGGAGCAGACGATGAACCCTGGGCTTAAGGGCAAGCCGGTGATTGTTGGCGGAGACCCTGAGCGCCGTGGCGTAGTTGCTTCTGCTTCCTATGAAGCACGGCCCTTCGGCATCCATGCCGGTATGCCGTTATCCCGGGCACGCCGTCTTTGTCCCCAGGCTATCTTTATACAGGCTAACTTGCCTCGCTATCGAGAAGCTTCAGCCAAATTTATGGGAATTCTAGCTGATTTTTCTCCTCGCATAGAGCCTTTAGGGCTTGATGAAGCATACCTTGATGTTACTGGATATGAACAACCTTATGGCTCTGCTCAGAAACTAGCCCTTGCCATAAAAGAAAGAGTACATAAGGAGCTCAAGCTTACTGCTTCAGTGGGCATCGCTACATGTAAGGTGGTAGCCAAGATTGCCTCTGATTTATGTAAGCCTGACGGCTTATTGGAAATAGCTCCGGGAGGGGAACAAGACTTTCTTAATCCTCTTCCTGTAGCTAAATTGTCCGGGGTAGGTAAAAAAACGGAACAGGCGCTAAAGCACATGGGCGTAACCACCATCAGTGACTTGGCATCGCTTCCTTTAGAAGTAATCAAGGAAAATTTTGGAGGGTTTGGGATAGTAATTCATAGCTACGCCAAGGGAATAGATGAGCGAAGTGTAGAGGCGCCAGGTGAACCAAAGTCCATTAGCAAACAAATTACCTTCGCTAAAGATACCCTAGACCGTCATTTCCTTGAGGCTAACCTGCATTGGGTATGCCAGGAAATTGGCGAGGAGCTGAGGTGCCAAAACAAAAGGGCGAGATGTATAGCTATTAGGCTGAGGTATGCTGATTTTGAGACAATCACCCGCCAGATTACCTTAAGGGGAGCCAGCAATGATAATAAGGTTACTTTCACCACAGCTTTGCAATTGCTGAATGAGGCTTTAGCACAAAGCGCAAAGCCCGCTCGCCTCATAGGCGTTAGAGTATCAAATCTGGTTGGGGAACAAAGGCAGCTGCATATGTTCGATTCCAGAGCAAGAAAACTAGAGCAATTGGAAGGAGCTATAGAGTTAATTCGAAGGAAATATGGACCGACAGCGATAAAAACTGGCAAAATATGAGTACCTCGGCTAAGACATGATTGATTATTTACTTGAGATGAAGGTATAATCCAGATTTATAATTGCGAGGAGGGAAAAATAATGCCACCTTACGCTTTT
>Ga0315545_1004381_pt1 | contig 11675 bp, 11 predicted proteins | sample SalMarSW160210MG_FD_203096 | JGI IMG/M metagenome (GOLD analysis project Ga0315545, IMG submission 203096) | Salt marsh sediment microbial communities from the Plum Island Ecosystem LTER, Massachusetts, United States - Salt Marsh Sediment SW1602-10 ...
ATAAACATCCCCCTTTGGGCGCTAATCCTTATGCTGGTTGCCTTGGGAGCATATGCCTATATAACTTACAGGCTTGGCATGAAGACACTGGGTAGAAAGCCGATAATTTCACCTGCGGCTATGGTTGGTAGCAAATGTAAAGCGACAACGCTCCTTGCTCCGAAAGGTTATATTCGAGTCGGCGGAGAACTGTGGCAAGCTTCGTCAAGTTCAACCATCAACGCTGGGGAGGAAGTCATTGTTACAGGCATAGAAGGGATGACCCTTCTGGTAAGCCCTGTAGGCAACGAGAATCACGAAAACGAAACAGGTGCCCATTCCGGTTAATATGATGTGGCTGTTTAATTTCGATTTTCCGTTCAATTTTGGGCATTTTGGAAGCCTTTCGCCCCCAGATTTTTGTAGTTCCCTGATTTATCAGGCAGTCGCCCAATAAATTGGGCAACTACATTTTTAAACAGCCTTATAATCCTCTTGAATTTTTAGCTGACTAGCTCCCCCCACATCCCTTGGTCGTGAAGTCCCGTTAGCTTAACTGGTGCTATTTTGTTAGTTAGGTGCTTTTGGCTCCGGGTAAATACCCTGATATAGCTATCAGTTAAGCCAGAATACATGCCTTCGCTTGGGCTTGTTTCCTTTTCCCACAAGACCCACATAGTTTGTCCGAGAAATTGTTGTTCAAAATTGCGCTTAGAAATCCATGATAGCTCTAACATTCTGCGACTACGTTCCTTTTTTACTTTATCCCTTACCTGGTTGGGCATTTTGGCAGCCTCAGTTCCAGGTCGAGGTGAGAAGGGGAAAACATGGATGTTAGCAAAGCCAGCTTGCTGGCAGGAGCGATAGCTCCGCTCAAACTCTGTGTCACTTTCACCAGGGAAACCAACTATAATATCAGTGGTAATAGCTGCTCCGGGTATTGCTTCTCTAATTAAAGCCACCGCAGCTTGATAATCATCCAGAGAGTAGCATCGCCTCATCCTCTGAAGCACAGCATCACTGCCACTTTGAAGCGCTAAGTGGAAGTGGCGACATACCCTTTTGTCTTGCCATAAGGTGAGAAGTTTAGGAGTTAGCTCCTGTGGCTGGAGTGAGGAAAGTCTTAACCTCTCGATATTTGTATCGTAGAGAATACGCTCTATTAAATCCCCGAGGTCAGCGTCAGATCCTTCGCTAGCGCTCAGGGCGGCATCTTTATAGTGACCAATTTTTGTCCCTGTGAGTACAACTTCCTTATAGCCCAGAGCCACTTTCCTTTTGATTTCCTTGATTATTTGGGAAGAAGGCACAGAATACTCACAATCTCGTACTTGGGGTACAATACAATAGGTACAAGGACTGTGACAGCCATCCTGAATCTTTATTAAGCTGCGAACCCTGCTGATGCCATTGTGGGCATGAAATTGCTTCGTTTCTCCTTCGGGTGGCCTATCCTTGGCGAGATTCTTCGGTTGTTTCGCTCTCTCAGAATGACGAGAAGCGAAGGGCTCGATGCTTGAGCTCCTTGTAGCTAACAAGCCTGGCACAATCTCAAGCAAGCGCTCCTTCTCCTTATTGTTCAAAACGAGGTCAGCAATGGGAGCTAGCTCTTGCGGAGCTCTTTGGGCATAGCAGCCAGTAGCAATAATTAAAGCCTGAGGATTCCTTCGTTTAGCTAGCCTGAGCCAGTGGCGTGACTTACGGTCAGCGATATGGGTGACCGTACAGGTGTTGGCAATGTAAATATCTGCCAAATTGTCAGGAGGCACAAGCTGAAATCCCGCTTCACTGAACTCAGCAACTAGAGACCCTGTCTCTGCTTGATTAAGCTTGCATCCTAGAGTATAGAAAGCTATTTTCATATTTTCCGCCGGTATCGATTATATTTGTTGCCTTTGTTTAGGTCAAATAGCTCTTTATGAGTGCTTACAATAAGGAGTTTTGCTACGACTCCCTTTATGGTATAGTAAACGGCTTTGGTCAAAGGCTATCAAAACTAGAAATGAATCAGCAGTGGCAGCTTTTACCTCGGGCACCAGCCGAATATATCAGTGCTTGTGGCGTCTCTTCTGTAATCGCTCAACTCCTTTATAACCGCGGTGTTAAACCGGATGAAAGCGAACTGTTTTTAGCTGCTGACCACAGGCTCGAAGGCAATCCTTTCCTGCTTCCTGACGTGCCACAAGCAGTAAGTAGAATCTACAAAGCCCTGCTTTCAGGTGAAAAGACTGCCGTCTATGGTGACTTTGATGTTGATGGGGTCACTGCTACAGCTGTTCTTGTCGAAGGGCTATCCTGGCTTGGTGCCAAGGTTGTCCCTCATATCGCTGATCGTTTTTGTGAAGGGCGTGGGTTGCAATTACCAGCTATAGAGAAGCTTCGTAGCCAAGGGGTTAGCCTGCTCATTACTGTTGATTGTGGCATTGGTAACCTTGTGGAAACAAAACAGGCTCAAGAAATGGGGGTAGATGTAATTATCACTGATCATCATATCCCACCAGCAACCTTGCCTCAAGCCATGGCTGTAATTGACTCAAAGCGAAAGGATTCACGGTATCCCTATCCTGACCTGGCTGGCGTAGGCGTTGCCTTCAAAGTTTTACAGGCTTTGTTTCACGGAGATGGCAGGAGGAAAGAGCTGACTAAGTTACTGGATTTAGTAGCTTTAGGCACTGTTACTGACTTAGTTCCTCTCATTGGTGAGAACCGTTATCTGGTTAGGGAAGGGCTGAAGGTGCTTAATAATACTCATCGTATCGGGCTTCAAGAGATGATCAAACTATCCAGGCTAGAGCTAGGTAGGCTTGATACCGAGCATATTTCCTGGACTCTAGGTCCTCGCCTCAACGCTGCTGGCAGGATTGGGCATGCCAGCAACAGCTATCAGTTGCTGGCCACTCATTCGACAGAAGAAGCCTGTCGCTTGGCAGTAGAACTGGAGGAAATGAATACTGAACGTCAGCAACTAACCAATGAAGTATTGAGCAAAGCAAAAGAAAGATTAACCGGCAGAATTTCCCTTCCGCTGCTTATAGAAGGTGATGAGAGCTATCCCATTGGGATTATTGGCCTTGTTGCGGGTAAGCTGGCAGATGAATTTCACAGGCCGTCTATCCTCCTTAACCTTGGTCCAGAAATATGTCGAGGCAGTTGCCGCAGCATACCTGAGTTCAATATTGTCTCTGCATTAGAAAAATGCCGTGACTTGCTTCACAGCTTTGGCGGTCATCCCTTGGCTGCTGGATTTACTTTAGCTCGTGAGAACCTGGCCAAACTAGAGGAAAGGCTCATGAGATTAGCTGTGAGCGAACTATCCCGACTTGATTTTAGCCCCAAATTGGTGATTGATGCTGGGGTTGCCTTATCCAACTTCGCCGGTGATACCTTCAATCTGATTCAAGAACTGAGCCCTTTTGGCAAAGGCAACCCGCCGCCTATTTTCCTCAGCCGTCAAGTTGAGGTAACCGAATGTCGCCATTTTGGCAACCAAGGCAAACACTTAGAGTTAAAGCTCAGACAAGGAGATGTAACCTGGAGAGCTGTAGATTTTGCTTCTCAGAAGACTCAGGAGGAAGTCGCGCCACTCATAGACATCGTGTATAGCCTGGAGAAAAATTACTGGGGAGGAGAAGAGGTGTTGCGCCTTAATCTTCATGACTTTGCCCCAAGTCAGCCGCGCTAGTAGATTCAGTGACCGAGTCCTCATGGGCGGCTGCCCATAGCAAATTATGAAAAATTCTATTTCCGCTTAGGTATCACCCTGAGCCGAAGCTCTGAGTCCTGACGACAGGAAGGAACTGAAGAGGCTAGCGAAGGGTCTCAGAGATTCTTCGCTAGCGGCTCAGAATGACAGGAAAGCTGGAACCTGCGCATTCTGATAATAAGCCAGGGCACAGCCACTACCAATATGGCTAAACTGATAATCTGGCCTTGATGAAGTCCCAATAAAAACGGCTCGTTCACGCGGAGAAACCTTAGGCCAAAATCACCCGCAGCGTAAAGACAAAGATAAACAAAAAAGAGAGAGCCTTGTGGCTTAAGTCGCTCTCGTAACCGCCATGTAACAGTAAAGACTATCAGGTTCCACAATAGAAAATAAATCTGTGTGGGGTAGAGAGGCACCCCCCAATACTGAGAAGGAATGGTATCCCGGGGGGTATAGAGCACTGCGCTGGGGAAAGAATGGAAGGGGCTGGGTTTACCAAAACAGCAACCATTTATAGTACAGCCAACTCTTCCTATAGCCTGAGCTAAGGGTGTTCCAACAGCAAGAGCATCACCTACAGCAGCCAGGCTCGAAAAAGGGAATTTCCTTACCTTGGTATAAAGCCAGGCTCCCAGCAAAGCTCCGCCGATAGCTCCATATAGGGCAAGTCCAGCAAAACCGATGATATTAATAGGTTCTTCGGGATGTGTTACAAGGTAGTCAACGACATGAACTAGCCTGGACATTATGAAACCACCTATAATTCCCCAAAGGAAAAGGCTATAAATATTATCTTGGGGGAAGCCCACTCTTCTTGTCTCTCGGAAGGTGACAATAAGCAATGTTATGACAGCCAAAGCCACCATGATTCCGTACCATCTCACGGCAACAGGACCGAGGGTAAAAGCAATAGGGTCTATACTAATAGTGAGCATTTAGTTTTCAAGAGAAAATGGCATTGACGAAAGCTTCAGCGTCGAAAAGAGCTATATCCCGTAGGTTTTCACCAGTTCCTATATAAGCGATAGGTATATTTAAAGCGTCGCAGATAGCAAAAACTATCCCCCCTTTGGCTGTGCCATCTAGTTTGGCCAGGAAAATGTCAGTTATACCTATAGCTTTAGTAAAATACTTGGCTTGGGTCAGGCCATTTTGCCCTGTAGTGGCATCCATTACCAATAAAACTTGGTGAGGGGCTGAGGCATCATGTTTAGCTGCTGCCCTCTTTATTTTCTTGAGCTCTTCCATGAGGTTAAACTTGGTGTGGAGACGACCAGCAGTATCAATAATCACTGCTTGGGCATAGCGATTATACGCTGCTTCGATGGCATCAAAGGCAACTGCTCCTGGGTCACCACCAGGTTGGTGGGCAATAACCTCGGCTCCAACCTCTTTGCCCCAGTATTCGAGTTGCTTAATAGCTGCAGCTCGGAAGGTATCGGCTGCAGCTAAAACAACTCGCTTTCCCTGTGAGGCAAAGCCGTAAGCCAGTTTAGCAATGCTGGTCGTCTTACCTGAGCCATTTACGCCGACCACAAGAATGACATGAGGAACTGAATCAGAGATTGTTGGCTTCTGGGGGATCTTTAATAGATTTACCATCTCTTCCTTTAGAGCCGACTTTATCTGTGATGCCTCTGCTAATCTATTTATTTTCACTTGCTGTTTGACTCTGTCTACAAGTTTGTCCGTGGTTTCTATACCAATATCCGCTGAGATGAGCAATTCTTCAAGCTCATCCCAGGTTTCATTCCCAATTGAGCCTTGGTCAAAAAGATGAGCTATCTTGTTAAACCAAGCTTCCTTGCTCCTTCTTACCCCTAACTCGGTTTTTTTAAACCAATCAACCACATTAGCCCCTTTGGTATGAAATTATTAATATATAATAGCACAAGCGAAGCTGACTTTTTAGCTTGAGAGCTAGATGGTGATTGAGCTATTAACTTGAGGCGTTGCTTGGGTGAAAGGGGTACCACGAATTATTGCTGAGGCAAGCTTCTTGGCAAACAGGAGTTTCCCACCTGCCCTACCCACAGCTAGTATACTAGCTGTGGGTAATTTCATCCCCATGTTGCAGAGGTAACTCTGCGAACTTCCTTACAAATAAAAGGGGATATACTATGTCACTTGTGCAGCAGGGAATCCAAACTGCAAGGAACAAAAACAGGAAGACGAAGGGGAGCAAAGGAATCCAATTCGCTATTCCAAATGAAGTGAAATAGAATAGCGAGGCCCAGGTGCTTAATAATACGTGTCCAGCATGGGGAACCCTAGTTGTTTGTTTCCTGAGGCCAATTGCAATGCCGCCCAGCGCCAGGAGATTTATCCACCATTTTTCGATAAAGGGCACATGGAATTCCATTTGGGCATGGAGCAAACTTCCTCCCAAATAGGGAATTACGGCATCGCTTATCGTGGCTATTCCAATTGACCCCGTCCAGCCAATCAGGATTACCGCCCACAGTTTGGCTTTTCTATATTTCGTATACATCGCTGTGGTCACAAGTGCGCTCAATATCACATGGAGTGGATGGAAGATGTAAAAAATAGTTTGGGAAATCTCTGAAGGAACATCGCCAAAGACTATTATAACCATGACTGCACTGCCTGTGAGAGCTCCTAAGGCAGTAAAGGGGGCATGTCTCTTAAGCTCACTTATGATTCGCCTGAGCATCTTTCCTCTCGAGATTAAGTCAAAATTTTCTATTCGCCAAGCTGCTGTCCATAGCAATTGGCACAAAGCCCGGAAGATTCAGAAAGATGATACTCAGTATGAAAGCCAAAATCCAGGGCGAACTCATTTTCCTCCCGGCACAATTCTTCATCAGCAAACTCATTAATAGCTCCGCACTGACGGCAAACCATAAACCGATGACAACCTTCCTTTTTGCCCAAGCCGCACTTAACAAATCCACCACTCGACAAAACCTTGTGAGCCAGATTGAGGTTACAAAACAGTTCGAGTATGCGGTAGATGGTAACGTGATTTATGTATTTGCCTTTCAGCCTGAGAAGCCTTTGTATGTCATATGGGGAAAGTGGTTTCCGCGCTCTTTCCAAAACCTCAAGTACCTGTAGTCGGGGCTTGGTTACCTTGTATCTCTGAGCCTGCAAAACCCGCACCGAATCTTGAACCATGACAATATTGTAGCAAAGCGAGATGTTAAATGCAACAATATTGCAATTAGACTTTGCGATAAAATTACGGAAACTAATTATGGCAACCGAGGAGGATCTGGTTAAGCTTAGAAGTGTGACCTATCGTTTCCCCACCATGTTCTGTGCGGGTATGCTGATTTACGCAAGTTAAAGCCCTCAACGCCCTCGATGTCCCGCTTAATCCTGTCCCGGTAGCGAAGCTTATACTTAAAGGGACACTCTTCATACATACTTAGCTGAGAATGAGAATAGATAGGCATAGTGTTTCTCCAATCGCCTCTAGCTCCTGTCAAGGTCTGTGCTTGGATATTTGGGCAACCGTCAACTGCTTAAGGATCCAAATTCTCTTGCCCATAATCTTGAGCTCAACTCGCCCTCTTACAAAGCCTCCACGCTTGAGGGCGTCAACGAGTCTAGCTTTTTTGTTATTTAGGTGAGCGGGCATCCAAGCTGTTTTATGGCTTTTTGAAAAGCGCAGCATCGCCTGATATTCACGTTGTTTAATTACCAGTGTTACGTCTACAGGATAGTTTTTGTATGGAAGAGTCTTGAAACACTTTTCCCATATTTCAATTTCCTGCCTCTCAACTCCGCCCGAATAATCTCCCGGTTTAACAATTGTTCCTCGGACAAGGGTTTTACCCATTTCTCTCTCCTCACCGTCGGCTTCGTTTTCTCCACACCCCCATTTGTCGTATGCAAACAATGCTTTCTCTACTTCCCTGAGGGTCTTATTGTAGAAGGTGGACAATTCACGAATTATTCGGGTATACTCAAGCCACGCTTTATTACTATCACCTTCCGCCACGTTACTCAATCTACCAGCGTCTCTCAGTGAGTTTCTCACATGATAGTCATATATGGCGAACTTATCTGGCTGCAGGTAGTAAAGTATGGTACTAGCTACTGCAATTCCAACCCCTTTTAATCTTCTAAGGATATTCAGTTTTTCTAGGTCATTTTGGGCCAAATAGGCAGAACGCGTCTTCTTTATAATGTCGTCTTCGTCATTGGTTTCACGTGTTGCTTGGTACCTTGGCGTTTTCCAACGCCCCAATCGTATAAAATATTCTTTGTTGAAGAATCGAGGGTGGCCTTGTGTGGATAGCCAACCGAAAATAGCTGTTTCCTCAATTTGATCTTGTGTACCCTAGGCACGCCGATCATATTCGGCACTGCATCTTTCAATAAATTTCCTGTCAATAATTAACATATGTCTCTCCTAATCATTAAGGCTTTCACATTTGGCAGGTACTTTTGCTATATCATCATAAACGTTCATACTTCGTTCGTGGCTAACCTCTCCCTCAATGTCTTCAGATTTACCACATCCTCCTTATTATATTGTAACAGCAAAGCTAAAGCATTCTGGTCACCATCATTCCGGTACCACCACAACAACAGCACTGCCCCCAATCCGCCGATGCCCTGTAGCTGCCGGGGAATTCCTAACTGCTGCTCGACTGCCTTGAAGCCGCCATATGAGTTGTTCTGCCAGCAGTCATACATCAGGTCGTGGTGATGAAATCCAGCCTCAAGGTCTATCTCAAGGCAAGCATCAATGAAAGGAAGGTCGAACCTGCTGCCGTTATAGGTATAGATTGTATTTACCTTTTCAAGGGCTTTGACAAGGTTGCTCTTGGTCGCCTGCTCACCTACCAATTGAATGAGCTTGCTATCTTTGCCATTGCGCCGGTAAATGCCAATCACGGTTATATCGTCATAGAACCGTGATAAGCCGGTGGTCTCTATATCGAGGTAGGCATCTGTCAACAGCCTCATAACTTGCGCCTTCGATTATAATTAACCACACAACTTCTTATAATCCTCCCTCCCCTAGTGGGAGGGAGTTAGAGGGAGGAGGAACTTTACCCTCACCTCACTTCTCCCTTCAAGGGAGAGGAATTCTACACGAAGTCGTGCGGAGGATCATATACGTTAACACACAGTGGTGACACCTGTATTGGCACAAATCTACTTTCTCTTATAGACATTCAGCATTTCTCGAGCCGTTTTGCTTATCTCCTCACGGAGTTCCTCCGGCTCCAGCACTTCTACTTTCTCTCCCCAGCCCAGTATGAAGCTGAGCAACTCCACCGTTATGGACAAGTTCATAGTAACTATTGCCGAGCCATCAAGCTGGCGCTGTGTGATTTGGGAAGGATGCCAGGTAGTCTCCTCTGCTATCCTGGCTATCTCAGGATTGAATTTCAGCTTAATGGTCTCCTGTTTGATAACCTCCCCTTCGCTATCTACTGTGATGCCCCAAGATGAGCCCAGATAATCATTGGCGTCGAAATTTGCTGGTACCGTGTACTGCTCATCCAATAGTTCTACGCTCTCGATTCGTTCTATCTTGAAAGTGCGGATTGAATGTCTGTGGTGGCAGTAGGCAATAACATAGTTGGCGTGCTCCAATGCTGCTGGCTGAATAAAATATGGCTCGATAATACGCTCCTTTGGGCTCTCATCACCTAATGTCCAGTAGCGTATCTTTACCCTGTGTCCATTCATCCAGGCTTGGGCAAGGCTCTCCAGAATATGGAGAAAGCGTTCGTCTTTCCTTTGCCTCTGCATCCACTCGATGGTCTTGCTTATCTGGTCTCTTAAGGGGCCAGGAACTATAGAATTCAGCTTGGTGAAGGTGGTCTCAATGCTCGGATTGTATACGTTGGTGTAAGCAAGCAATAGCCTGGAGGCAAGGAATATGGTCATGGCCTCGGGGAGGCTAAACCGGATAGGAGGCAGGAAGTAGTCTTCGACGATGCCGCGTATGCTACCTTGTTCCCAAATAGGAATACCTAATTTGGACTCAAGGTCACCGAGGTCACGGTATATTTGCCTCGTACTGACATTACAAACGCGGGCTATTTCCTTAATCTTCAAGCCCTTACTGTTCTGGTAGAGAAGGTGCTCTATCTGTGCCCAACGGCCGGTGCGGTCCTTCGTCTTACCTTTGCCCATTTCATTTCTCCCTCTCGGATAGCTTTTGTCAACATTATAGCACTCCATCCAAAAAAATATTCGTAAAAAGTAAAAAAACAGGCAAATTTGTGACATAACTGCTGTCACAAGCCTGTGTTAGCATTACATCTGCGAATAACTTTTGAAGGAGGAGATGAAGGCAAGATGAGTTTTGACGAGGAGACGGAGGAGATCATAGAGGCCCTGAATATGGAGGAGGATGATGACGATGGCAACCCGTATGCGAATATTCAGGCTCTGCAAAAGAGAAGCGCCAAGACGATTGCCAGATTCTTGGGCCCGGGGAAGAAGGCAGATGCACCAATCATAGTGCCGAGGTATTACGGCGACCTGCTTTCCTGGGCCCTTCAGCGCTATATTGAAGCCGAGGGCTGGAAGGTCGTTAGCATCCTTTGCTACAGCCACCCAGCACCACGATATACCGATGTTAACACCGATTATGACCAATACGAAAATATCCTGTGTGGCGGTCGTTTGCTCCTGCAAAAAGAAGGTAAGCGTCTTCTGGCTACTATACACGCTACGTCAATGCGACCTGCTTCGCTGGTAGTAACAGCCTCCAGCAATGCAACAGATGAAGCCCACCAGTTTGCTGAAGGAGTCCACAAGAGTACCAGGGAACACAACCTCTACAAAGGCAAGAAGCTGGGTTTCAGCCATCGCATCAGCTTCTTGAAGCCATCATCAAAGAACTGGCAGGACCTGGCGTTAGCTCCATCGCTGAAGGACGAGATTGTGGCTAACACAGCCGGCTTTCTCGGTAGGGGAGATGAGCTCGCCACGTATGGCATACCTGCACGGAGGGGCGTCCTGCTAGTAGGTGAACCAGGCACCGGTAAGACCTTGATATGCAAAATACTGCTGAACAATAGCTCTGGCATTACCTGTATCCTGGCCACCGGAAGCGACCTGCTCCATAGCGGATACATCTTCGAGTTGTATGAGCTGGCTGAAGACCTGAGGCCAAGCATGGTATTCATTGAAGACATTGACCTTATCGGCGAAGGAAGAACGGAGTCCCACTATTCCAGAGGTGGAGCCTTAGCAACTCTGCTGTCAGCACTTGACGGAGTCGAGGAATGCAGGGAAGTGGTCACTGTAGCCACGACAAACTGGCTTGAAATCCTGGATAAGGCTTTGAGGAATCGGCCTTCCCGATTTGACCGTGTCATACTATTGCCACTGCCTTCATTTGAGCAGCGAAGGGAGCTGGTTCAGTCTCTTTCTCAGACAATTCCAATAGATGAGGATATCCAGGATTATCTGGCCCAGAGAACAGAAAGTTATACCCCAGCTCAAGTCCAGGAAGTACTCTATAGCCTGGTTATTGAGCATGGGCACAGCCCTAGCTGTGATGAGCTGGGCTATTGTAAGTTCGGCATTGAGGAGCTGGACAACGCTTTATCCAAGGTAAACGGGAATGGTAGGCGCCTGGGCTTCACAATACCGAGCAGCTATCATGGCAATGGGGCAATGGCGGGATAAAAGGGACAGAACAAGAGCGGTAGGGCGAGAGGAATAGAAACAGGAGGTGTCAAGAAATGGAGAAGCAAGAATCGGAAGCCAGAAAGAGGGAGATAATCAGACAAATAGGAAGGTTGGCGGAAGATCTGGGAGAACTTGGACGTGAGATTTCGGATGAGGAAAAAGGGGAAAGTAAAGAAAGCCTATTGGATCTTTATGTTCCCAGGGGTCTGCGTAACATTCATAGACTGCCCAAGCCAATGTTATGAGCAACTGGAAAAAAGCAGGAATAGGACTGGGAATATTTCTGGGAATACTGGGGGCACTGTTGCTGTTCCTTAGGTTGCTACTTCCCAAAAGAAGAGGGTCAGAGTTTTACATG
>Ga0315545_1004383_pt1 | contig 11674 bp, 12 predicted proteins | sample SalMarSW160210MG_FD_203096 | JGI IMG/M metagenome (GOLD analysis project Ga0315545, IMG submission 203096) | Salt marsh sediment microbial communities from the Plum Island Ecosystem LTER, Massachusetts, United States - Salt Marsh Sediment SW1602-10 ...
ACCGGGCTGTGCATAGAAACCAGACCTGACTGGTGTCAACAGGAGGAGATAGACAGGATGCTTGAGTTTGGCACTACTAGGGTAGAGCTTGGGGTTCAGACCCTAGATGACGAAATCTACCAACTGGTAAGAAGAGGGCACAAGGTAGAAGATGTAGTTAAAGCTAGCAAATTGCTTAGAGAGAATGGCTTTAAGGTGCATTACCACTGGATGCCAGGGTTACCAGGCTCAACCCCGGAAAAGGATTTAGAGCTATCGGCAAGGTTATTTAATGATGATAGCTTCAAACCAGATGGCTTAAAGCTATATCCTACTATGGTGGTGGAGGGCACTGAACTGGAAAAGTGGTATCGGGATGGGCGTTACCATCCATACCCTCCTGACGAGATGATTAACCTGCTTGTTGAGATTAAGTCCATTGTGCCTAAATATGTAAGAATCTCACGAGTGCTGCGTGATATCCCGGCAAAATATATTGTGGGCGGTTTAAAGGATTCACTGCGCAGTGTGCTTAAGCAGCGAATGGAGCGGCGAGCTATTGAATGTAAGTGTATCAGATGTCGGGAGTATGGTCACCGGGCGCAGAATGGTTGGGAAATAAACTCTCCTTATATGGCGAGGATAGATTACGAAGCTTCAGGAGGTAAGGAGATTTTCCTATCCTTCGAGGATGAAAATGAAACGCTATTTGGCTTGTTGCGGATGAGGATTCAATCCAAGCCCATAGTCCCGCTAGGAAAGAAAATTGCGGGAAATCTAGCGCTTATAAGGGAGCTACATATATATGGTCCCGAAGTTCCCCTCACTGAGCAGAAACCGGAAGCAGCCCAGCATAAGGGTTTGGGTAAGGCGTTACTCAGGGAGGCTGAGCGAATTGCTGGTGATGAGTTTCAAATACAACAAATGGTAATTTTAAGCGGTGTTGGCGCCAAGGAATACTATCGCTCTGAATTTGGCTATCGTTCACAGCGAGAGTATATGGTCAAGAATCTGTAGCTTCGTATGCAAGGGTTAATCTTTACCCCGTTCAATCTGCTCCAATCTAGCATCTCCAATGCCAAAGTGATGGGCTATCTCATGCCTTACTACCCTCTGTATCTCAGCAGTAATCTGGGCAACATACCTGCACTGAGCCTCAATCGGCTTCCTAAATATAGTTATTTTATCCGGTGGCACCAGCCCATAATGACTGCTTCGCCTGGTTAATGGCACGCCTTCATAAAGACCCAGTAAAGTCTCATCATCCTTCAGCCCGACCCGAGTCATTTGACCAAGAGTGGGCCAATCCTCAACCACCACATCAATATTTTCCAGCTTAGAGCTAAATTCCTCGGGCAAACTATCTACTGCCCTTGCCACCAGCCACTCAAACTTTTCTCTATCCACAGTCTAATCTCTCACCGAGGGTAAATAACTTCACGGGTTATCCCTTCTGGAGATTCTTTCTCTTCTACTTTTCCCTCAGCGGTGCTGGCTAGCCAATCACCCTATTTTACTAACGACTGAAAATATCATACCAGCACCCCGGGTCAGAGGCAAGCATGTCCCCAGTCTCCACATAAGCCCTCCCTCTACAGCCAGCGCATATGTCCCGGTAGTCACATTTACCACACTCACCCTTGAGCAAGTCCCAGGAGCGGAGTTGAGCCAGTAGCGGTGATTCCTGCCATATCTGCCTGATGCTTTTATCCTTTACATTGCCTAGGTTTACCTGCAGGAATATGCAAGGATTAAGCTCACCATTGTTCCGAATAACTAAATAGCCACGAGGTCTGCCAGCAGCACAGCCCCTCCCGTAATAGGTAAGCCTGACTAGCTTCTCCATAGGGATATGCTTGGGTCGGATTCCGTTGTCTACATTTAGCTTGAGGATGAGGGGATACATGGGTAAAGACGGCGTCCCAATAGTCAAAGGATAGTCTATCTGGGCTTCCGCTAGCCATTCTACTACCTCTTTTCTTTCCTGGATGGTTAATACTTCGTCCTGGCATTCTCTCTTAGCCCTGCCCACAAGAATTAGGTCAAATAGTTCCAGGCTAAATGCGCCATAGTCTGTAGCCAGGCGAAAGATATCCGAAAGCTGACGGATAGTCTTCTTTCTAAGCACTGTATTAAATTGGAAGGGTAAGCCAGCTTTCTTAAGGGCTGAAGCCGCTTCCAGGGTTTTTTTAAAATTACCAGCTTCACCACGGAAAGCATCGTGGGTTTCAGAGTCAGCACCATCAATAGAGATAGACACATAGCGAATACCTATAGTAACCAGTCTCCTAACTGTGGCGCTATCAATCATGGTTCCGTTGGTTCCAATACCGGTTACTATCCCTTTACCGGAGGCATAGCCTGCGATTTGAAAAAAATCCTCTCTTAGTAGTGGTTCCCCGCCATCAAAGACGAGCAACCCTATACCCCAATCGGCTATTTCATCTATCACCCTGAGTGATTCCTCAGTTGTCAGGTCATCACTCCCTGCCTCCTCGTGCGATTCGCTGTAACAGTGTTTGCATCTCAAATTGCACTTAGTAGTGATACTATACGAGATAAGGAAAGGTGGCGGGACAGGATTAATAAATTCCTTTTTCATAAGATAACCTCTTTTTACATATTACTTAACTGAGATAGGTCAAACCTCATGCCATCTCTGGCAGCAAGCACCCTGGTCCCTGTTTCTTGGGACAGTCTTTGGGCTATCTCCCACGGTTTTGCCCGCCACATAGTCATACCAAAATGGGTCAAAATAGCTACCTTGGGGTTTAATTCCATAATAATATGCTCAGCGTCAGGCACTGATAGGTGATCAAAGGGGTGGTTAGCTTCCAGAAAGACTACATTTATAATTAACAGCTCGCCGCCATAGCTTTGACACAAGCCATCAAAGTAGCGTCCATCAGTAATGTAGGAGAAGGTATGATTAGTAGTCCTGAAGACCATGCCATAGGTTTCTACCCCGTGTATGTGCCGAATTGGAGTGGTAAAGGAGATATTACCTACAGAGTAGGACTTACCCTCTTGTAAAATCTCAATACCCTCAAGATAGCTCTTCAGGTAAGAGAAAATGACCGGCTCGGTCTCCAAGGCATCAGCCGGGGCGAACAGCCAGCCACGCTGTTTTAATCCACCCTGAGTCATTGCCTCGACCATGATATTAGTATCTGCTGAATGGTCCAGGTGGCGGTGCGATAGAATAATAGCGCTCAGCTTATTGGCTCTGAGCTTCCTTTTAGTTGACTGAACTATGCAACCTGGACCAGGGTCGAGGAGTATTTCAGTGCCACTTAAGCTCAGCCACAAGCCACCTGAGGCTAGAATCTGGTTAGCCACCATTATCCTGGCACCAGCCGTCCCTAGAAAGGTTATAGTATCGCCTGATGGGCTCTTATCCTCCATAGCTAACTAACTATAGACTATAGCTTTATTTTTTACAATCATTTTATTAGATTATTTATCTAACTCACCCCCTTCTCCCGTAAAATCCTAAATAAATTCTAAATTCAAACCTAAAATTAGACTTCTCTTTAACATAATGTAGCTTTTTTGTGTCATTGCCGCCAACCGAAGGCGTGGCAATCTCGGTGAGGGGGTACTCGTATCTCTGAATAACGAAGTTGCTTCGCTTAAGAGTCTAAATATTAAATCCCAAACAAATATGGCGGGGGTAGAAAGAGGTGGCTGGTTAATTCGCTAATAGCTGTTTGACGGCTGAGGGCTGGCCGACTAGAATAGCACCAAGGGAACCGCTAAGGAGAATGAAATGGAGCAAATTTGGGCACCGTGGCGTATAGAATACATCCTGATGGAGAAACCAGAGGGGTGTATTTTATGTAAGAAATCTGGTCAAAGCATTGATTCCCTAAACTACATCCTGTATCGGGGAGACAAAAACTTCGTTATTATGAATAGCTATCCCTATAACCCTGGTCACCTAATGGTAGCCCCCTATCGCCACATAGCTAACCTGGAAGAACTAATTGATGAAGAGCGCCACGAGCATTTTGAAATAGTTAGCCGAAGTATCAAGATTCTGAAGCAAGTATTCAATCCTGGCGGCTTTAACATAGGCATGAACATAGGGAAGGTAGCTGGAGTCGGTATAGATAAACATGTTCACACTCATATCGTACCACGTTGGCAAGGAGATACCAACTTTATGCCGGTAGTATCTAATGTAAGGGTAGTGCCTGAAGCCCTAGTTGAAACGTATAATAGATTAAAGGATAAATTCTGATTTTAGTTCTACGGGGATAAATAATTGGTGCCCCCAATGGAATTCGAATCCATGTTGCCGGCTTGAAAGGCCGATGTCCTAGGCCTCTAGACGATGGGGGCACACTTTGAAAGTATAGCAGAGATATGCCCGACCGACAATACCACTTTCGGTAACGATAATTATGACGCAATACAAAATCTTGATATTACCCTATTCTCTATGATAAAATCATCTGGGTTTATTTCTGTGAGGTGAGGATGAGACAAGACTCGCAATGGGAACCCAAGATAGTTGGGTTCCTATGTCGATGGTGTAGCTATGCTGGTGCCGATTTAGCCGGAACCAGCCGCAAGAAATACCCAGCCAATATAAGGATAATAAAGGTTCCATGTTCGGGGAGAGTAGACCCCCTCTTTGTCCTTAAGGCGCTGCGATTAGGTTTTGATGGCGTGCTGGTCTCGGGCTGTCACCCCGGTGAGTGCCATTATCAAACAGGAAACTACTATGCCCGAAGGAGAATAGCTATAACTAAGAAGCTTCTGGAATACATAGGCATTGAGCCACAGCGGATTCAGGCTAGTTGGGTTTCAGCTTCGGAAGGCGGAAAATTCGCTCAAGTAGTCACCGAGGTAACAAGAGAGCTTAAAGAAATCGGTCCCAATGAGCTATTTGCCGACCAAAAATAGAGATGTGGAACAAAGGCTACGGGATGAGGCCAAATCCCTCCTCGAGCAAGGAAGGGTTGACTATGTTATTGGCTTTGAACCGGGAAGCCTGAAATTTACTACTACCCCTTTAATAACCAATAACAAGGATGATGTTGACCACCTGGTAATTAACCCCTTTATAGTAAACAATCTTAGTGTATACCTAACCGAAATCAAAGGACGGGTCGGTATTATAGCCAAGGGATGTGACAGCCGCTCTATCATCAGCCTGATACAGGATAAACAGGTTGTCAGAGAGGATATAGTAATTATGGGCATTCCCTGTCCTGGGTTGATTGACTTAAAGAAGGTAGAGCGCTTGGTGGGTAAGGATAGGGATGAGCTGGATAATATTATCAGGGATGGGGATAAGGTAGTAATAACGGTTGACGGGCAAGGAAAAGAGTACCCCATTACTGAAGTCCTTTACGACAACTGTCTCGGCTGTGAGTTTCCTACGCCTCAAGAGTATGATGTCCTTCTTGGTGAGCCCGCTCCCTTAGTTACTGATTTGACAGCTAGCAGGCAAAAGATAGAAATGCTGGAAGGAATGTCTCAGCAACAGAGGTGGGACTTCTGGAAAGATGAATTCAGCCGCTGTATCAGGTGTTATGCTTGCCGAAATATATGCCCGGCCTGTTTTTGTGAACGGTGTTTTGTTGAGGAGTCTGAGCCACAGTGGGTACTGCCAGTGCCGCGATGGCAGGATAACCTTATCTTTCAAGTAGTCAGGAACATTCATGTAGCCGGAAGGTGTACTGACTGCGGTGAATGCGAACGCGCTTGCCCAATGAATATCCCCTTAAGAAGTCTAGCTAGAAAAACATATGACCTAGTGGACGAGCTGTTCCACTATAAGTCAGGGACAGATAAAGAGGCATCACCGCTTATGACCGCTTATGAACAAGCAGAAGCCGAAGATTTCATTAGATAGAAGAGATAGAAGTGACAGGTAAAAAGAAAATAAGCAAGGGGAACATAGAGAGACTCCTCAATGAGTGGAGCCAAGAGTTTACTGTATTTGTCCCATCGCAAGAAAATGGGGTGGCAACGTTGGCTAAGTGGGGTGGTGGGGATACCAGCTTTTTGGCTTGGTATAGGAATACAATCACGCCAGCCAAGGCTAACTTCTTCCCACCTATGGAGGAAATGTTTAGCTTCAGAAAAGACAGGGAAGGCTATCATATAGAATTACCACCCACAGATGAACGCAAGCAATTGATTTTTGGCATTCGCCCCTGTGATGCTAGAGCCCTAGCTATACTAGATATGACTTTTAAGGATGCCTATGAAGACCCTTATTACCTCTCCAAGAGGAATAACACAGTACTAATTGGGCTTGGGTGTCTTAACCCCTATGATAGCTGCTTCTGTACTTCGCTGGGCATCAGTCCGGCAGAATCAACCGATGTTGACTTGATGCTTACCGACATTGGTGACCAGTTCCTAATTGAAGAGATTACACAGAAGGGTAGAGAATTAATTGCCACAGCCAGCGGAGTAGAAGAGGCAACCGAAGCCGATGAAGGTAAAGCCAAGGAAGTAAAAGAGGCGTCTTATAAAAAAGTAGCCAAAAAAATAGAAACTGAGGACATCAAGGAAAAGCTATTACCCGCCTTTAACAATCAAGACTACTGGGAGAGAGCGGCGGCTAAGTGCCTAAGTTGTGGTATTTGCACCTTCCTTTGCCCCACTTGTTATTGTTTTGATATTAATGATGAGATGGTTAAAAATCAGGGAGAAAGATTAAGGAGCTGGGATAGCTGCGCCTTCCCTATCTACACTAAGATGCCGATGGAAAATCCCAGGGTAGAGAAGTGGCGGCGAGTGAGGCAGAGGGTATACCATAAATATGAATTTTACCCTATGAGTTTTGGCGTTATAGCTTGCACCGGTTGTGGGAGATGCATTCGCCAATGCCCGGTGAACTGGGATATTACCCAGGCGCTAAATGGTCTGCCAGCTAAAATATAAGTGATGAACTAGAATGACAATTGCTGACATCAGCCACCGAAGAAAATTTCTCAAAACTGGTAATGTCTATCTACCCCACACAGCAAAAATAGAGAAGATAATAGACGAAACCTTTGGGGAGAGAGCTATCAGAACCTTTCATTTCAATTTTAAGGATGAGAAGCTGCGGGAAGAGTTCACCTTTGAGTCAGGACAATTTGCTGAATACTCTGTTTTTGGTATAGGTGAAGCCCCCTTCTGTATTTCCTCCAGCCCAACCAGAAAGGACCACCTAGAGTTTGCCGTACTGCGGATAGGCAAGGTAACTAATGCTTTACATCGGCTCGGTGTTGGCGCTGAAATAGGTTTCAGAGGGCCTTATGGCAACAGCTTTCCCCTTGATTTGTTACAGGGCGAGAACCTCGTTTTTGTTGCTGGTGGCATCGGCTTAGCTCCACTGAGGTCTCTAATCTGGAATGTCATAGACAACAGAGATAAATATAAAAACGTAGATATTATTTATGGAGCTCGTAGTCCATCTGACCTGTGCTTCAAATATGACCTGGACACATGGGACAAGGATAAAACGGTAAATATGGTAACTACCGTTGATAGAAGCGATGAGAGTTGGACCGGAAGAGTAGGCTTTGTCCCCAAGGTGCTGGAGGAAGTGGCTCCTTCAGCCAATAATGCTATAGCTATCGTTTGCGGACCACCTATTATGATAAGGTTTACCTTCCCTGTACTGGAAAAATTGGGTTTCAACCCGGAACAAATGATAACTACCCTGGAAAAGAGGATGAAGTGCGGCATAGGCAAGTGCGGGAGATGTAATATTGGTAATCTCTATGTATGCCGTGACGGTCCGGTGTTCACCTATGCCCAGATTAAGAGTTTCATCTCTAGTGAATATTAGAGTCCAGCCGCGTCTAACACTGCTGGCACCTTTTTCTCCCAGCCGATAGCCATAATATGTACCCCGTGACAGATGTCCCTCAGCTCATTGAGTATGTCAGCCGCAATTGCTATACCTGTCTTGGTTTTATCTTCGGCTTCAACCATTTTGTTAATCAGCTCTTCAGGCACAAAGACACCGGCTACATTCTTATTCATAAATCGTGCCATACCAGCCGATTTCAGAGGTATTATCCCGGCTAAAATGGGGACTTTAAATCCCTCTACCCTCTTTATAAATTTGGCGAAGGCATTAACATCATAGATAGCCTGAGTTTGAAAAAACCTAGCCCCGGCATTGATTTTTTTCTCCATTTTAATAAGCTGTAGTTCAAAGGCAGCCTCAGTATCAGCACCTGGGTTCACCACCGCCCCGGGGAAGAAATCAGGTTTTCCCTTAAGCTCATTACCGACCATATCGTAGCCTTCATTGAGTCTGTTTATAACCCACAGTAGCTGCACCGAGTCTAAATCATAAACTGGCTTAGCTTGAGGATGGTCACCAAGTGAAGGTAAATCACCAGTGATTGCCAATACATTTTCAATTCCTAAGACATAAGCACTCAACAAATCCGATTGTAGTGCCAATCGGTTTCTATCCCGGCAGGTCATCTGGAATATAGGCTCAAGCCCCCTTTTCTTCAACAGGTGGCAGGTAGCCAATGAACCCAGCCTCATTACTGAGCTTTGTTGGTCGGTAACATTGACGGCGTCCACCCTTCCCTGTAGGAGCTCGGCTACTTCTTCAATTTCAGTTGTATCAGTCCCTTTCAGTGGACCGACCTCAGCCGTCACCACAAACTTTCCTGTATCAAAAAGTGATTGCAAACTCATTCTATCTCTCCTCTTTTAGTCAGTTGCTTCTTTTAAAAGCTTCTCCCGTAAAAAGAGAGGGTCAGGTTCCTGCTACCCCTTGATTGATGGATACACAAACATAATCGGATAAATTCAGACCACTCTCCTTGTGGAAGCAAGGAGCCTTTTATCGCCTAAAAGCCTACTTTTTCAGGAATTTCTCTATTCTGGAGAGTAGCTCCTCAGGGCTGACAGGCTTATCAATATAGTCCTCAGTTTCCAGTGTATACCCTCGACTAACAGGGATAGAGGTTTCCCCACTCATTGAAGCGAAAGCGGTTAGCATTAGGACCGGGATTTTGTTAAGCTGAGGGTCCTTTTTGAGCTGCTCAGCAGCGGTAAACCCATCTTTTACTGGCATTATTACATCTAAGAGAATCAAATCAGGGTTTTCCTCCCTTGCCTTCTGCAACCCCTCATTACCCTCGTGGGCTACGATTACCTCGTAGGGCTTACTCTCTAAGACAATCTTTGTTGACTCCACAAAATCAATATCATCATCAATAAGAAGAATTTTTGATTTCTTTCCCATATCTAATAATCTCCTTTGGGCGTTGAGCTTCCCAACTAAATTTAGACCTTCCCCTTTCGTTTGATAATCTTTTCCACCCTTTCCAGCAAGATATCAGGAGACATGGGCTTTTCTACATAGTCATCCACATTAAGCTCTAGGCCGGTTTCCAACTCATAGCGGCGCCGGCTGGCGTCCTCTCTCACCGAGGTTAGAATTAGGATAGGTGTGTCCCTATACTTCGACCATCTTGGGTCCTGAAGTTCCTTGCATACAGCAAATCCGTCCATCTTGGGCATTAGTAAGTCAAGAATCATTAGGTCTGGCTTATCTGCCTTCAGCTTAGCTAATCCTTCCTTTCCATCCCGAGCCGCAGTAACTTGATAACCTCTCGATTCAAGAATCATGGTTAACGCATCTAAAATATCAGGGTCGTCATCAACAACTAATATTTTCTCGTGCATATCTACCTCCTTTGATTATCCTTTGATTATAATATGGGCCTAGGCAATAATCCAGCCTTCTCTACGATTTCTGGGACAATGTCCTCCCATCCTACCGCCATAATATGGATGCCGTGAACCCCAGGTATTTCCTTGAGTTGCTCAATGATTTCAAGAACTATCCTAGCTCCCTCCTCCTTAGCATTCTTAGCTTCCTCCATCCTAGTGACTATTTTATCAGGGACGCTTACTCCAGAAACATAGTCTCTCATATAGCGAGCCATTCCTGCCGACCTAATGGGTATTACTCCGGGTAGAATATGTATCTCATTGTCCAACCCGTGGTCAGTAACCATCTCCATCCATTTAGCAAACTTGTCAACATCATAGACCGCCTGGGTTTGAATAAAGTCAGCTCCGGCTTTAGACTTCTTAGCCAGCCTCGCCACTCGAAATTCAAAGGGGTCTGCGTAAGGATTGGCTGCTGCCCCAATAAATATAGGTACTTCTCCTGAGACATCTTCGCCACAAAGGAATTTCTTCTCATCTCGCATGATTTTCAGGGTTTGGATCAACTGAATGGAGTCAATATCAAAGACATTCTTGGCGGTGGGGTGATTACCGAACCGTTGATGGTCACCAGAAAGGCAAAGGATATTACTAATGCCTAGAGCTACAGCACCCAATACATCACTTTGAATAGCGATTCGATTCCTGTCTCGGCAGACTATTTGCATGATTGGGTCAGCACCTTGTTGCTTTAAAAGCATGCAGCCAGCAAGGCTGGACATACGCACAATAGCAGTTTGATTATCGGTCACATTAATGGCATCGCAGCAGCGGCGTAGCAACTCGCCCTTCCTCTGTATCACTGCGGCACCAGTTCCTTTTGGCGGACCTGCCTCAGCAGTGACGGCAAACATTCCGCTTTCTAAAACCTTCTCCAGATTGGTTCCCGCTTTCATCACTGTTGCCTCCGTTCGGTTTTACTGTTTTTAGGTAGGGTAAAGGTAAATTTACTCCCGTGGTTACTTCCGGGGCAAGGACTCTCAACCCATATCCGACCCCCATGAGCCTCCATGATTCTCCTAGCTATGGACAGCCCTAAACCCGTCCCCTTGATTTCTACGTTACTACCGCGGAAAAAGTCATCAAAAATCCGGGGTAGGTCATCAGGTGGGATGCCAATCCCAGTATCCATGACTTCAACCCATATTTCGTTGTCCTCTTCCCTGACCCTAATGGTAACTACACCTTCAGGCGTATAGCTAATAGCATTGCTCAGTAAATTGGTTATCACTTGCTGGAGCCTAGGGCTTGAGCCACGAATTTTGGGAAGAACCGAGGGTAGTTCTACTTCTAACTTTACACCCTTTTGTGCCGCTGAGTTACGCAGGTCGCTGAGGGAATGCTCAACTACTTGGCGTAAAGAAATCTCTTTCATCTCTTGGACGATTTGCCCTGCTTCTATACGGGGAATATCTAGAAGGTCACTAATTAAATTTAGGAGCTCTGTAATCCTCACACTACTTCTTTTCAACATGCTTCTTTGCTTGTCAGCAAGCTCCCCGGAATAACCGCCTAACATAACCCATAAGTAACCTTGAATAGCAGTAAGGGGAGCTTTTAGGTCGTGAGCTGCTATACCGAGAAATCGAAGAAAGCGGCTCTTTTCCTCTTCTAGCTTGGCTATCTCCGCGGAAGCCCGCTCCAACTCACCGTACTTCTCTTGAAGAAGATTTTCCCTCAACTCTAGTACTTGCCGCTGCTTCATCCTTAGCTCTCCTGAAATAGCAGTAGCCATATAGGTAGTGGCATAGAGGATAGTTGCCAAGGCAGCAAGGACAGCCAGAATGTAGCTTACTTCTTTATATAATATTGGAGAAGCAAATCCCGCTAGATTGACATGAGGTAGTACCCCAGCATACTCTAATCCCACCAGAAGGATAACCATCAACATCGCTGAGCTAGCTAGTATATACACTGCCCTGTAGTAAAGTACTATACACGCTATTATGATGTGAAACACAAAGAAGAAGATAAACGG
>Ga0315545_1004389_pt1 | contig 11657 bp, 9 predicted proteins | sample SalMarSW160210MG_FD_203096 | JGI IMG/M metagenome (GOLD analysis project Ga0315545, IMG submission 203096) | Salt marsh sediment microbial communities from the Plum Island Ecosystem LTER, Massachusetts, United States - Salt Marsh Sediment SW1602-10 ...
TCTTTGATGGAAGGTTTAAGAACAACAGGGAAATCCAAATCTGCGTTTGTTAGTTGCTCTTCATCCTCAAAAAAAAATGTTTTGGGGACTGGTATATTCAATTTTTCTGCCAATTGGTAGGTGAGCTTTTTATCGTAAGCATATTTGGTAATCTCCCACTCTGGAGTCGGTATCAAATAATATCGACTTAAACATTCTTTGTTTCTCGAAAGGACATATACCGCTTCGTCAGTTGTTGGATAAACAATCCAATTTTTTAACTTTTGATTTATGGCTAACTGCCCCAAAAAAGCTGTAAAAGCTGCTCCGTCGGCTAGGGGGGGACATTTATAATATCCCTGCACAAATCTTGAAAATTTACTGATACAAAAGTCAGGATCGACTATAATAATAGGGACTTGAAGGTCGGCAAGATTATGAACAATACCCAAGCCTTGAAAATCACCGCCAATTATAACCGCACCATTCTTGAACATATTGTGCACAGTGTTCCTTGCTTACTTCCTTAACAACCGCCTATATCGTACTGAATGAAGAACCCCGTGGCAAGCCAAAGGAAATTATCAAGTTAAAGAAGTCTGGTGATCGGGCGAATAGCAATTCCGATTTACACATTTCTTTTTTTTATCTCTTGTATTACTCTCTTTTTTTCCTCTGCTGTAAGAGACGGTTCATATTTACCAAGCTGCTCAGAGGTAGTAATTGGTTTCAGCATATTCCTACTTTTTAAATTGACAGCTTCAACGAGGAGTTTTCCAGAAAGTTTTAACTCTTCTTCATCCAATTGCTTAAGAATATCTTCCTTGTAATTAATTTGAAAGTTCTCACGAAGATATATTTCCCCCGCATCGATTTTTTCTGTAACCTTGTGAATAGAAACACCAAGCGGATTTTTATCTCTAAGCGCCTTTAGGTTTGCATCCAACCCCCGATATTTTGGAAGCCAACCAGTATGAGGATTTAGAATCGTAAGACCATCAATATCGATGATTACCGGTTTTATGACGGGAATTGTTGCCGTTAATAAAAGAAGCTCAACATTATTCGATACCAATATCTCTCTAACCTCTTCTGAATTAATATCATCAACAAAATACACTTTATCAATTTGCCGGAGCATCTTTGATATTTGCCTTTTTCTTACAATGAGGTTTTCAGCCACTCTTTTAATAGCCGGGATAAATCCTCGTAGTTGGATTTTCCTTATCAATCTTCTCCAACTATGTTTTAGACCTTTAGGGAAAATTGCCCCATCAATAATAATCCCGTGTTTAATTAGATAATTTAAAAGATAACTGGTAGATATATTATCTGAATAACCAATTACAAATATTTTCATTTTTCTAGAGTCCGTTTGTTTAATCTTCCTCTTTGATCACAATACTTCTAATAGGTAAGTGAATGGTCAGGCCAATTCCGAATGAGAATAACTATTTATCTTGAAGCCCGTCTTATTGCCATTTTATATCTCAAACGATCTATAAATTCCCTAAAGTAAAAACTCTGGAAAAAGCATTTAAAAAAGATACGTTGCAATAATATGCTCAGCCAACTAGTTAATCATAGGAATTTTTTGAATATTTTTCAAGCATAACCATTTATGAATATGTGGTATGGCCTTGCTTTAATACTAATTTCTTATAGCGTATAAATTCGATAATTCTACGGAAGAAAAGACTATTAAAAAATAACTTTTCAAATATGATCACATTGAAGAAATACCTTATTAAAAAACCGATGAAAGGATTAGTTCCATAAATTCTGATAGCCGTATTTTTCATCACCTGTCTCTGTACTTTACGACATCGTTTCAATACCTTGAGCCGCTGCTCTTCTGACATTTCAGGCGTCTCAAAAACAGAGACATCCTCCTCTTCAGAAACATCATTAAGATAATCTTCAGGAGGAATTAGAAATAAGTTATGCTCTTTTACATAATCGAACATTTCCGTTCCAGGGTACGGAATTGGATTGTTAAAGTCAACCCTGGCTATAGGGTATTTTTTAGCAAGCCTGATGCTGTCTTCAACGTCAGCCTCTGTTTCGTGCGGTGTCCCAAAGATTATAAATATTTTTACGTCAAATCCCACTTCGCAGGCATCCTTAATTGCCTGTTCAATCGTCTCAATTGTCTCACCCTTCTTCAAGTACTTTAACATTTTATTATTCCCGCCATCAACGCCGAAGGCCACTTCTCTGACGCCGATTTCTTTCATTCTTTCCAGCAATGGACGGTCAACACTGTCTGCTCGGATGCCATTGGAACACCGTATGAACAGGTCCTTTAAACCACGCTTTTCTATTTCATCGCAAATGTTATAAACCTTTTTCTTGTTAAAAGTAAAATTATCATCATCAATTGCAAACTGTCTGATACCTTTTTCATACCAATACTGAATTTCATCAACAAAATTCTTTTCACTGCGGCTTCGATATTTTCTACCCAATAACTTATTGGGACAGAAAGTGCATTGGTGTACACACCCTCGTCCGAAGTGAATGGGGATTTGCTTAGAGTAGTTACTTGTATTAAAATTCTTATATCTTGGGAAGCCATATTTATCAAGATTTTTAACAGGCGGCCGCTCACCGGTATAAACTATTTGCTTATCTTTTCTAAAAATTAGTCCCTTGATATTTTCGTATGGTATATCAGCTTTACAAAACTCAAGGATGGTTTCTTCACCATCATAAACAACTCCAAAATCAATATCCTTGCACTCTTCGAGTACCTTTTCCTTCAAAATAGTCATGTGGTGTCCACCTACAACAATTTTAGAATCAGGCAATAGTTGTTTCATCTCAGAGATAATTCTATAGCCCGTTTTGTATCCCATAGTTATCATACTGAAACCAATCAGGTCCGGTTTAAAGGCTAATGCTCTCTTTTTTAAATACCGCAAAGAATAGCTTATTCGCATATCTACATAAGCATACTCAATTTCATTATCATCTAATACCTGAGCAATGTATCCGATTCCTGCTGGAACTCTTAGCCCGCCATAGCGGCTGGGTGTTGGTGGGCTTATTAAAAGGACCTTTTTAAACCTCATTAAATCACACTCCCTATATTCAAAATATTTAAATGTTGCGTTTTGAATATCATCCCTGAGCCTCTTAGCCTGTCTAACCTAAATGATGATAGGCCATCCACCCTATTATCTTTGCTATAGACAATGGTAGATGCTTTCCTATAGACCTTAACAATTCATGCCTTAAATCATTTTTCTCTAAGGACATCATTCCTTTGACTTGTGGATAATAAAAATAAGGAAGATCATACATCTTCGCACCCCATCTTCCTTTGAAATCAAGCAAGCCTTTGTTTTCTGGCGTTGTTTTTCCAAAGTCAAAGTAATGATATCTTTCAGAGCATGCATTCTCTATGCCTGCCCATAAAAGCAGATGGTTGGGTCTCACAGCTAAATACTTTGGAATAGAGGCCCCATGCTCAAAAGAAACAACGCTCTTGAATTTAAATAGAATTATGCCCGCAACAACCTCTTTTTCCAACTCGGCCAATAGTAATGTGAAATAACCTTTGGGGTACAGTATTTCCCACATATTCTTGAAAAATTTATAAGGTTGAATCGGCAATCCTTGCCGCCTTCTGGTAAGAGCGTGTATGTAATAAAACTGTTTTAAATCTTGTTCCAAATATCCCTCTCTTATTTTAACGCCCGATTTCACCGCCTTTTTTACAGAGCGAACTATACAGTCCTTATGGAACGCTCTTTTTACTGTTTCAAATCCCTCTTTAATATCCAAAACATGATTTTTTTGGTAATTATGGGACTGAAGCCGATTATCATCGATTAAATCCTGGCTCTTAAAAGCTCTAAGTTCATAATAAGACACATTACTGTTTTCGGCTTCTTTAATTATACAGTCCAACAACTTTACTAAATCTTTTTTATCATCAACTAAGGGATCGCAATAAGAGCTAAAGGGTAATGACACAATCCTTGTTCCCATTAATCTACTTTTTACAATAAAACTTGGGATAGCTGCACTAATATTACCTTCTTGATCTTCTATGGCGAAACACAATGGCCTGATGTGTTTATATGTAAGGTCAAGGACTTTCATCCAGGAAGAGTGTTGATAGATGCTTCCGTGAGGATGCCCCTGGACAAACGAATCCCATTTCGTATCACTCAATGGATTAATAATCTTTACTTGATTCATTTTATTCAAACTAATAAGAACAGCTTTATTAATGCTGATTTGTGTATTTCCCTAATCCTTAATCACAATAAATCAATCCTATGAACAGCGTCATTATTATCAATGAAAATCAATTGGATTGGCGCCAACCTGTCACATAGGTTAGTACTATGTATAGCATTCATTTCTATATATTATGATCTTGCGATGCTGCTTTGACTAGCATCGTAACAAACATTCTACTAGACCTTACTCTTCTGCTCCACATAGCGGCAAAATGGTCCGACGACAGTTATATCTTCAGAGTCGAGCTCTTCAAAATCAATCTGCAGTCCAAAGTGTTCTTCCACCTTCGTAATCATTTCTAAAATACCCAGTGAGTCGATAATGCTTTCAAGGAGTAAATCGTAGTCATCTGGAATATCGCTTTCCAAATGTCGTCCCTGGCTCTCAAGTTTTTGAGAAATAAAAGAGACTAAAAAAGCTCTAACATCCTCAACTGTAACATTCTTCATCACGTTTCTCCAAGACCTTTATAAGAGCTTTGCGATCATATTTGCCATTTACGTTAAAAGGCATCTTATCTAAGAAGGTAAACCTTCTCGGGATCATATAATCGGGCAGGCGTTTTGCGACTTTAGAACGAAGTAACTGTTTATCGACTCTCTCACCTTCAAGAAAGACTTCGATTCCCTCCGCGCCAGTAGGAGTCATAGGCCAGCCCAAGGCAACCACTCCATCAAGTCCAGATGCTTCTCGAACAACAGCTTCAATCTCACCCAACTCAACGCGATGACCCCGAATCTTAATCTGGAAATCCACTCGGCTTAAGTAGGTAAACGGTCCGTTGTCTTTCGGTTTACGAACATTGTCTCCGGTGCGATAAAAAAGTTCTCCCTTACCAGGCGGTATGATAAAAGACTCAGCAGTTTTCTCCTCATTTTCCCAGTAACCAGGAGTCATCTGAGGACCATTCATCAAAAGCTCACCTTCACTCCCAGCTGGTACCTCATCAAGATTTTTATCAACCACCAGGACATTCATCCCTGGAAAAGGGTAACCTATTGGCACCACACCAAGTTCACATTGGCTAGGAGAACGTTCTGCATCCCAACGGTAAGACATACAAGCTATCGTTAGTTCAGTTGGACCGTAAAGATTATCTATTATTGAATTAGGTGCGGCTTGCATCCACGCTCGAGCCGATTCAACTGGAAGTGGTTCTCCACAAAATAGACTATAACGCAACGAAGGATAACTGTTTGGTTTAAGCATTCCCAACCGTTTCATAAAAACGGCGGTCGAAGGTACAGAGAACCATACTGTCAATTCCATATCCTTGATAAACTTACCAGGCTTGATAAGAGATTTCAAAGGAGGACAACAAACACAGGCTCCCTTTTCCCAAGCAACAAACATATCAAACACCGATAAATCAAAGGTCATTTCGAACATCTGAGAAAAGCGATCCTCCTTAGTAATCCCGTAGTAATCGACCGCGTAATCAATAAAAGCCAAAACATTCTGGTGGTTGACCATAACACCCTTGGGAATTCCAGTACTTCCGGATGTAAAAAGCAAATAAGCGATATCTCCAACCGACACCGAGGGATACTGTAACTTTTCTGGCAGTTCAAGATCTCGTGCACCTATTATAATGTGATTCGGCCATCGCTCAGCATATCCAGATATGTCATCAAGATCAGGAAAAAGCAATAACAATGGCTGATGTACACCCTCGAGAACTTGATCAATCTGAAGCGCTGATTCATTATCTATAATTACCGACCTGCAACCGGAAAGTTGAAGCATAAGACGGGTCCGCTCTACAGGAAAGGTTCGATTCAGCGGTACATAACCATGGCCGCAAAGTAGTGATCCAAGCACACCGGCAAATGCTGTTGGGCTCCGGTAAGCAAAAACAGCAATCAGAGGAGGAACCGAACCTGGAACGTGCTGTTGAACGGTAGCTGCAAATTGTTGTGCTCTGTTTCTGAGCTGCTTATAAGAAATCGTTTCTCCAGCGACGTAAACAGCGGGATGGTCAGGAAATGCATCAGTAGACTTAACAAATCCAGTCCACAAAAATCTACTTTTCATAATGTTTGGGCAAAACCCAGTAAGTAAACGTAAAACTAACCTTTGCAATTCACAACGCTTGGCCAGGTGATTAACACAAATCCTTTCATTATTATAACACTACAAAATCGGCTTGATAAATGACCAATCTAACTATCTTTAATTAATTATTTGTCTCACATAGTTCCCCATTTTGTTGTGATAACCATAGTTTGTCCATCTCTATTATAGTTTCGACTTTATAATCTTAAAAACAGTATAATAGAACAAATTACGCTTTTGAAAGAAATACCACTCTAAATTGAAACCACTTATTGTGATAAGGTCCTTATATACCTCCACCATTTTATCAAATTCAATACTTTCGGGGTGATCTGTTCTATAAAAGGATCTCCGACACATTAGTTGCTTTTCATTGAACAAATAAGGATATCTTTTTAAAGCAGAATCATTAATATAAGGAATGGTATTCAGTATTAATATAGTGGAATCCATTGCGATATCAAAGATAGCGGGAAAAAAGCTAAAATGCTCACAATGTTCTCCATGGATTGATATTGGATTATCAATCACTATAAAATTATATCTTTCTTGTGTATTTTTTATCTCTTTGTAGGAATCAGTAATCTTAATTTTTGCCAACGGCAGATTCTGATTTAATGCCACCTCGTATTGTGGGTCAATCTCCCATACTTCCAAAGTTGACACATATGAAGCGTAGTCCACCGTATGCAACTTTCCTGTATATCCAAAAACTTCAATCGCATGCAACTCTTCCAGCCGGACTCCTCTCTTCTTTAATCCGCGTAAAACTCTGTGCATTGGGCTCAATTTCAACTTTCCACGAATTGATCTCAGAAGAGAGATAACTGGTTCAGGTAATGTGATTCTTAGAAAGCTCCTTATAGAATTATATGTACTCAATTGCATAGATACCAACTAATGTTCAACAAGTTCAATAAGATTAAAAAATATACTATAATTCTTTGTTCCCCTGATCTATTGCCTCAAAATGTTTACCGAAAATAGTTTAGATAATAAAGGGATAATGTACAAAATATAATGGTCTATCTATGTACCGCGTTTTCCTAAAAAGGCATAAAATCTCATAAACTTCGTTGCCAATGATAATATTATCTCATTTCTGCTCAGGACATTATCTCTAAATTCCGATATATAACGTCTCACATATATCCATAGTTTTTTTCTGAGCCGTTTCTTGTAAACAGCATATTGCTCGCTATTCATATAGGTTATTTTTATTTCAGCATTCTTTTTTGAACCAATCTCGACATATAAAGTCAATAGGTTACCATCGAGTGTATATGTCACTCTCTCACCATTAACCGATACGCTTTCTATTGGAATACTATTACTTTCATTTTTAATGATTACATATTTTCGGATACTATCAGATGTGTTTTTAATTAACACATTATTTGTGTAAATTTTACAGCATATTCTCCCATCTGAAAGTGTCTTCTGAAGGTATGTATTTTTCAGTATTTCCTTTAAGCCTGTCCATCGAAGCTTGTCCAGCAAATTCAGTAGACCTACGAATTTCGCAACTTTTTCATATCCTTCTTTGAAATACTGATGATGTTCGACAACAAGTAGCGGTTTTCCTAAAAACAAATCAAAGGCGAAATCAATAACTTCTCCAGGATATCTTCTATGGAATAATGGAAAACTGCAATAATCCATAATGGCAACATCTAAGTGATCAGACAAGCTCAACTTGCTGTTCTTTCCCTGTTCTATCGAGGCTGTTTCCAAATTTACCGCCGCTAAGTAATTATTGCATTTCAGCATTTTCATGGCTTCCCTCGAGAACAATCCTTGGGGGAAGATCATCACGTTGTCAAATGATATTTCGGTAGCTTGTTTATGGGCGGTCATTCTTTCCATGGCCAGCCTGACGCTGTTATTTAACTGATTAACATCTGTTGTTCCAAACTCACTCCACGTATGATCACAACCATGAATACAAATAGACAGCTTATCAGACCTTTCCCTAAATAGCTTAGCAGTCACCTTATCTGTTCTTCTGTAATTCCAGGGAATAAACGCAATGGTTGAAGCAAAGTTGTGTTGATCCATCGCTTTGAGTAACTGTTGATAATTTAAAAATCCATAGGATTTTCTAAGAAGGGAATCGTCCACTATCAAACTTGCGAAATTATTTTCATTATGCCAACATCGATTTTTGAAGACATATTTTAGAAACATCATTGGAGGAATAAGCTGAGAAAAATATTCTTTAATACTAAATTCAACGCCTGTCGTTTCACCTATATCCACAATTTGGCTACAAGCTACAAGGAACATAGTGCATCGGTTTTTGTTCAACGCAGTGAAAAACGGACTGTTATTTATAGAGATTATATTTGCAAACGCGTCTATGCCATTTTCCACCTCAAATCCATAATCAATTTGGCTGTTGATTGGTCCAAAAGAAATACCAGAGAATTGCTTCGTAATATGTCTTAAGTCAGAGCTAATTTCGTATCCATAACCGCATTGGTCAAAGCAACACACAGATGAAATTAGTCCATCAGTTAGATATCTCACCACGGAATTTTGTAAATTATCGGGATAAAAACCGTACACAAAAATAAAACTTGCCTGTTTGAACATGAACTCCTTTAAATAGCTATTATAATTATGCGTGCTTAGCATTTTAACCAACGTTCTTGAGCATACCATTACACAAGAGTCTTCACCCCTGATATGCATGCTTAGCTGATCAATATTAGCCCCCCCACCGTCTACCTGAATGAATTTACACTCTATGCCAAGAAATTTGATTAGTCCTTGTAGATTTAAATCGATAGACTTGGATTCTTCAGAACTCAATAATATTACTTCTGATGCCATTGCTTACTGTTTCGTATCGTCCTTTGCTTTTAAGGGCAATAATGCTCTGACAAAAGTGTCATAACTTACTTCCGGAGTAAAAGGAACAGTTACTTTCGCAATCGGCTTGCTTTTTTCTCCACCCCAAAGAGTATATGGTGGAACACTTGTTGTAACTGTAGTAGAGGCTGTTAGCACCGAGCCTTCCCCTATAGTCAATGTCCTTCCAGGGGAAGCAGTTATTACACAGTTGGCCCCGATAAATACTTTTTTTCCTATTACGATTTTACCCGGTCCCCTTATATGAGCTATGATAGTGGTACGCAAACAGATCTCGGCTCCATCATGTATCTCAACACATTCAGGATACTCGTTTTCAATATAAACATCATCTCCTATAAAGATTTTACCATAGATATTAACACCTCTTAGCCGGTGCAAAAAGGGACGGACAGTCATCGAGCCTGGTAAGAATCTACTTAACATGTGGAGAATCCTGTTAGCAACTCTTCTAAATGTTGATTTTTTTATATATTGACACTGTGCCACAAGAACACCTCATCATTACCAGTATTTTTTGCTTCTTTCTCTAAGCCTGATCTATTTTTCACAAAGATATGAAAGATCGATGTACGAGCTTATTGCTCGGGTAGAAAAACAGCTTCAAATTAGCACTATAGTGTAAAAAGGTGATACCAAGTATATTAAATTAAACATTTGTCGAAAACATAGCTGAAATAAAAACAGAAGTATTGGTGTTGACTGATTCAAAAGAATAAAGTTTTTATCACAGAACTTTCGTTTGTAATAACTTATAAAGAAATGCACAACATGGACTTACGTTGAAGCATTAGACTCCCTCATTAGATGGAGATTCACGATGGCCACTTATGCTTGTTTGTCGTTTTGCCCAAAAACGTGCTATTTCCTTAGGCAGCACATGCCAGTATTGTCCTTCATATTTACTCTTTACATAATTCAGAAAGTCCTCATAATATTCGGCTGGATACCCGTCAAACTTTGGTTGCTTTGAGTTAAAACTCATGTAATCAGGATGGGTAAGCATAAGAGCCATACCTCCTTGCTCAGCAATCCAATCCAGCTTTTTCTTCCACAGGTCAATAGTCCTTTCCCTCATTAGGACAAACAGTGTCCAATCTTGCGCAAGTGTGTAGGGCATTTCTACATAGCCGCTGTTGTTTTTTCCTCTGGGCAACCAGAAGGGAAATATTATATCCACGCCACCCGGCTGAGGCTCAAAAGGGTCTGTGTCGAAAGTGGAACAGTCATATTCAATATTCAGCGCATGAAGCCAATCCAGGTCATGTTCCATAAAAGGAGAGCGGAAACCTACGGAGTTCCATTCTTTCAGATAGCGGTTTATCCGAATGGCATGCTTTTCAAACAGTTTCTTGGAAGCGTATAATTTGCCGTCATGTTTTAGACCATGAATACATACCTCAAATCCACGAGTGGTTAGATTACGCCGCATCTCCGGACAAACCCGGTAATTTCCTTCGGGAACAAAGAACAGACCCGACCGAAAACTAAGCTTTTCTTCGAGCGCGACCAGCGACTCACATTTCTCATAGCCCTTGCCACTCTCCACATCATGCGTAAGTATAAAGGCAAATCTCTTTTGATCGGGCCATCCCGCCCAGTTCTTGGGTGTTCTGGCTGCTTTTGGACTGATGGGCCAAGCTTGCTTATTTGATTTTTGCCTTACGGAAATTTGAATTCTCCGCAACGCTACGCGTAGCCTCCTTGGAATACAAGGCCGCAAAGTATAATAAATCCTGTTAAATGACATTTCTATTAGAACTTACACTCTTACTTCCAGAAAGGACTTAATTTCGTGACAGACCTTTTGTATATGTTCTTGACTGAGTTCTGCAAACATGGGTAGTGAAACCAACTCATCAGCGCATCTCTCGGCTACAGGAAAACTGCCTTTTTTATAGCCCAGGAATTTATAAGCTTCCTGCAAATGTATAAGTACCGGATAATGAATTCCGCAGAAAATATCCTTCTCCGCCAGAGCACTAATAAGCTCATCGCGGTTCCTGGTTCTTATCGCATAGACGTGATATACATGCCTGCCATAATCGGCTTGTACAGGTGTAATTATATCATCAACATCAGCCAGAAGGCTGTCATAGAGCTGAGCATTTTTTCTTCGTGCATCGTTCCATGTAGCGAGATGTTTCAACTTCACACCCAAAACTGCTCCCTGAAAACCATCCATTCGTGCATTCCAGCCGACGATGGAGTGATAATACTTTTTCCGCTGACCGTGATCTCTGAACATGCGCATCTTTTCAGCTAACTTTGCGTTATTGGTCACAATAGCACCGGCTTCTCCGTATGCTCCCAGGTTTTTGCCTGGATAGAAACTAAAACACCCAATATCACCGATGGAACCGGAACGTCTTCCTTTATATTCAGCACCATGTGCCTGGCAGGCATCTTCAATAACAGATAATTCATGCGCCCGCGCGATTTCCATTATGCGGTGCATGTCTGACATTTGACCAAATAGATGGACCGGAATAATG
>Ga0315545_1004391_pt1 | contig 11657 bp, 10 predicted proteins | sample SalMarSW160210MG_FD_203096 | JGI IMG/M metagenome (GOLD analysis project Ga0315545, IMG submission 203096) | Salt marsh sediment microbial communities from the Plum Island Ecosystem LTER, Massachusetts, United States - Salt Marsh Sediment SW1602-10 ...
TGGCAGCAATACAATCAATATCAAGAAAAAGTTATTACTAGAAAAAGATTCGCTGATTTAGAAGTTTTAATTGTTGATAATCATGAAGAATAAAAGTATTACCGCCCATGTAATGGTCAAAAATGAAGAACAGTGGATTTGGTATGCTTTAAGGTCGATTTTGGATTTTATGGACCAAATTTTGATATTTGATACTGGCTCAACAGACAGAACAGTAAAGATAATTAGAACGATAAAAAGTCCGAAAATTATTTTTGAAGAAAAGGGTGAAGTGAATGCGGCTAGCTTAACCAGGCTTCGTCAAGAACAATTAAAAAGAACAAAAACTGATTGGTTTTTTGTAGCTGATGGTGATGAAATTTGGCCTCGGCCGGTGATGAAAGAAGTCAAACAATTAATTAATCAAGCCGGTCAAGACATTTATGGTATAGTCATTCGGGCTTGGAATCTGATAGGCGATTTAAATCATTATCATCCTGAATCTTTAGACTATCAATGGCCTTATGCTCCTCAAAGACTAAGGGGCTGGATGAATTTGAGGGCGATTAAAAGAAATATTTCTGGCCTAAAGGTAGTGGGCGAATATCCTTTGGAAGCCTTTGTTGATCAAAAAGGGATGGCGATTCAAAACTACGGGCCCAAAAAACTTTTATTTATCAAAAAAAGATATTTTCATATGAGTTATTTACTCCGTTCTTCTAGAGATAAAAAAGGCCCGGGAATGAAAAGGGGACCAAGAAAAATTCCTGAGATAGGGAAACGCTTACCTCCAAGAGTTAAGTTTCCTGAGGTTTTTTATTTGGAAAGACCTGAAATGGTGCCTTCTTGTTGGATAAAGCAGTCTTTAAAAGATAAAATGAAAGCAATTGCCCTTACTCCCTTGAAAAAAATTAAAAGGAAGATATTTAAATGAAAATTGCTTTTTTAAGTTTTTATCAAAATATATTTGAAAGGGGAGTAGAGAATTGGCTTAAAGAATTAAGCCAAAGATTAGGACAGAAAGTAGAATTAAAAGTTTTTTCTCCCTCAAAATATGAACTTAAAAGACTAGATTATTCTCAATCTTTTTGGCGCAAGCTATTTTTGGACCCCAATTCTTGGGCTATCGGTAAATTTACTACAAATATTTTTTCTCAACTGAAAAATTATGATATTTTAGTGCCTTTAAATGGCGGCTGGCAGACAGTTTTAGTCAAATTGGCCGCCAAAGTCTATAAAAAGAAAATGGTTTTAGTTGGCCAGACGGGTTTGGGTTATGACGAACGCTGGAATTTGCTTTGGAAGCCTGATTTATTTGTGGCCCTAACTCAATCTCAAGCTCAATGGGTGAGGCAGTATTATTCTGGCCCAATTAAGATCATTGCTAATGCGGTTGACCTTAATAAATTTAAACCCCAAGGAAAAAAACTGAATTTAAAACTTAAACCGCCGATTATACTTTGCGCCGCTGCTTTAGAAAAAAAGGATTTTTTTAAAAACTTAATCATGGCCGTAGAGCAGACTAAAACCTCTTTGATTATTGCCAGCAGTGGCGACCAAAAAAAGAAAAAAGTAGTAGGAGATTTGGCTAAAAAATATTTAGGCAAGAGGTTTTTGATTAAGAAATTTTCTTATCAGCAAATGCCTTTACTTTACCGGAGCGTAGATTTATTTGTTTACCCTAATCCTTCCTGGGAATCATTCGGCATTGTTTTTTTGGAGGCGATGGCCACTAATTTACCAGTGATTGCCAGCGATGATCCTATTCGTCGGGAAATTATTGGTCAAGCCGGCTTGTTGGTCAAGTCGGGGGATTATCGGTTAATTGCCGAGGCGATTAAACAAGCTTTAGCAACAAACTGGGGCGATAAACCGGAAAATCAGGCCAAAAAATTTTCTTGGGATAAAATAGTTTTTAAATACGAAAAGTTATTCAAAAAACTAGCAAAGGAAAATTAAAATGAAAGCTTCAGTCATTATTACTCTTTATAACGAAGAAAAATATATAAACCAATGTTTATCAAGTTTAAAAGATCAAAGTTTAAATGATTTTGAAATTATTATAGTTGACGATGGCTCAATAGCTAATTCAAAGTTAAAAGTGCAAAATGCAAAATTGAAGTTAAAAATTAAAGATTTAAGAATATTCGGTCAAGAACACCGAGGCTTGGCGGCGGCCAGGAACTTGGGAGCTAAAAAAGCTAAAGGAGACATACTGGTTTTCCTTGATGGAGATATGTATTTTAGTAAAGATTTTTTAGAAACCTTAATTCAACCAATTAAATTAGGGAAAACTAGGGGCACTTTTTCCACCGAAGAATATGTGGCCAATTGGGATAATCTTTGGGCCAGATGCTGGAATTATAATTGGAATTTACCTGAAAAAAGAAGAGTCGACCCCAAGAGAAGAGATCAACAAAGAGAATTTAGGGCCATTCTCAGAAAAGAGTTTGAGAAGGCAGGCGGATTAGAAAGTGTGGGCTATACTGATGCTTGGACTTTAACCGCCAAGTTAGGCTATAAACCAACCTCTACTAAAGCGGTTTATTATCACTATAATCCTAGTAACTTAAAAGATGTTTTTTTGCAGGCAAAATGGGCAGCTAAGAGAAAATATAAATTGGGAATTTTAGGTAAAATTATTGCTTTAATAAGAGCCAGTTTCCCTTTTTCCCTGATTAATGGCTTGAGAAAAACAGTGATTAAAAAAGAACCAGCTTTTGTGATTTTTAAGTTAGTCTATGATTTTGCTAGTGTCTTAGGTATTTTAGAAGAAACAATTGAAGGAAAAAAATATGCCTGATTTTCTCAGATTTTTCCCTTTTTGCCACTATCGTAAGAAGGAATCCGATCCAGGATCGGAATACTCAAGACGAAAGTGGATATTTTGGGGATTAATCCTTGGTTTTATTCTAAGATTGATTAATATCAATCAGTCTTTATGGTTGGATGAAGCTATTTCTGCTCAAGCGGCGATAGAATTTTCCTTTTCTGATTTAACCTCTAAATTTCTTCCTGGAGATGTTCATCCGCCTTTATATCAGTTAATCTTGCATTTTTGGTGTAAAGTTTTGCCTTATAATGAATTTTTTCTGAGATTACCGAGTATTATCTTTAGCTTATTAACTTGCTGTTTTATCTATAAAATCTATCAATTAATTTTTAAAGATAAACAAGGGGCTTTTTTTTGTTTTCTATTTTTACTAACTTCGCCTTTATTTATTTACTATGCCCAAGAGGCAAGAATGTATAGCTTATCTGCTTTTTTGGTCACTGCCTCGGTGTATTATTTAATTAAATTTTTTAAGATTAAAAAGATTAAATTCTTAATTCTTAATTCTGCGTTTTTAATCCTTAGTTTTTATTCTCATTATTTATGCTGGTTGATTCTGCCGGTTCAATGGTTATTTTTTTTAATCCAAAAAAACAAAAATAAAAGAATAATTCTCAATTATTTAATTATTCAATTCCTCAGTTACTTTTTCTATTTGCCTTGGTTTCCTGTTCTATTTAACCAATGGAAGATTGGCCAGCAAGCGGCTTTGACGAATAAAGTTTGGGCTCAAACAGTAGGCGGCTTAACCTTTAAAAGCCTGGCTTTATTGCCAATTAAATTTATTATAGGCAGAACCTCTTTTGATAATAAATTAGTTTATGGTTTTATTGTCTCAGGTTTACTAATTTTTTTCGCTTATTTATTTTGGCGGACGCTAAAAAATATAAACAATCAGTTTATAAGGTTTTTTTGGTTATGGTTAATTCTGGCGCCATTATTAGGAGCAATCATTAGTCTTAAAACACCGGTTTTTACTTATCATCGCTTTCTTTTTTGCTTGCCTGCTTTTTCCCTGTTACTCAGTAGAGGGATTCTTAGTTTCAAAAGTAGAAAGGTGGTTAACATAATGGCGGGACTGGTTTTATTAATTAATTTATTTTTTAGTTTTAGATATTTATTAAATCCTAATTTTCATCGCGAAAATTGGAAAGAAGCAGTAAAGATACTCCATCAAAAAAACAAGGAAGAGGCACCAGTTTTAATTCTTCAAAATGTTACTGCCCCTTTTGATTATTATGATCAAGGGAGAAGCCACAAGGTTTACTTATATCAAAAAGAGGCGATTGGGGGGGTTGATTCGGTTTGGTTAATCCCTTATGCTTTGCCTATTTTTGATCCCCTGGATGAAACCAGAGCCTTTTTAGAAAGTAGGGGATTCGTGAGGGTTTATGAAGAACATTTCAGCGGAGTAACTCTAGAAAAGTGGGGGAAAATTTTAGCGAAGAATTGATATAATGAAGAAGGTGTTTTATGAAAATCGGAATTGATATTTCTCAGATTGTTTATCCGGGCGGAGTAGGGGTTTATACCAAGAATTTAATTTCTCATTTAGTTAAGATTGATGGCCAAGATCAATATGTTTTTTTTGCCGCTTCTTTGAGAAAAAAACAGCTTTTAGAAACCTGGTTTTCTCAATTAAAAAAAAAGGCCACGAAAACTAATGTTCAGAGCAGGTTTTTTCCTTTACCCCCCGTCCTAACGCAGTTGCTTTTTAACCAACTGAGATTTACCAGGATAGAAATTTTTACCGGTAAAATCGACCTTTTTCATACCAGCGACTGGACCGAGCCTAAAACAAATTGTTCTAAGGTAACGACGGTTCATGATTTGGCGCCTTTAATCTATCCCCATTTACATCATCCCAAAATTGTGAAGGTTTTCAGCCAGAAATTAGCTTTAGTAAAGAGAGAGTCTGATTTTATTATCGCTGTTTCCAAAAGCACTAAAAAAGACTTGGTTAATAAATTAGGGATTAAATCAGAAAAAATAAAAGTGATTTACGAAGCCTTAGATGATGATTTTAAAAAGGCTGAGCCAGACATAAGTTGGTTTAAAAGTTTAGATCTAGGCAATTTTATTGTTTCTGATGCGATTAAAAACCCCAGAAAAAATCTTAAAAATTTACTTAGGGCTTTTGAGAAAGTTAAAAACAAAAAAATAAAACTGGTTCTTGTAGGCCAGCCTTTATGGCAGCAAAAAGAATTAGAAGCCTTACTGGAAAAATCAGTTTTTAAAAATAGAATTGTTAAGCTAGATAGAGTTTCTTTAGCCCAGCTTAAAGCCTTATATCAGAAGGCCAAACTGGCTGTTTTCCCTTCTTTTTATGAGGGCTTTGGCTTACCTCTTTTAGAAGCTTTAAGTTGCGGTTGTCCAGTGGTTTGCTCTGATAATTCTTCTTTTCCTGAAATAGGAGGAAAAGAAGCCTTATATTGTAGCCCCAATAAGCCAAATCAAATAGCCCAAAAGATTAATCAATTGATTGAAAATCCAGACTTAAGACTAGAGTTGAAACAAGCAGCTAAGAAGCAAATAAAAAAATTTTCTTGGCAAAAAACAGCCAAAGAAACATTAGAAGCTTATCAAGAGGCAGTAAGATGATAATCGGCATTGACGCTAATGAAGCTAATGTAAAAAATAGGGTAGGCAGTAATGAATATGCATATCAAGTGCTAATGCACTTGTATAAAAATCAATCCGCCGGCCGGCGGATAAAATTTAAAATTTTTCTCAAAGAAAAACCTTTAAAAGATTTACCCAAAGAAGCAAGTTGGTGGCAATACAGGGTGTTAAAACCCAAATTTTTATGGACCCAGTGGCGTTTGCCTTTAGCACTGATTTTAAATAGGGGAGAGGTTGATGTTTTTTTTAGCCCCGGGCACTATGCTCCCCGCTTTTGCCCCAATCCCCTAGTAATTTCGATTATGGACTTGGCTTTTTTACGCTTTCCTAAACAGTTTAAAAAAGACGATCTGTATCAGCTTAAAAACTGGACCGAAAGGTCAGTTAAGCAAGCTGATCATATTTTAACCATTTCTGAGTTTACTAAAAAAGAAATTATTCATTTTTATAATTATCCGGCTGATAAAATTACGGTCACTTACCCTGGAACAAGAAAGTTAAAAGTTAAAAGTGAAAATTCAAAAGTGAAAATTCAAAAGGCAAAGATTTTAGAACAATATAAGATAGAAAAAAATAAATACTTTCTTTATATTGGTACGCTTCAACCGCGAAAGAATTTAATTAGGCTAATAGAGGCATTTGCCCGAGCAATCAACAATGAAACAATGAAACAATTTAACAATTTGGTTATCGTAGGTAAGAAGGGTTGGTTGTATCAAGAAATATTTGAGAAAGTAGAATCCTTGGGCCTAGAGAAAAATGTCATTTTTACTGGTTATGTTGAGGAAAAAGAAAAGAATGCTTTTTTAGAAAATGCTTTTGCTTTAATTCTTCCCTCTTTATATGAGGGTTTTGGTATCCCGGTTCTGGAAGCAATGCAACTAGGTTGTCCTGTGATTGTTTCCCAAAACTCTTCTTTACCGGAATTAGTAGGGAAAGGAGGATTATATATAGATAATCCTCTATCTGTCGATTCTATTTATAAAGCTTTGTTAAAAATGGTAAAATTAGATAATAAGACAAGAAAAGAATTAATCAATAGAGCCCTTAAACAAGCTAAAAAATTTTCTTGGCCAAAAGTAGCTAAAGAGATATTGGAGGTTTTATGTTTTACCTTGAAACTAAATCAGGCGAGAAGTTAAATATTAAACAAGCCTTACCGAAAATAATCAATCGTTGGTATAATTATTGCCTTGATTTCAAGTTAATGCTACTTTGTTATGTTGGTTATATTCCTTCTCATTGTTTTCGCCGGTTTTGTTATCGATTGGCGGGAATTAAAATTGGTCGAGGTTCTACTATTCATATGTGGGCCAGGTTTTATGAGTCAAAGAATATTGTTATTGGAGAAGATACGATTATTGGCGACCATTGTTTTTTAGACGGCAGAGCCTCGCTTAAAATTGGTTCTCATACCGCCATTGCTTCTCAGGTTTTGATTTATAACAGCCAGCATGATGTTGATTCTGAAGATTTTCGGCCAGTTGAATACCCAATCGAGATTGGCGATTATTGTTTTATTGGTGTCCGAGCCATTATTCTTCCTGGAGTAAAAATTGGTAGAGGAGCAATAGTTGCTTCTGGAGCAGTGGTGACCAAAGATGTAGCTCCAATGATGATTGTAGCCGGAGTGCCGGCTAAGGAAATAAGAAAAAGAGGGGTGAAAAAGCTTAATTATAGATTAGGACGGGCAAGACTGTTTCAATAATTTTAAGAATATGCTGAGGTCGTTTAGTTAAAAATTTTTTCTTCCAATCGCACGCGAATATATTTGGAAGACCTAAAATAGTTGGTATTAAATAAGGCATAAAGACGCCCTCGAGTTATTAAAGAACAATCCTTAGGGCGAGGGAAGAGTAAAGTCAAAGGCGCGATGCTATCAATAGGAAGAAAGAAAATTTTTCCTAAACTTCCCGCATATTCTTAATAAATTGTTAGTTTCCATCATTATTCCCAGCTTTAATACTAAAAAACTTTTGCAAAACTGCCTAAGGTCTATTTTTGAACAAACAAAAAATATTAGTTTTGAGGTGATTGTAGCGGATAATGCTTCGACTGATGGTACCGTTAAACTGATTCAAACTAAATTTCCCCAAGTAAAGTTGATCAAGAATCGAACTAACTTAGGTTATGCTAAGGCCAATAATCAAGCCCTGCGGCAAGCTCAAGGCAGGGTCATTTTATTTCTTAATTCAGACACCATCATTTTAGAGAAGGCCATAGAAAAATCAGTTGAGTTTATAAGACAAAGAGAAGATGTTGATATTTTGGGCTGCCAGCTTTTATATCAGGATAAAACCATTCAACCATCAGGCGGCTTTTTCCCCAGCTTAACAAGAGTTTTTTTACAAATGTTCTTTATTGACGATTTGCCTTTAGTTAATCATTTGGTAAAACCTTATCAGCAAAAAAGAAAAAGCTTTTATCGAAAAACTCAAAAATTGGATTGGGTTACGGGAGCATTTTTAATGGCAAAAAAGAAAGTGGTTGATAAGATTAAGGGTTTTGATGAAAAGTTTTTTATGTATAGCGAAGAAGTTGATTTTTGCTATCGAGCTAAAAAAGCGGGTTTTCAAGTTTGGTTTTGCCCCTTGGCTAAAATAGTTCATTTAAAGGGAAAAAGTTCGGCTGATGGTTTCAGAACCGCAGTTTTAGGCGAATACCAGGGACTGAGAAAATTTTATGAGAAATACCAGCCTGGATTAGGCTTGCTTATCTTAAGATTTTTGCTTAAAATAGGGGCCCTTTTAAGAATCTTTGTTTTTGGTATACTTAAAGGAGACAAGAATAAAAAGGAGATTTATGAAAAAGCTTTTGCTTTGGCTTGACGAGAACATTTTGACGGTTTTTTCCTTTTTCTTGATTATTTTCATCCCTCTATATCCTAAGATTCCTTTGTTTGAGGCGATTCCTGGTTACATTGTCAGAGTCCGCTTAGAAGATGTTTTTATTTTAATCGCCTTTTTGGTTTTTTTGATTCAGGTAATAAGAAAAAAAGCCCAGTTTAAATCGATTATTTTTTGGCCTATGGTGGCCTATCTTTTTTTTGGCCTGATTTCTATTCCTTCGGCAGTTTTTATTTCCAAAACCATTCCTTTGGACAAACTTCATATTTATAAGGCGGGGCTCCATTGGTTGAGGAGAATAGAATATTTTAGCCTCCTTTTTATTTTTTACAACGGCATTAGAACTCTAAGAAAGGGAAAGAAACTTTTTCTTTTGGTTTTACTGGCTTTGATTTTAGTTTCTATTTACGGTTTTGGTCAAAAATATCTTTATTGGCCGCTTTACTCGACTATGAACCGGGAGTTTTCCAAAGGGATGAAACTTTATTTGACTGAACATGCCCGAGTCCCTTCTACTTTTGGCGGCCATTATGACTTGGCCGCCTTTTTAGTTTTATTTTTAACCTTATTAATGAGTTTCTTTGTTATTTTAAAAGGGAAGGTTTTAAGATGGCTTTATTTACTGGCTTTTATACTTAGCTACTGGCTTTTAATTTTAACTGCCTCCAGAACCTCATTTATTGCCTATATTGCGGCGATTACAGTTTTATTTTTTATTTTTATTTTTAAAAAGGGTTTTTTGTGGTCTTTGCCCCGTTGGTTGAGTATTATTTTATTTAGTTTTTCAGTGATGCTTATGTTTGGTGACTTATCAGATCGCTTTGCCCACTTTTTTAAGATGCCCCAGATTAAGGAAAAATTAAAACTTAATACCCTTCTTCAACCGCTTAGACCCGCCCCTAAAGAAGCCTTAAAGATTAGCGATGAGATTGCTTTGGTTATGGATAAAACTGACGAACGACCGGTTTTAGAAAAACCAGAAGACTTAGGCGGGAACCAGAGCGGTAGAGCCACTAGTTCTGCTGGGCTTCCACCTGATGTTTACGAAGACATTCCTGATTATTACCTTGAAGCAACAGGAAGCGCTACTATGGCAGCAGTTTTAATTCCGGTTCAGCGTACTTTTTCTGAAAACGCTTATAAATATGGTTTATCTACCGCTATTAGATTGGACGCTTTATGGCCTCGGGCGATTGCCGGTTTTAAGAAAAATCCCCTCTTAGGATCAGGTTATTCTACTCTGAGTAAAAACGCGGTTGAGCAATTTACCGAAGCTGAATCAACAGATAATGATTATTTAAGAACTTTAGGAGAAACAGGAATTTTAGGCTTTCTTTCTTTTTTCAGTATTATTTTCTTACTGATTAAAACCAGCTTTGAACTTTTAAAAAGAAAAAAACTAGACCCTTATGTTTTAGCTTTTAGCGCCGCCTTTTTATCTTTTACCGTAGGGCTTCTGATTAATGCTTTGTATATTGATGTTTTTGAGGCCTCAAAAGTAGCTTTTATGTTTTGGGCTCTAAGCGGGGTTTTATTGGCTTTTGCCAGCGAAATAAAAAATCCGGCCATTAAAAGATGAAGTTTAAAATTATTTTTTTAATTCTTATTTTTCTGTTAAGTTTTGCTTTGAGAACCTACCGGATTGACAATCCGATCGCTGACTGGCATTCTTGGCGTCAAGCGGATACCGCCGCCGTGGCTAGGAATTTTGCTACTCAAGGGGTTAACTTTTTATATCCTCAAAATCATAACTTTTTTAAGCAAAACCCTAATGATTTGCCTAATCCCAATCGTTATTTTCTTAATGAATTTCCTTTATATAATGCCGCCGTAGCTGGAGTTTATAAAATTTTCGGTATTGAAGAAAGATATGCTCGTTTGGTAAGCGTTTTTATGGCTTCTTTGACAGGAGTTTTCCTTTATTTGTTAGTAGAAAAACATTCTTCTAAACTAGCCGCTTATTTATCAGCTTTTTTTTGGGCAGTTTTACCTTATAACATTTACTATGGCCGGGTGGTTATGCCGGACCCGACTTTTATCTTTTTTTCTGTTTTATCTTTATACTTGATTTCTTTATGGACAGAAAAAGAGGGTCTGATTTGGGCCATTTTTTCAGGCATGGCTTTGACTTTAGGGATGTTGGTTAAACCTTATACTATTTTCTTAGGTTTACCGGCGGCCTATTTAATTTTTAAAAAATGGGGTCTTAAAAGTTTTAAAAAGCCCGAGGTTTATTTATTTGGGATGGTTAGTTTACTGCCCTTTTTGGCTTGGCGCTGGCACATCAACCAGCATCCTGAAGGAATGTTTGGTTCAAACTGGCTGATTAATGCGACTGAAATTAGGTTTAAAGGCGCTTTTTTCCGTTGGATTATTTTTGACCGGATGAACCGCCTGATTTTTGCCACCGGTGGTTTTGTGCTCTTCTTTTTTGGTCTGGTGGCCAAGAAAAATAAAGATGAAGCTTTATTTTTCTTCTCTTGGTTGGTGGCCATAGCCGCTTATATCACTTTTTTTGCTATGGGTAATGTTACTCATGATTATTACCAGATGCCTTTGGTGCCGATTGGCTGTTATTTTATGGCCAAAGGGGTAGAATTTTTAGTGGTTAAAAAGAGAAACTTTTTTGAGCAGATTTTTAATATCGGTCTGGCTTTGGCTTTAATCTTATTAATGCTGGCTTTTGGTTGGTATGAAGTGAGGGGGTTTTTCAGTATTAACCGCTGGGAAATCGTCGAAGCAGGCAGAGAAGTTGATCAAATTGTTCCTCAGGGGGCCAAAGTGATTGCCCCCTATAACCGGGACCCAGCTTTTTTATATCAGACCAATCGCAATGGCTGGTCAGGCTTAAGAAATATGGAAGAATTGAAGGAATATATGCAAGAAGGAGCCACCCATTATGTCAGCGTAGATTTTGATGAGATGACCAATGAATTAATGCAGGCCTGCCAGGCAATGGAAAGAACAGACAAGTATGTTATCATTGACCTTCAAGAGTGTGATAATCTAAATTAAATGATCAAATTCCAAGCAACAAATTCCAAACAATATTCAATGTCAAAATTCAAAACTCAAAACAGTTTAGAATTTGAGAAATTTGAATTTAGAATTTGTTTGCGATTTGTAATTTGTTATTTGTGATTTATTATGAAAATCCTCATGCTTACTTCCTACCTTCCTTATCCTCTTTTTTCTGGCGGGCAAATAAGGACATACAATCTTTTAAAAAACCTGGCGGCCAAACACCAAATAACTTTATTTTCTTTTATTAGACACGAAAAAGAGACTCAATATATTCCTAAGTTGCAAAAGTTTTGTTATAAAGTCAAAGTTTTTAAACGCCGGTCAGCCTGGAATTGGCGCAATATCCTTTTTGC
>Ga0315545_1004393_pt1 | contig 11655 bp, 11 predicted proteins | sample SalMarSW160210MG_FD_203096 | JGI IMG/M metagenome (GOLD analysis project Ga0315545, IMG submission 203096) | Salt marsh sediment microbial communities from the Plum Island Ecosystem LTER, Massachusetts, United States - Salt Marsh Sediment SW1602-10 ...
CTTGAAGCCGCCTTTTTCTTTTACCACAAGGTAGGGCTCTATCTCTTCATAATCGGTTACCATCGGAATCTCGCCGCTAGTTATTATATTATCAGTTATTCTTACCGGTTTTTTGCTCAAATTAAACCTGGCGCCAAGGCTTTCCAGTGTCTGGCGGTGGAAGGGTATGCCGATATAACCTTCTTCATCCTCTCGGGTGGAATACTTGGCTTGCCATATATCGGGGTGGGCTATTATCTCAATCTCTTTTTTTATGCGGTGTAGAATATTGCGCAGACCGCCAGTATGGTCGTAGTGACCGTGGCTTAAAATAATCCGGTTGATTTTGCCCAGGTCTATGCCAAGGAGGTCGGCATTGTGGCTGGCGGAGATGCTCTGCCCGGTATCAAACAGGATTTTCAGCCCGGCGGTTTCAACCAGGATGCTCAGCCCCCACTCCGCCAGGAAATTACCCAGACCAGCCGTATTCTCGCTCAGGGTGGTGATTTTAAGCCCCATCATTGGTTATTTTAGGTCATATCTTGGTGGGTGGCAACTATTTAGCTCCCAGAAAAATCAAGGTTTTTTCCGGGAACTCGCTTTTCTTATAAATAGAAGGGGAAAGACGATATCGCTGAGGCAGCAGGGAATCCAGACGGCAAGGAAGAGGAAGATGAAGATAAGGGGGAGGAGGGGGAGCCAGGAAGCAGTGCCGAAGGCAGTAAAATAGAATAGCGAAGCCCAGGTGCTTATCAGTACATGTCCGAAGTGGGGGAATTTGGTTATCCGCTTCCAGTAACCCAGGGCAATGCCAATAACTGCCGCCGAGTTTATCACCTGCCACTCCGCAATCCCGAGGAAGGGCATTTTCTCGGTCTCAATGAAAGGCAGGTGGAAGCTGATGGCAATATTAAGCGTGTTTCCTTCCAGATAGGGAATTACGGCATCGCTCAGGGTGCATATGCCGACGGAGCCGACGTAGCCAATCAGAATCGCTGCCCAGAGCTTGCCCTTGCTATATCTGGCATACATGGCGGTGGTCACCAGGGCGCTCAGCAGAATATGCAGGGGGTGCAGGGTGTAAAAAGCGGCCTCGGAAATGGGGGAGGGGATATGGGTGAAGACTATTATCACCATGAGAATAATGCCGGTAGCGGCACCGATGGCGGTGAATGGGATATGCTCTTTGAGTTCTCTGGCTATTTGCCTAAGCATTTTTCTGACAGTTCCGGCAGGCACCGATGAACTCAAGGAGGTGCCCTTCAATCTCAAAACCGGTCTCCCGGCTTAGCCTTTGCTCCAGTTCGGTCAGGTCATAGCCGGTAAAGTCAATAACCTCACCGCAGTGGGAGCAGATAAGGTGGTGGTGGTGTTCCGGGATGCCGATTGTGTAGCTGTGGCAGCTACCGCCGGCGTGTAGCTCGCAGATAAGCTCAAACTTGGCAAGCAGCTCAAGGGTGCGGTAAATGGTTACCAGCCCAATAGTTGGGTGCTCTTGACGTACCCTCTCATATAAGCCGGCAGGGGTGAGGTGGTCCGGGGTGGAGGCAATTGTCCGTATCACCGCCCGCCGCTGTGGGGTGATCTTATAGCCGTGCTCTCTCAAGGTAGCTACTATTCTTCTCTCAGCAAGTTTCATCTTCGATTTTACTCGTGGCCCGCTTGTAAATGAAAAATATTATCATTTACACCTTAACAATATTCCCCCGCCTTGTCAATAGTTTTAACTGGGCATTGACCAAATAAAACAAATAGGATACACTGAATATATGGTATACTCTGTCAATAATAGCTGGTGTGGGCAGGCAGGGGTACCACCCCTCAGTTGCGTGTGATGCTTGACTAGCATCTTTACGCCATCTTTACCATGATAACTATCAGGCATAGGTGCTTACCTGTTAGCATAGGTAGGCAGAGGGGAGGGAGAGATGACCATAGGTTTCAATCTACTGCGCTCTCGTCTCGAGAGTATGCAAAAGCGGTTAAACGAGGAGCTGGAGCAACTGAAAGCTACCGTTCGCCCGGCTGATGAGCGGCGTGAGGGTAGCCCTTTTGGCAAGAGGGAGGAGGAGGCTACTGAGAGCTTCGAGCTGGAGAAGAGATTGACCCTGGAGAAGCGTATTAGGGAGCAGTTAGCCGAGGTGGAGCATGCCTTGAAAAAGTTTGAAGACGGAACCTATGGTCTATGTGATAATTGCGGTCAACCTATAGACCCCGCCCGGCTTGAAGCACTCCCCCAGGCTAGCCTGTGCTTGAACTGCAAGACACTTCAGACAAAGAATGCGAAGGGCAAGTAGTCTCCAAGGCAGGCGCGGAATGTGGCCCTTTTTCCTTGCCGCGTTAGGGGTGGTGGTTGCTGACCAGCTCACCAAGCTATGGATAAGGGCCAGTCTCCTCGAAGGGCAATCGCTATTTGAGGCGGGAATATTTAAGATAGCCCGCTTTCCCCCTAACACCGGCGCCGCCTTTGGCTTATTTCAGGACCAATCATTTGCCCTAGCCATAGTGGCTATCGTCGGCGCCGCTCTTTTGCTCTATGCCTTCCTTTTTTATCGCCACTCTCCCCTTTTGGACAATATTCTGAGCAGGATAGCCATTGGCTTAATTCTCGGCGGGATAGTAGGTAATCTCATTGACCGCTTGCGCCTTGGCGGTGTTACCGACTTCATCAGCATCGGCTGGTGGCCGGCATTCAATATTGCTGATTCGGCGGTAGTTGTTGGTGCGATTCTATTTGCTTGCTCACTGCTCCGCCTAACCAGGAAGCATGGATAAGGAATATAATTTCGTCGCTGATGAGCCGGGGGTCCGTCTGGACAGGTATGTTTGCCACAAGTTGGCTGAGCTGTCCCGGACTCGCATTCAAAAACTTATTGCCGATGGGCATATCACCGTCAATGACCAGGTAGCTAAGGCAGGACTCAAGCTTAATACCGGCGATAGGCTGAAGGTTGTCCTTCCCCCCGCCCCACCCAGCCCGCTAACCCCGGAGGCAATGCCACTAAATATTCTTTATGAGGATGATGACCTTCTGGTTGTGGACAAGCCGGCGGGTCTGACCGTCCACCCCGCCCCGGGGCACCCCGCCCATACCCTGGTCAATGCCATCCTCTCCCACTTTCCTCACCTGGCGGCTCTCAGCGACTCACTGCGCCCGGGGATTGTGCACCGGCTGGACAGGGATACCTCAGGGGTGATGGCGGTGGCAAAGAACAGCCGTGCTCAGACCAAGCTGGTGGAGCAGTTTAAGGCGCGCTCGGTGGCAAAAGCCTATCTGGTGCTGGTCAAGGGGAAGCTCACCCCGGAGAACGGCGTTATTGAGGCGCCCGTAGGGCGCGACCCCCGCAACCGCAAGCGCATGGCGGTGGTGGCTGGGGGCAGGGAAGCCCGCACCGAATATCGGGTAATCAAATATATTGGCGACTACACCCTGCTTGAGGTCAAACCCGAGACCGGGCGCACCCACCAGATAAGGGTTCACCTTTCGGCGATCGGCTACCCGGTGGTGGGGGACAAGGTTTATGGTGTGGAGTCGCCCTTTTTACCCCGGCAGTTTATCCACGCCTCCCGCCTCGGCTTTACGCTCCCCTCCAGTGGCAAGTATATGGAGTTTAAGTCCGAGCTCCCCCCAGATTTAGCGCAGGCACTTGAGGATATAGCTTAGATTTCTGGATTCTTTATTATTGATTAAGGCGTAAACTACTTTAGCCTTATTGTGAGGCCGGTTGTTACCATGATTATAAAGAACCTGAGTACTCTGGCTACGACCAGCTTAAGAAAACAGGCTCTAGATATTATTGAAGCCGGTATCAGCAGGGTTCTTCCGCCCAGCATTATGAAGTCTGCGGTGAAATATCATGCCGCCAGGCAGATGGTTACCGTAATGGGTGACGCATACCCTGTCTCTACGGGGAGGGTGTTTGTTATCGGTGGTGGCAAGGCGTCCGGTCTTATGGCAGAAGCTTTGGAGGCCATAATCCCACCGGAAAGAATAACTGCTGGTGTGGTTAATGGCAAAGGCGGGCACTATGAGACAGGCAAGATTAAGATAATCACTGCCGGTCATCCCATTCCAGATGGACGGGGTATTGATGGGGTTAGAGAGATGCTAGACCTTAAACGCCGCTATTCCATAGGTGAAAAGGATTTAGTCATATGCCTAATTTCAGGTGGCGGTTCGGCACTGATGCCTTATCCTGTTGACGGGGTGAGCTTAGGGGATAAACAGGAAGTTACCAAATTACTGATAGGCTCTGGCGCCGATATAAATGAAATTAATGTCGTGAGAAAACACCTGTCTAAGATTAAAGGTGGGCGATTGGGTCAATTTTATTCACCGGCAACCGTGGTTTCGCTGATATTATCTGACGTAGTTGGGAATGACCTAGCGGTGATTGCTTCTGGCCCGACTTTCCCTGACCCATCCAATTTCTCTGACGCCTATAAAGTATTGGAACGATATAACCTATTAGCGAGGGCACCAAGACGCGTTACCGACTTTTTAAGAAAAGGTTGTCTTGGAGAAGTAGCCGAAACACCGAAGACCCTAGTTAATTGTCATAATTATATAATTGGAGACAATGGGCTAGCTTTGGCAGCCATGCAAGGAAGAGCTAAGGAGATGGGGCTGGTGCCCCTTGTTGTTACTAGCCAGCAAAAAGGTGATACTACGGCAGTTGCCTGGTCTAGAGCCGATGAGATACTAAACATGATATATGCTGGATACAATGTCATTCTAATTGGTGGTGAAACAACAGTAACCCTGCCAGCTTCTGCGGGGAAGGGAGGTAGAAACCAGCACTATGCCGCGGTATCCATGCTGGCCATGGAACGATACCCCAGTGAATGGGTTGTGGCTAGTGTTGGGACCGATGGTTCGGATTTCTTGCCTGATGTGGCTGGTGCTATTGTGGACCAAGACTGCTTAAACAGGGCCAAGGTTAAAGGAATCAATGTGAAATCCTATTTGGAAAGGTATGACAGTAACCGATTATTGGAGCAAATTGGTGGTTCATTGGTAATAACTGGTGACACCGGAACAAATGTAGGTGATATTATCGTATATCTGTTAAAAGACGGGAGAAAGTAATGCTCCCAATTTGCTACGTTGGGCCGGGATTCATTCCTCTGGGTTCACAAATAACTCTAGAATCTTGTTGGGTGGGGTGGTAGAATGGGGGGAAGAAAATGACCACCCCAGTCCGAGTCCGTTTCGCCCCCAGCCCCACCGGCTATCCCCATGTGGGCAATATCAGGACGGCTTTGTTTAACTGGCTCTTTGCCCGCCACCACGGTGGCAAGTTTATCGTCCGCATTGAGGATACCGATGTCACCCGCAAGGTCAAGGGGGCGGTGAAGGCTATCCTTGACTCCCTCCAGTGGCTTGGTCTTGACTGGGACGAGGGACCGGAGGTGGGGGGTAAATACGGGCCTTATATCCAGTCGCAGCGGCTGGGGCTTTATAAAGAGACCGCCGAGCGCCTTATTTCGCGGGGGGACGCATATTTATGCTACTGCTCTCCACAGCGCCTTGAGCAGATGCGCGCCGAGCAGATTAAGCGCAAACAGCCGCCGGGTTATGACCGCTACTGCCGCGATTTGAGCGCGGAGGAACGGGCAAAAAAAGAGGCCGAGGGCATCAAGCCGGTGGTTCGTTTCAAGACCCCGCTTGAGGGGCAGACCCGCTTTAACGACCTCATCTATGGCGATGTCGTCTTTGAGCATAGTACCATTGACGACTTCGTCCTCCTCAAGTCCGATGGCTACCCCACCTACCATCTAGCTAACGTCGTTGATGACCACGCCATGGAGATCAGCCATGTTATCCGGGCGGAGGAGTGGATTTCGAGCACGCCCCGGCATCTACTTTTATATCGGGCGCTTGGCTTGGAGCCGCCGCAGTTTATTCACCACCCGATGATACTTGGCCCTGACCGCTCCAAGTTGAGCAAGCGGCACGGGGCAGTATCTGTAATCCAGTATCGCGAGGATGGCTATCTGCCTGAGGCGATGGTCAACTTCCTTGCCCTGCTCGGCTGGTCTCTTGACGATAAGACTGAGCTCATATCCCGCGAGGAGCTTATAAAAAATTTTTCTCTGGAGCGGATCGGCAAGACCGGAGCCATCTTCAATCGGGAAAAGCTTGACTGGATGAACGGGGTGTATATCCGCAAGATGACCGCTGACGACTTCTTTGAAGCGGCGCAGCCTTATCTGATGATGGATATAGATGCCGGCAAGGCGTTGATAGCCAGCGAGGAATATGTCAAGGCGGCTCTGTCCCTTGTCCAAGAGAGGGCAAGAACCCTGGCTGAGGTTGCCGAGTTGACTCAATTCTTCTTTGTTGATGAGCTTGACTACGAGCCTGAGCTGCTTATCGGCGATAAGATGAATCGGGAATCAGCCATCCAGGCATTGAAGGCGGCGCAGCAAAAACTCACTCCATTATCAGCGTTTGACGCCGGCTCTCTGGAGGGTGTGCTCCGCCCCCTGGCGGCGGAGCTTGGGCTTAAGACCGGCCAGCTCTTTGGTGTGCTGAGGGTGGCCGTTACCGGGCGGACTGCCGCCCCACCCCTCTTTCAGACGATGGCTGTCCTGGGCAAGGAGCGCTGTCTGAAACGAATTGAAGCCGCGCTGCAGAGGCTATGAAGAGGCAAGCTGCCCTATCCGTCTACCGCGTCCTTGATTTGACCGATGAGCGGGGCATGCTCTGCCCCCGGCTTCTGGCGGATATGGGGGCGGATGTTATCAGGGTAGAAAAGCCGGAGCCGGAGATTTTGAGGCGGCTGGTTGAGACGGCTGACGTCCTGGTTGAAAGTTTTCCCCCGGGATACCTGCCATCGCTGGGTCTGGGCTACCCCGAGCTTAGTCAGCTCAACCCCCGGCTGGTCATGGCTTCCATCACCGCTTTCGGGCAGAGCGGGCCGTATCGTGATTATAAGTCCTGTGACATAGTAGCCTCGGCTCTTGGGGGGCAGATGTATGTCTGTGGCGAGTCCTCATCCCCGCCGTTAAAACCCTTCGGCAACCAGAGCTATTACCTCGGCTCGCTCTTTGCCGCCATCGGCGTCCTGCTGGCATTGTGGCACCGGCATTCTTCGGGCAGGGGTCAGCATATTGACATTTCGTTGCAGGAGTGTGTCGCCTCTGCCCTTGACCATGTACTGGTGCGCTACTTTTATCAGGGGGTGGTGGCTAAGCGCCAGGGCAGCCTCTACTGGAGCGGCGCCTTCCGCGTTTTTCCCTGCCGTGATGGCTACATTCTGCTCTCCCTGTTTCACCAGTGGGAGACGCTGGTGGAGTGGCTTGCCTCCGAGGGCATGGCTGAGGACTTATCCGATAAAAAATGGCTGGATAGGGAAGAGCGGTTCAAGCACCTTGACCATGTCATTGAGGTCTTGGAGCGGTGGACAAAAAGTCACACTGTCGCTGGGCTGGTGGAAAAGGGACAGGCGATGCACTTCCCATGGGCGGAGGTGAGCTCAATATCGGGGCTGGTGAAAAGCCCACAGCTTGAGGCGCGCAATTTCTGGGTTGAAATTGAGCACCCCCAGACGGGCAAGAAGTATAAGCTCCCCGCCCCCTTAAGGGCGGTGGGCGGGAATAGATAAAAAGATGGCTAGCGAAGGCATCTTACAAAAAATCCGCATCCTTGATTTTTCTTGGGTGCTGGCGGGACCCTATGCCACCCGGATACTGGCTGATTTCGGCGCTGAGGTGATTAAAGTCCAGCCGCTTTTGCCTGAGGCAGAGGATAAATTCAGCCGCGGCTACTATAACACCTGGAACCGCAACAAGCTGGGTATAAGCCTTAACCTGAATAAGCCGGAGGGAATAGCTCTGGCGAAGAGGCTGGTGAAAATTAGTGACGGGGTGGTGGAGAATTTTACGCCGCGGGTGATGGCTAACTGGGGGCTTGATTACGCAAGCCTCAAAAAGATAAAGCCTGACATTATTATGCTCAGCCTGTCAACTATGGGAAATACCGGCCCTTGGCGGGACTATGCCGGCTTTGGCCCGACAATTCAAGCCTTCTCCGGGATGACGTACTTAACCTCTTTCCCCGGCAAGCCACCGCTGGGCTTGGGCACTTCTTACGCTGACCATGTCGCTGGTCTGGTAGGCTGCCTTGCCCTGCTCGGGGCTCTGGAATACCGGCAGAAGAGCGGGGAGGGGCAGTATATTGACCTTTCTCAAACGGAGGCGATGGCAAGCTTATTGGGCGGCGCTATTCTGGACTATCAGCTTAAGGGGAGGGAGGTGGAGGCGGTGGGCAATAGCTCAACTGAGGCGGCACCTCACGGGGTCTATCGCTGTAAGGGGGATGACCGCTGGTGCGCCCTTGCCGTCTTTACTGATGAGGAATGGCAGGGGTTTAAGGGGGCGTTGGGCAACCCACCGTGGGCTGAGGATAAAAATTTTATTACTTTTAGCCGGCGCCAGAAGAATAAAGCAAAACTGGACAGGCTGGTGGCAGAGTGGACTAAAGGGCACATCGCCGAGGAGGTAATGGCTTTGCTTCAGGGGCAGGGGGTAGCTGCCGGGGTGGTGGCGGATGCCAGCGATCTGGCTAAAGACCCTCAACTTAGGGCGCGGGGCTTCTTTGTTGAACTGAACAAGACAATATCTGACGCTGTGCCAGTCAGGCTTTCTGATACCCCGGCAAGATATAGGCGGGCGGCTCCACTTCGGGGTCAGGATAATGACTATGTTTATAAACAATTGCTGGGTATGAGTGAAGGCGAGCTGGCGGGGCTGAGGCAAAACGGTGTAGTATGAGGTATTACTAAAGTATTGCCTTTCGGCTTGACATTTGCCAGTTGGCATATTATAATTTTCTCTGCTCGTTTCTGAGGGGCTGAGACTAAATGACATATCTTCTTGGTTTTTTGGCTGTTTTTATAATCTCGGATGGCTTGCTGACTCACGCTCTTGTTGGCGGTAGCTTGATGAGGGAGGGTAACCCCCTTCTGGTGCCGCTAGTGGCTCAGGGCAACCTTATGCTATTTAAGCTGGTGGGTACCATTATCTGCGTAATTATTTTATGGGACCTTTATCGGCGATTCCCCAGGCTGGCGCTGATAACCACCTCATGCTTCGTTGTCGCTTACGGGGTAATCGTGTTTTGGAACTTTGGTTTGCTCCTCAGTCTGGGCGTTTTGCTCCCATGCTTGCTTGTTTAGTCCCCCCTTGATTGGCATTTGGGGCAGAAGTAGCTGCCCCGATTTCTAACCGGGATGCGCTCAAGTGGCGTGCTGCAGTTGGGACAATTTTTACCACGTCCATGGGCAACCTTGAACTCAAAGTGGGCGGTGCCTATTTGCCCGTCAGGGCGGAAGTAGTTTTCTACACTGGCTCCCTTGTTATTGATGGCTGCTGACAAAACTTGCTGGATAGCGTGGTGAAGTCGCTTTATTTCCGCTTGAGACAGGCTTTTCCCTGACCTGAGGGGGTGAATTCTAGCCCGAAATAGGGCTTCGTCGGCGTACATATTGCCAATGCCGGCAACGAATTTCTGGTCGAAGAGGAGAGCCTTTATCGGTGCCGTGCGTTTGCTCAGGCGCCGGGCTAAAAGTTTGGGGGTAAACTCAGCCTCCAGTGGTTCAGGACCAAGCTTACTGATGATAGTATTCTTATTTTCTACCAGCCACATCGCCCCGAACTTGCGCGGGTCACGAAAGTAAATTTTCGTTCCACCGTCCAGGTGGAGTATGGCCCTGATAAACCTATCAGGCGGTTTTAGCAATAGTGAGCCGCTCATCTTCAGGTGAATAATTAACGCCTCACCGGCACTTAAGCCGAGGATTAGGTACTTTCCCCGCCGCTCTATGCTGGTTATCTTCTGCCCGATGATACGGGGGCAAAATTCCGCCAGCGACGGCTTTTTCACCATGCCGTCCCAGAGGAAGGTGACGCCAGTGATGGCACGACCGATAATATGAGGAGCTAGCTCGTTCTTTATCGTTTCAACTTCGGGAAGTTCCGGCATTTCTCACCACTTTAGGTTTTTCTTCCCACCCTCCCGCCCTCGGGGGTTTTGCCCCTTCAATCTACCATTTCAAGGATGGGTGGGGAAGAGTTTTTAGAGAGGGGGCGAAGCCCCCTCTCTTACTTACACTCCCCCTTCCCTTGGTAATCTGTTAAGGGAAGGGGGTAAGGGGGATAGGTCACCAAAATATATTTATTCCATCTCGCCCCAGTTTTTACCGGTCTTAATGTCCACCTTTAGCGGCACGCTGAGCTTCAGGGCGGTGGACATTATCTCGGGGGCAAGCCCCTTCATCTCCTCCAGCTCAGCCTGAGGCACCTCAAAGATAAGCTCGTCATGCACCTGAAGCAGCATCTTGCTTTTTAGTTGGCGTTTAGCTATCTCCCGGTCCAAGTTTATCATCGCCACCTTTATGATATCGGCGGAGGTACCCTGCACCGGCATATTTATTGCCATTCTTTCGGCGGCTTCCCGCACCATTCGGTTGGAGGAGTTGATTTCGGGGATAGAGCGCCTCCTGCCCAGAATAGTCTGGACATAGCCTTCTTTCCGCGCCCCCTCCTTGGTCGATTCAAGGTATTTTTTCACCCCGGGGTATTTTTCAAAGTAGGCAGCGATGAACTGAGCGGCTTCCTCCCGCGACAAGCCCGTTGCCTGCTCCAGCCCATAGTCGCTCATGCCATAGATAACGCCGAAGTTGACCGTCTTTGCCACCCGGCGCATGTCCGGGGTTACCGCTGATGGTTTAACGCCAAAGACCTGGGCCGCAGTAGCGGCATGAATATCCTCGTCATGGCGGAAGGCATCGAGGAGGCTCTTGTCCTGGGAGAGGTGAGCTAGGGCGCGGAGGTCAATCTGGGAGTAGTCGGCGGCTAAAAGATATGACCCTGGCGGGGCAATAAATGCTTGCCTGACCTCTTTACCCAGTTCGCCGCGGACGGGGATATTCTGTAAATTGGGTTCGCTGGAGGAGAGCCGTCCGGTAGCCGTCCTCGTCTGGTTAAAGCTGGTGTGCACCCGCTTTGTCTTGGGGTTGACCAGGCTGGGCAGGGCGTCAATATAGGTTGACTTGAGCTTGCTTAGCTGGCGGTAGTCAAGAATGAATTCTATTATGGGGTGGACACCGCGCAGTTCCTCCAGCACCGCAGCCCCGGTAGAATAGCTACTCTTGGTCTTGCGCTGGGGTGATAGTTGTAGCTCCTCAAAGAGGACGGTGCTTAGTTGCTGGGGCGAGTTTATATTGAACTGGTGGCCAACACTGTTATAAATCTCCGCCTCCAGCTTAAGCAGTTGCTCGCCGAGGCGGTGCGACATCTGCGCTAGTAGCTCCATATCCAGGGCGACCCCGTTTCTTTCCATGTGGACCAGCACCGGCATCAGTGGCAATTCAACCTCGGCGAAGAGTTGCCATAGCCCCTGGCGGTGGAGCTCCGGCTCCAGCATTGCCTTCAGTCGTCCCGTCATGTCAGCATCGGCACAGGCGTAGTCGGCGGCACGGGCGATCTCTACCTGGGACATGGGAATCTGCTTCGCCCCAGAGCCGATTAGGTCGCTGATGGGCGTCATCTCAATCGCCAGCTTACTGAAGGCGAGGGTTTTCAAGCCCAGCGATTTCTCCCCCAGCAAATAGGCGGCGAGCATGCTGTCAAAGGTCAGTTTTTTTACCTCTATCCCGTATTCCGCCAGCA
>Ga0315545_1004397_pt1 | contig 11650 bp, 8 predicted proteins | sample SalMarSW160210MG_FD_203096 | JGI IMG/M metagenome (GOLD analysis project Ga0315545, IMG submission 203096) | Salt marsh sediment microbial communities from the Plum Island Ecosystem LTER, Massachusetts, United States - Salt Marsh Sediment SW1602-10 ...
AACATCATCATGGCTACCTTGGCACCGCCACCGGACTCTCCGAAGATGGTGATATTGTCCGGATCACCTCCAAACGCTGTGATGTTGTTTTGTATCCACTGGAGTGAGGTAATAAGATCAAGGAACAGGTAATTACCCGAAACACCCTCAGGCGATTCTTTCGAGAGCGCGGGGTGGGCAAACAGTCCGATTGGTCCGAGCCTGTGATTCAAAGTTACCATCACAACACCGTATTGAGGAAGGCGGTAATTATTCCATATTCTGTCATTGCCACATCCCGACGAATACCCGCCACCGTGCATCCAAACCATGACCGGTAATTTCTCATCCTGTTCACGGGCAGGGGTAATTACATTAAGATAGAGGCAATCTTCACTCAAGGTAAATCCTGAAACCATGCCAGGAGGTTCAACCTGTGGTGATATTGCACTCATTTGCTTACACTCTCGGATACCTTCCCACGGTTCGGCAGGTTGAGGTGGTTTCCAGCGCAGGTCTCCCACCGGAGGTGCCGCGTACGGGATTCCGCGGAAGATAGATACTTCTTTCCCGGGTTCTCCAATAATGGTTCCTGAAACATAGCCTTTATCCGTTTTTACTAACTGCATCTTATATCCTCCTGAAAAAAACTTGGCCCTCGTTTATTTACCTGACTTAGTAAGTGTGGCTCCTTTTATCAATTTTGTTTTATGTGCTGTACGGAAATATGACATTCCGAAAGAATAGCCCGGTATACTTCCTGACACGACGATATGTATGTCTTCCGGGTTTACGACCGGTACCATCCCTCCCGGTTTGAGAGACTCTTTTATCGCTTGTAAGCGACCTTCGGGAATGGCATCGTGTGGATAGAATATGTCTATATCAGGAGCTATGGTATTAACCCTGTCATTTATACCCTGTATTTCCCGTTCGGTGAGTTCTTCATATGGTACCTTTGTGGTCTCATATAAGTAATCTCGCAGACTCTGTTTACTGTTATAACCGATACGCTGCAGCATGATAGCCAGTTCCGGGTGAACAACGATTATATGTTTTCTGAGATGAGCAGCTGGGTTAGCCACACCAACCTTATACTGGCCAAACGTGCCCCGGTCGGCAGCCATGTCTTTTACTATATAGTCAAGGACAGCATTTACATCCCAGGGCTCAACTACTCCCCCGCCATATATCCTCGTCATACCACCCATGACTGTGTCTACGGTCACGCAGCTGTCTTCCGGTTGATATCCCAAGCCCTCGTTAAACGTTTCCCATGGACTCTCGTCCATATTTTCAGCGAAAACGTAGAAGGTGTGCGGAGATGGGCGGCCTATCAGTGCCATATCGATCTCTCCCGGCCAGAGGTAACCTATATTAATCAGGTTCAATCTTACGGCGCGCCCGATGGTATTATTAGCCCGCCAGCCATGACCGAACAAGCCTACACCGTAATTCATGTTGATTTCCTTCGCTAGAGGTCCACTTACCATTATCATAAGAGTGAACGACCCTTCCGAACTCATCATATGAGTGTAGGTATTATCTTCAGTCAGGCATTCCATAGCTGAAATGATAACCGGTAGATACTCGGGTTTTGCTCCCGCCATCACTGAGTTAATAGCTATCTTTTTAATAGTGGCAATACCGTTTCTATAAGGTACTTTACCGATAACTTCATCGGGCGAGCGCGTGGTTCCTGCGAGCATCCACTTAACCGCCTGCTCCGTGGGAGGTATCAGGGGCAAGCCGTCGCCCCAGTGGTTCTCAAGGTATAACTGGTTGAACTGTTCAAGGGCAGATTCATAGTCCTCGGCATCTATTTTGACTGTTTCGGTTGTCTTTTTTTTGTCCTTTAACTCCGGATTTTTCTCCTCCGGCGTAAGAGGCCTGGTAAGGGCGTCGATAATACGGTCGATAGACGCTTCTGCAACAGGTCTGATACTCTCCACGGTAGACCGGTTCGGGTAATAATCTATAGAAGGCAGACTAACGATACGCACTGCCGGCAACCCAGCGTCCTCGGCTGACATTTTAGAAGTGTGAATAGCATTATCACCAATCACGAAGACGCCGGGTATACCGAGTCTTTCTAAAGCAATTACCTGACGGCATTGAATCCATCCTCCCATCCCGTTATCGCCGACGCCGTAGATAACGGTATCCATTTCTTTCTTCGCCTTCTCCGCTGCTTCGGCGTCTCCCCAGACAAGGCGAAAAGTCGTTGCCTTAGGATATCTTTCGTTCAGCAGTTCTTCGATTGCGGCACAGTAATTATCCCCGCCTTTCTTACCATCCCATATTATTCCTATCTTCTTTCCTGCTAAATCCTTGATGCGAGGGTTTGTAAGTCCCGAAGGTTCTGGAATATCAAGAATGCCCTGAGGATTTAAACATACCAACGATACTTTTTCTTTCACTTTTTATCCCTTTTTAGTGAAGTTTTACATTACCGGCTCATTTGATGACCCTGCCGTTAAACCCGATTACCCCCAGGGCTCCGGAAACGGGAGTGGGATTGTGGTATTTAAGCTGAGATGAGCTGCTAACACTCAGCACCCTGGTTTCCCCCGGCAGGGTCAGCTTTCTCTATTCGGTAATTTATCTATCTCCCTTTCAGATGCATCTCGCTCGTTATATTTACTTGATTTACTGATGACCTGTACTTGAAGTGACTTATACGATAATATCATATGCTAACATATGCGATATCTTATGTATATATCCTATATGTTATTTCCGGATATTATGTGAATCTACTTCTTGTTTGTCAAACCTTATTGGCTTGTTACTGGTAACTCTAAGGTCTGGCAGAAATCCGGCAATATTTACGAATTTTCGTTAGTTTAAGTAAAAGTGCTATGATAAAGGTTAATTGGTGTAAATAGCAATTATCAATTGCTATGAAACTCGGAGAGATTGAACTAACAGATATAGTCAAGTTGTTAATAGGAGATATGGGAGATGGATAATGACACCTTAACTGACCAGGAACACACGCTATTTATATTACTATGTCAGGCAAGAGATGCTATGCTGAGAGTTCGAGACAGCGAGTTAAGTAAACGTGGCTTGACAGCCGTGGAAGCCGGGGCGTTGCATATTATTCATGTAATCGGTGACAAAGCAACACCCGCTATGATTTCGAAATGTATGTTACGGCAGCATCATTCGGTAACTGCGTTACTGAAAAGGATGGAAAATAAAGGGCTGGTAATGAGGGTTGAAAGCCCCGAAAGAAAAAATACCTGGATAATCAGCTTGACAGAAAAAGGGCAAGATGCTTATGATAAATCTAACATAGGAGATTCACTATACGAGTTGATGTCCGTCCTCATGGAAGATGAAAAAAGACAACTCGAGGAATATCTAACGAAGTTACGAGATAAAGCTATAACATATGCATCAAGCTTACAAGTTCAACTTCCTACTTTTCCGTAAAAAATTCCGATAATTAAAGAAAAATAGGCGACTTTTATGAGTTTACGTCTCCATTGTATATATTTATTCTCTATTCTATCGTATCCAGTCAAAATTTTAGTTAATCTCAATATCCAGAGATTCTGAATTCATAACTCATACACCTTGAGGTCTGGAGTTATATCGAGTTCAGCATTGGTAAGTGCTTGAATCTCATCTACTGTCCAGCCGGGTGCAACTTCCCTGAGAACAAGACCTTCTTTCTTTCCTTTTTCTCCTTTTACCTCAATGACAGCCAGGTCCGTTACTATCAGGTCTACCTGCTGTGGTGCCCCGGTAAGTGGCATGGTAAGTTCTTTTACTATCTTTGAATTTCCATACCTGTCCAGATGTACGATGGCTGTAATGCAACGTTTAGGTCCGATTGTCAACTCAAATGAGCCGCCTATTCCTATACCCGAATTTAATGGTGGATATGCGAATGACCAGTTGGCGAGGTCGCCATGTTCCGAAACCTGGAGACCTCCGATGACGCCGGCGTCGATATGATGCCCTCGTAACATACCAAAAGCCTCGCCGAAATCGAAGATCGCCATTCCGGGACGCTCTCTAACCTGCTGTATAGACGAGTTATGCACAGCCATATCCATCTCCTGCCATTCATCGATTGAATACGCTTTGCCATAACCCAGGATGCCGTTCTCTCCGTGCCAGAATATTTCCACGCCATGAGGAATGTAATTTCCGACGAAACCCGGTATACCTTTGCCTAAATTAACTATATCCCCATCCTTGAATTCTTTAGCAACCCGCATTGCTATCGTTTCTTTACCAAGCTTCTCTGTCTGGTATTTTTCAGCAAGCTTTTCACGCCTATTCTTCATTATGCCTCCCTTTCTGAAATATCCGGTCTCGGTTGACGACTGGAGCTTGCCGGACCAAACATCCGTTCTTTCATCATTTCATCCCATTCAACGCTGCCCTTTCCTCCCTCCGGAACTTTAACTATCCGGTCAACGTAAATATGAGGCGTGTGTATGTGGTCCGGGTCCAGTTCCCCGGGTTCCACTATTTCCAGAACTTCTGCTATGGTGACTCTGGAAGCTCTGGCAACGAGTGGATTATGAAGTCTTTGAACTCTCCGGTACACGAGATTCCCGAGTTTGTCCGCTTTCCATGCCTTGACAAAACCGAAATCAGGTATGAGAGGTTTTTCGAGCAGGTATTTTTTCCCGTCGATTACATACGAATCGTAATAATCCTCAAAGAAACTGCCGACGCCTACTGGCGTAAGAATACCACCGTAACCGTTAGCGGCAGCTTCCAGTTTGGTACAAATGGCTCCGAATGTTGTCGGCACTACTTCAATTTTTTCTATGGCTTCTTTAAACGGGTTTGCCTTGGTATCACCACTGCCTGAGTAATCAATGGTGGTAAAGCCTGTAATGATCTTTTTAATCTTTCCCGGCTGAAGAAGACAATGACCCGGGCCGTAGGCGGCAAAGGAGTTTTCCTCTCCTGTAGCTTCTCTTACAGGCAGCACCATGTTACCAACGACAGTCAGGTCTTTTACATCCTTGTTATAAAGTGCTTCCCAGAGGTTCAAAGCCTGGCTGGCAGTCCCGAAAATAGAAAAGGCGATTACTGCTCCGTCAAAAATATCTGCCACTGCTTCTTCGAAACTTTCAAACATCTTGTTTTTCATCTCGTTTTATTCCCCTTTCCGTTTATTTGTTGGTAGATTGACTACAGGTCATTAGTTGATAAAGGTAAAACCTTTACTTTCTTGACAGCCGTCGTTGCAGCACTCTCTGTATCGGTAAACTCCATAGTGATTGAGTAGGTTCCCGGGTTTTGGTAAATGTGAGTAGTAGTGGGGCCACCGACTGTAACAGGAGTCCCATCTCCCCAATCCCATGTAGTGCCTGCCCATTCAGGCAGTGCCGGATAATGGTAGCTCGTTTTATCATCATAGAAGCGTGTTTCGTCGTTCCACACTGTGACAGTATCTCCTGCCATCACCGTATCTGACAATACCGCAATATTCACTCGTGGAGGCGAATTCGGACGAGTCTTGCTGATGTTATCATAGAAAAGTAATCCCTCCGGCAGGCGATCGATATTTTCCAGAATTTCAATATGTGCGGCATATGCACGTTTTATCTGGTCAAGTGTAATCTTGTCCGGTGTATCCAGTGTGGAATGGTAATACAGGGGTATACTCGCCGCGTTAACCCATGGACTTGTTGTCGGTGCCATCCCCCACTGTGGTCCACTTCCTATTGAGCCGAAACGGTTCTGGGTGCAAACAAATCCGTATTTATCCATAGTAAATGCGGCAAGCCTGCTGAAGATATAATTATTCGATATAATGTAGAATTCACAGGTTTCGCCTTCGACCGGGACGATTTTATCTTCGGTTTCGTCGAACACATACCTTGTACCACCGGCTGCGTGGTCGACATCCCACACTATTGCCTTTATTAACTGGTCTTTATGCGCCTCGGCAAACTGGAAGTGTCCCGAATTAAGGTCGAAATCATGTCCCAGACACCAGGTGAAAATCATATCGCGGTTCCTTGACTCAATCGTTTTAGAGGCGAAGTATTCAGCCCACTTTATCAACAATGCTACGCTGCCGTTGTTATCAACGGCACCGGTGAAATAGCCGGTATCATAGTGGGTACCGGCGAGAATAACCTCGTCGGAGTTTCCATAACCCGGCAATTCAAAGACCACATTATGAGCGTCGTATACTTCATGCTTCACTTCCAGTTTTATCTTGATAGTGTGAGGTATACCTGACTCGGCCAGATTTCTTAAATAATCACCCCCGCTCTTACTAAAACAAAAGACCGGAATCGGGAAAACATCAGTTGCAGTTCCTTCACCTTTTTGCTGTTGCGGGCTGTCTACCTGCAAATTGGCTCGAAACACAGCGATAGCCCCTTCATTTTTTGCAGTTATAGTCGCGTCTCTGGCACTGGCTATATAGCCCCGTAAGAATTTCTCATCTATCAAAGCGATCTTGCCGGAAACATCAGCAAGCTGAAAATTCGAAGCAGAGCCGACCCCAAGATATACAAGTTCACCTGTAATGCCTTCTGGAGGAGTCCCCGAAGTCCAGTGTAATGGACTGCATAATTCGGACAGCGAGATTTCTTTACCGTTCTCTTCAACCATTACCTCGTAGGATTCGGGGAATGGACTGTTTACTTTAATCGGTTCTAATCTGGCGTTTTTCAAACCGACCCCATGGAGTTTATCGAGGATGTAGTTTGCCGCTGCGTCTCCCTTCTTTCCGATATTAATACCGGAATGTACACCGTATCCGGCAAGGTCGCAAAGGTCCTGAATCATCTCCATTATCTCCTCGGCGGCCGAGGACATGCTGGAACTTCTCGTTTTCATCTTTTTCCTCCTTATCTCTACTCCATTAATTTTCGAAGGAAAACCTGTAATTTACATATCCGCTGTAAGTTAATCATGGCCGCGGTCCATAAATAGGGATGGGCTGACCAGCCTCCAATGCCCCGAGATCCGGTGCGCTTCCGGTAAAGTCATCGTTAATGTTGGGGAGAATGCACCCGGTATCAACGGCTGCGGTACCCGGTTTAAGCCGAAAATCCAGATCTTCGGCTTTATAAATTCTGGTAACGTCACTTGGGTTGATTTTCGATACGTTTAAAAATATATCGTAATCTACCAGTATGCTATGTTTGTCCTGGTCGGTGGACCGGCTATATTCCGCCAGAGTCGTTGATTTGTACTCAAGCCCCGGCTGTTCGTAGTCCTTTAGTATGTTAGGGGAGGGAGATTTCCATACGAACGAACACTCAGCTTCAGGGTCGGGACGGAAGCCGTTATAATCAGATGATGTGTAACCGGTGAAAGTATCCACTGAAAAAACTGCCTCCAAAGGTTGCCATCCGAGTATAAGGTTATTCCTGAAATGGTAGTTCGAAGCCTGGGCGGCGTCCACTTTTGTAGCAAATGTGTTGTGATAATAGAGTAAACCCGATGGATTTTGCGCGTGCTTTACACTGTTCGGGGCATTGTAGACGATATTCCGGATAAAATACGCCGGACCGCCGTAAAGGGTCTGCTGACTCAGCGCATTAGAGGCGGCGTTTATACAAAGATTTCTTAAGACACGTATGTTGTACATGGCTCCGTCAGCTTCAATGAAGTTGTCGTGCATGTTGGTAATGAAATTATTATAGATATCGATTGAAACGAACATCCTGTTCTGTCGTAATACTTCTTCAAGCGGATAAACATCCGGATGGGAGTAGGGTGAATAGCCATCTGGGACACCATATGTGGCATGGTCTATGCCATCATGGAAATTAGCCACGTAATTATGGCATATTACATGACCTGCCCCCGCTATTTTGATAGCATATTCGGACAAACACTTTTCAAAGGTATAGGGGGAAGGACGTTGGGGGAGATTAATCCACCCGTGTAACGTATTCGAATCATGCCTGCCGATGAAAACGTTATCAGCAATGTAAAAGTTCTTTGAGCCTGACCAGTCGCAGTGAATACCTTTATCAATATCCTCAAAGCGGCACCTCTTGACTGTCAACCCGCTGGAACCGATTATATTCTTATTGCCAGCCAGAAAAGCGACATATGTATTTCGGATTGTAAGGCCTTCAAAGTGATGATAGTCTGCAACTGTAACGTTGAAGAGGTTGAAATTACCATTGCCGTCGAAAATAACTTCACCGTCACCAGCCGCTTTTATGACTATGGGTTTCTCCGGTGTTCCCTTAGCCGTCAGGTAATACGTTCCCTGGAAAGGAGTACCCATACCCTCTCCCCAGATGTCACTCCCGTAAAGAGTCCAGTCATCCTTGTAAACACCGGCATGGACCAGGATAGTATCACCGGGCTGCACACGGGGAGGGGCAACATTCCACCAGTCCGCTTCACACCAGCCGGTGTAATAAGCAGCCATCAAGTTAGGAAAGGCGGGCTCCTGCTTTTGTCCGGTATAATCATCCGGATATACGTGATAAACCTGTCCGCCCTCGAAAGGTTTAGGTTCGGGACGGGTACGCACTGTTACCGTTTTCTGGGATTTACCGATTACGCCGTCCGGGTCCGACATGACGAACCTGCACTGATACTCAGTATCAGGTTCCAGGTCAAATATACTCCCGGCAAACAGGTTCGGGGTTACGTAATCAATACTGTTATTTAGAAACTTCGTAATGCTCTCTTCATTCTGGATGCGTAAAAGAGGTAACGCCTTTTTCCAGTCCTGGTTACCTTTTTTACGGTATCGAACTTCCACGCTGGCGTTATGGTTATCATCTCCCTCGATATACCACTCGAATCCGAGCGCATTCAGAGTCGCAGGTTCTATGACGAACTTGACCGGTTTTACGGCGTTTTCCTTACCGGTATTTTCCCCCGACATTTCCTACCTCCTTACTGAAGATAAATCGGATATTAGCTCTCTTCTTATCATTCTGTCTTTTTCCTGTATTCTGTCTCCTGTGTCCCGCTTATTACTTATAGACACCGTATTCCAGGGCTGCTTCGATAATGGCATGCAGGCAGGCGGGTTCGCATTTGTCCGGACCGGAACCCAATGATAGGATGTAGCCGCCGCCTTCACCGCAGACCTCGATAAGCTTACGGCAGTACTCTTTGATAGCCTGCGGAGAGTGCGTGTAAAGCTGCGCCGCGGTAACGTTGCCGGTGATACAGGCTGAATCGCCCAGTATCTCCTTGGCTTTGAACATGTCCGTTTGTTCCATCGTCCACACTACTGAGGTGCGTGGGAGTTCACTGATGATTTTCAGACGGGCTTCGTTATATTTGCCATCGATCACCATCATTGGAACGCAGCCTTCGTTAATGATGCCCAGGAGGAGCTTGCGGAAGGTAGGCCAGTAAAACTTCTCGAACTGCTTCACGGACATGAAGCTGTCATCGCCCTTATGCATCGGGATAAATACGACCGGACTGCGCGACATATTAGTCATGTTTACGGCCGACTCTGTAGAACGATCGACGATCATCTCTAAAGTTTCCAGAAGCTTTTCCGGTTGACGATACATGTCCATCGTGGTGCCGCGGGTACCACGCAGCATATCGGCCACCGTATCATAGGGCGCCTGTGCCCCACCGCCCATGAAAGGTGGAAAGCCACTTTCCAGCGATACCCGGGCGCACTCTCTGATTACCTGCTGATATTTAGCGTTTTCCTGGCTGGCTTTCCAGATTGCTTTAAAAAGCTTCTGAAAAGCCGGGTCCTGGCACATTGCCATGAGGCGTTGAGGAAGTCCCTGGAAATATGACAACGGCGGAAGATTTGCCAGAGGTTCGAAGGCACCCCAGGTACGGGGAGTAAAGTACCGCGTCCCGAAGTCGAAAGGCTCTTTCATGAAGAGGTCATACTCATCCGCCTGCATATACTCTTTTTCGACGAAATTCTGGAGGCTGGCGTTATCCGGCAGGCCGTGGCCGGGCCACTTGAATGTCTTGTAATCGAGGATTTCATATACCCTGGCGGGGAAAAACCCGGGGATATCGTTGGTATCCTGGTCATAATCCTGGAGCCATTTTGTCCAGGCTGGCATAATCTTTGAGTAGTCGTAAATTACGTCCTTTAATGTAAATCCGGCGTTATAAGCGATTACAGAACCGCTGGTGAGATGGACAGGAACACGGTCGGGAATTTCCATTTTGATGGCTTTAATCATGCGGGTGGCACGTTCCTGATATTTCTTCTTCGCTTCCGGATTTATGAATTTTATATCATCGGTGTTAAGCCATTTCTTAAAACGCTCCTCACGTTTTTCCTGCCAGGTCATCTCCGACCACTGCTTTTCTGTTTTCACAATACAAGCTCCTGTTCCGAATAATAAATAACCATGATATATTCATCAACCCGGATCAATGCTTAACTTAAATCCAGCAATCCGGCGGGATTCTTTTTAACCATTAGCTCTATCTCTTCCGGTGTAATCCCGTGGTGGAGTAAGGTGCTGATGAACAATCTCATTCCTTCGACCGGGAGTGGATTCTGAGGTTGACCCAGGTCAGTGCTGACGATGCAGTGTTCCGCACCGATAGTTTTAATCACCTGCGCTAACTGTGCCGGATCATGTCCGAACTCATTAGGCAGTATTCCTATGATAGTAAATTCAATAAACGCCCCTGCATTCGCCAGCTGTTGCATTTCTTCTATGGTTAATACCTCTTCCATAAATTCTTTATCCGTGGGATGGGTAATAATTATTTTCTTAATCCCGAATCTCTGTGCTTCTTCAACTAAAACAAGGATTTCCTGCGGTGAGATATGGCCGGTAGCCAGTACCATGTTATTCTTTTGTATCAGCGATAGTATAGGCTCCATTTCCGGCACCAGTTTCCCTGCCTTATCGATGATGGAGAACCCTTCACCTTTTAATGGAAGCCCCTGCGCTCTCATCATGTTGATGGAGTTTGCCGAAGAAAAAGTAGGCATCCATACCACCTTGGCGCCAAGCGCTGCCGAGTTTTCCAGGGCATGAATGTTAAGCCCGCCGATTTCATAATCCAGGCAGATGCTGCCGACCACCTTTATATTCGGAACCAGCTGATTTACGATAAGTGCCACCGCGGCAGTATAGTTGTGACTCTTAAGGACGATAGCCTTCATCCCGGCTTGCTGTGCCTGCCTGGCTGCTTCTATTGCATCGACACGACTAAACCCCATGGGAAGACCCGGGTGCATATGCATGTCTATCGAGCCTGCAACAAGCTCGTCTACATTAACAAATCTCATACTGACTCTCCTTTTAGGAACTGAAGACTATTATCACGTTCTATCCGGACATCGAGACATCAAACTTAAAATCTCGTCCGCCCCGGCCTGAATCTGGTCAGCCGCGATGCCTATTTCTATAACCGGAGACTTATGTTATTACACTAAATTTATTAATGATCCTTGACCATTGCCTTGATTGACTTCTATTGCTATACATCAGCTACTTTCTCGGTCTTGCCCCTTTTGCATAATTTATCCTGCCTACGTAAAATTCCTCATCATCCTCACGGGGGGTTACTCCGATAGCTTTCAGGCCTGCCCTCATTGAATCCTTGGCGCGCTGAGGCAGTCTGTTACCCGGTTGCCTCAGCATACCACCGTTGCCACCGGCTAGCCAGTCCATGTACTTAATTCCCACAAAACCACCACTCTGATACAGAGCCACCTTCATAGCATTCATATGAACCGGAGCAAGTTCCC
>Ga0315545_1004398_pt1 | contig 11649 bp, 11 predicted proteins | sample SalMarSW160210MG_FD_203096 | JGI IMG/M metagenome (GOLD analysis project Ga0315545, IMG submission 203096) | Salt marsh sediment microbial communities from the Plum Island Ecosystem LTER, Massachusetts, United States - Salt Marsh Sediment SW1602-10 ...
AATAGAAGATCTCTTGTGAGGCCCCGGATAATTATATCTATTCCATCGGGAATAACTCAGGTCGAAAAGAGGGCAGTCCGTGAGTCTGCAGAGTCTGCAGGGGCCAGAGAAGTTTTTTTAATTGAGGAACCCATGGCTGCGGCTATAGGGGCGGATTTACCTATAACTGAACCAACAAGCAATTTAATTGTTGATATAGGGGCGGGGACTACGGAAGTGGCTGTTATTTCCTTGGCAGGGACTGTCTATTCGCGGTCAGTAAGAGTGGCTGGTGATAAGATGGACGAGGCTATCCTGCAGCACATCAAAAGAAAATATAATCTCTTGATTGGTCCTCAAACAGCGGAATTAATCAAAATCACTGTTGGAAATGCGTATCCGACTGAAGAAGCGGAGTGCATAGAAGTGAAGGGTAGAGACCTTGTCACAGGCATACCAAAAATACTCACTATAGATTCAGAGGAGGTTAGAAAGGCAATATCTGAACAGGTAGATGCAATTATTGAAACAGTAAGAATTGCTCTAGAGCAGACTCCACCTGAATTATCTGCTGATGTGGTAGATAAAGGCATAGTTTTAACTGGCGGTGGTGCACTATTAAAAAATATTGATGTCTTGCTTCGCGAGGAGACACGTCTCCCAATAACTATCACGGATGATCCACTTACCACCGTTGTTATAGGGGCAGGAAAGGTCTTGGATAATCTATCGATTTTAAGAGAGGTTACAGTCAAATAATCAAAACGGTTAGGTTTAAAATAATTGACCATTTTTTTAGAGCATAGGGCAAAATGGATTTCCTATATTTTTATTCTCTTATCCCTAATCCTGCTTTCTCTCAGTATTGGCAAGGGACGGGAATGGAATCCTGCTGAAAAGCTTGCGATTGAGATTACTGCCCCCCTTCAAAAAATTTTTATCGGAACCATATCCACAGCAAGGGATACATGGAAGAATTATTTTTTCTTAGTCGAGACACGTCAAGAGAACTTGCGTCTCAACAAAAAGATAGACCTCCTCGAGATAGAAAACAGCAGATATCAAGAACTATTTTTGACTAACCAGCGCCTGCAACAACTCCTTAAATTTCAAGAAAACACCGAAGAGACCTTTTTGCCAGCGAGGGTGATTGGATGGGATTCAAGCGTATTGTTTAAATCCATAATTATTGGGAGAGGGGAAAACGATGGTCTTAAGATAAACATGCCGGTGGTTAATTCAAAAGGAGTTGTGGGAAGGACAGTTTCTGTCTCACCTAATTACGCACAGGTATTATTGGTTACAGATCAAAACAGTGCTGTTGATGGATTGGTTCAGAGATCAAGATGCAGAGGCATGCTTAAAGGAAGAGGATTAAGTGAATGCTCTTTTGATTATGTAATAAAGGCATGTGATATAGAAACAGGTGATGCAATTGTAACCTCAGGATTGGGGAGAGCATTTCCCAAGGGTCTTTACCTGGGTACAGTTAAAAAGATAAAGGATTCTCCTGATAAGTTATTCAAGGATGTAATGGTGGTTTCAGCTGTAGATTTCTCAAAATTGGAAGAGGTTCTCGTAATTTTGAGATCAGGTTTTGTGCCGTGGGCACAAATGAATGATTGACGATTTAAGGAGCGGATCCATTTTAGAAACAAGCTTTAAATCCCGTTCGCAAGAAAATCGGCAATCTAAAATGCACGACATTAAGTCCTTCGATTCATAAGTTCGATGACGAACTTATTTTCTCAGAACTTAGTGTTGCGTAAGCAACATTGCTAAAACAAGCTGTCAAATACGTCACCGTATTTGCAGAGTGAAGCACTAAGGTATTGGATTGAAGATTAGTAAAATTTTTAAGTTATGGAAAGAAGACAGGATATTTTTCTATCCTTTAATCTGGTTGACATGTGGTTTTTTTGTAATTTTAAGGGGAAGCATAAACCATCTTTTAAGGATCGAATGGTTAGATCTTGATATAATCCCTATCTTCCTGATATATCTCGTCGCAAGAGATCAAAATTATAAGGCGAGCTGTCTCGCTTTTTTTATGGGGCTATTGACAGATATATTTGCTCCATGTCAACTCGGTTTATTTGCTTTTACCTATTCTGCTCTTCTTCTTGGAGTTAATCATTTTCAACGATTTTTGGATCTCAACAATATCAAGACATCAATGTTATTGGTGGTCTTTTTTCTTTTGGCTAAGGTATCGTTTCTCCTGATTATAGTGAGATTTCTCCCTATAAGGCAATTTATTGGCTTGATTCCTTTTGTTGTATTATCAGTTTCCATTGTAATAACAAGCCTGATTACCCCATTTCTATTTTATTTCCTAAATCTGCTAAGAGGACAAGAGAGCCAGGATCACGCCAAAAAAGGATCCCTAGCATATTTATAGCCATTTTTGAGGGATAATTCATGATATGGCGTTCAAAAATTAATCCTATAGAGGCCGAAATATATCAGAAAAGACTCAAAACGTTGACTCTCTTTGTCCTTATTGTGGTTGGTGTTTTGTTTGTACGATTGTGGTTTTTACAAATCATTAGCGGGGCCCAATATAGGAAAAAATCAGAGAGCAACAGAATAGATTTAAGAGATATTTTACCTGTGAGAGGAATGGTTTTTGACAGAAACGGTGAGCTTTTAGTCGATAACAGAGCATCCTTTGCCGTGGGCGTGATCCCAGAGGATATTAAAAATCTTGATGGGTTAATAGATGATATCAGTAGATTGATAGAAATCGATGGCCTGTCTGCTAAAAAAAAGATAAATGAGGGCTTACGGCAGAACCCATTTAATGCTGTTTACATAAAAAAGGGCCTCACGAGAGATGAGTTAGCCAGAATAGAAACTAATGTTTTTCACATGCCGGGCGTAATTATCGAGGTAAAGCCAAAAAGGCACTATATACATGGTCCCCTTGCTGCCCACCTCATCGGCTACCTTGGGGAAATTGACAAAGAACAGCTTAATAAGGGAGGATATAAAAGGAACAAGGTCGGTGATTTTGTGGGCAAATTTGGCGTAGAAAAAAAATGGCAAAGATATTTGAATGGTATTAGGGGAGGACAACAGGTTGAGGTAGATGCATCTGGCAGAAGATTACGGGTGTTATACCAAAAGGCGGCAGAGCCAGGATTTAATATATACCTCACAATAGACAAAGATCTTCAAATGCTGGCAGAACATTCCCTCGAGAATAGAGCAGGCGCTATTGTTGCCATGAATCCAATGACTGGAGAGGTATTGACTATGGCAAGTAGCCCGAGCTTTAACCCTAATGACTTTGCCACAGGGATGGACGAGAAGGGATGGAAACAATTGGTTTCTAATCTTCACTTTCCACTACAAAATAGGGTAATCTCAGGACAGTATCCACCAGGTTCTCTTTTCAAGATGGTCGTAGCCATAGCAGGATTAGAAGAAGGAGTTATTGATCCCGACGAAAAAATCTTTTGTGGAGGAACCTATAGCTTTAGAGGAAGGGTATATCGTGATTGGAAAGAAGGAGGACATGGCTATGTTGATTTACACAGGGCATTAGTTGAATCATGCGATGTCTACTTTTATAAAATGGGTCAGAAGATAGGGATAGATACTATCGCAAGATATGCCAAGAGCCTTGGTTTTGGCTCTAAAACAAAGCTCCAATTAGGAGACGAAAAGGAAGGGCTTATTCCAAATAGGGCCTGGAAGCTAAGACGATGGCATGTTCCGTGGCAGGAAGGGGAGACATTGTCCGTGGCAGTTGGACAAAGCTTTGCTCTCGTAACGCCTATCCAAATGGTCAGATTTGTATCAGCCCTTTTTAATGGGGGTGTTCTGTTTAAACCACAGGCAACCAAATGGATAGAGAAAGAGAGCAAGGAAAGAATTTTTAAATTTAAACCAAATTCATTACATCGATGGAGCATAAAAAAAGAAAATATGGAGTTGATAAAAAAGGCCTTAGTCGGTGTTGTAAATGAACCCCATGGAACGGGAACAAGGGCAAGGCTTGATCAAATAAGAGTTGCCGGAAAAACTGGCACTGCTCAGGTAATTGCTTTGCCAGAGGAAAGAGAATTAGCAAGGGAAAAAGATGTTCCATATAAATTTAGAGACCATGCATGGTTTGTGGCTGTTGCGCCTGCTGAAAACCCGGCGATAGCATTAGCTGTCCTTATAGAGCATAGTGGTACTGGAGGGAGTGTAGCGGCCCCGATTGCAAAAAAGCTACTCGAGTGTTATTTCGAGAAAGTGAGACCGTTATAGGTGCCCATTTTTTGTTAACAAAACAAGAGGTGAGAAGCGGGAGACGAGCATGTTTGATCGTCGATTGATAAACAACTTTGACTGGATCCTCTTAGCTATATTGATATTTATAGGAGCACTAAGTGTTATTAATCTTTATAGCGCTACCCATTCGATCGGATCTATGGGAGGCAGCCAAGTGTATATTAAACAAATTTGTTGGTATGCTATAGGCTTTTTTATTCTGCTATTAATGACAACTTTTGACTATCATGTTTTAGATAGACTTGCGTATCCGTTATTTTTTATTTCCCTTATTTTTCTGGTGGCCGTTCTAAAGTCGGGTAAAGTTACATATGGCTCTCAACGCTGGTTGAGTTTAGGTTATTTTTCTATCCAACCTTCTGAGATGGTCAAAATATCCATTATTATTATTCTCGCTAAATATTTTTCAGACTTGGAAAAAACTGAAAATTATAGACTTAGAGATTTGTTGAGACCATTAATTTTAATTGCCATTCCTTTCATAATGATCATTTATCAACCTGACTTGGGAACGGCACTGATGTTACTCATAATCTCCTTCTCGATTATTATTTTTGTTAATGTTAATTGGAAATCAATAGTGATTTTTTTATCCATCGCTTTTCTTTCAGCACCGTTTTGCTGGATCACGCTTCAAGCATACCAGAAGAAACGGATATTAACATTTTTAAGGCCTGATTTAGATCCCTTGGGTGCCGCATATCATGTTACCCAATCCAAGATTGCTATTGGTTCAGGCCTCTTTTGGGGGAAAGGTTTTCTTAAAGGGACTCAGACGAGGCTACATTTTCTTCCCCAACAACATACCGATTTTCCGTTTTCTGTTTTAGCAGAGGAGTGGGGATTTGTAGGCTCAGCCATACTTTTGCTTGTCTATCTATTTTTAATATTATGGTGCCTCAACATAGCAAAAAACAGCAAAGATAAATTCGGCACCCTAATCGTTGTTGGTATTGCTGCATCGGTTTTCTGGCACCTCATTATAAATGTCAGCATGGCAATCGGTCTCCTCCCTGTAGTTGGGATACCATTAGTCTTATTTAGCTATGGTGGATCATCGGTAATTTCCACTATGGCTGCTATGGGTTTGGTAATGAATATAAGCATGAGAAGGTTTATGTTTCAGGAATGACAAATAGACAAGGCCGAGGCTTTAATAAATCTTTTTAAAATTAACCTCATTTAGCAATACAATTTTTCTTGCAATCGTTTATAAGATAATGTTATTAAGCCGCTGGTAAATATCGAGGAGGTTAGCAATCAATGAAAAAATCAAAAGACGAGATTAATGCTTTTTTAGGTAAGGACACAGAATTTGAGGGTAAACTTTCCTTTACTGGTGCTGTCAGGATAGATGGAAAAATTTCTGGAGAAATTTTTTCAAACGGGACTTTGATAGTAGGTGAAAGCGCAGTTATTAAAGCACAGATTCATATTGCTGATATGGTCATAAGTGGAGAGGTGCATGGTGATATATTTGCAGAAAAGAAGATCGAAATAACTGTTCCAGGAAAACTCTTCGGTAATATTAAAACTCCAAAACTTGTCTTAGAAGAAGGGGTTGTTTTTGAGGGTAACTGCAAAATGAAAGATCTAAAAGAAGAGACAAATAACGATCGTGCCGTATCCCAAAAACAAACTGAAGGTCTCTCTGTTTTGAAATAGCTGCAATATCTCTCCTTTATACAATTTTTCATTAGCACTCGAGGTTTAGCATGATTTTAGAATCCTTACATAAGATAAAAAAGGCCGAAGCTGAGGTAAAAGAGAGGATAGAGAATTCCAAAGGAAAAGCAATTCGGATAATTGAGAAAGCGAAGGCAGAGGCAGAAAAATTATTAGCTGAAAAGGCGAAAAATTCTCAAAGACAAGCTGAAAAGATGAGAGAAGATGCCGGAGAGGAGGCGAAAAAAGAGGGCCTGAACATTGCTAATAAATGGACAAAGGAAACCCAAGAACTTAGCAAGAAGGCCCAAGAGAATCTGGAAAAGGCCAAAGAGTTTATTGTACGTTCATTATTAGGGTAGAGATTATGCTACAACCAATCCGGATGAAAAAGATACAAATACTTGCCTTAGAAGCATTGAGATATCAAATAATTAAAAGACTACAAGCGCTTGGCACTATCCATCTCACTGATTATTCTGAAAAGCTCGAGGATCCTACCTGGAAAAACCTACTAAGACCTCACCCCCCATCATTAAATATCAGAAAAATAGCGGCTCTTAATATTGCAATAAATCGATTGTTAGATCTTTTTGAACGCTATGATCCTGAACAAAAAGAGGGTTTTATAAAAGGGCTCTTTGCACCTATGCCGCCAAAAAAGATTGAAACGAGAGAAATATACGGCAAAGAACTCATCAATGCTGTTGACGATATAATAGAAAAAATTGAGCAAGAGACAGAGGAGCCAGTTAAGGAGTTAGAAAAAATTGAGCAAGAGATTGTAGAATCAGAGAGAATTAAGGCGCTATTGGACCTGATTTTAACCTTAGAGATAGATCTAAAAGACGTTGGTGAATCAGACTTTTTGTCTATCTTCTTAGGTATTATGCCAAAGGAAGAGACGGATACTATACGGGAAAGATTAAATGAATTGACAGAAGGTAACTTTTACCTCGGTGTAAAGGAGACATCTGAGAATAAGCTGGTGACACTGTTAGTCTGTCTCAAAGAACAAGCATCGCTGGTATTAGCTAATCTTCGCCGCATAAGCTGGGAAAAAATTGAAATAGCGGGGCAGCAAGGAACACCAAACGAGGCAAGAGATTCGATTAATAAAAAAAATTTGGCATTAGTTGAAGAGAAGACAAAACAAGAGACAATCGTTGTTGCTCTAGCGAAAAGATGGCGAGATGAGCTTGAAAAGTACCGGGAACTTTTAGTGATGGAGCGACAGCGAGAGGTAAGTCAGAATAAGTTCGCACAAATGGAGCATGTTGTCGCTATTGAGGGTTGGGTTCCAGAAAACTCAGCAGACCAAGCCGCTCAGGAGATAGGAAAAGTTAGCAATGGGGCATGCGTGGTAGAGATATCGGATCCTGAAGAGATGGATGATGTGCCAGTGCTATTAAAAAATCCTAAATTTATTAGGAGTTTTGAGCTATTAACACGTCTTTACGGTATGCCAACCTATGATGGCGTTGACCCAACCCTGTTTTTAGTTCCAGGTTTTCTCCTCTTTTTTTCAATTATGTTAACTGATGCAATGTATGGGGTGATTGCCCTTGTTTTGGGCTTGTTATTGGTACGAGGGGGAGGAAAATATAATATATTCATTAAGGATGCCGGTGTTATTTTATCATCAGCAGGCGTGGCTACTATTATTATTGGCGCCCTCGCCGGGGGATGGTTAGGCGATTTTGGACTCAAGAAGGTACCTGTACTAAAAGCTATGCAGATATTTGACCCCATGGTCCAGGTAACAACATTTTTGCTGATTGCCCTCATTATTGGTCTGACTCATGTTAACGCAGGTGTAGTGATTAATGTGTGGAATAGGCTAAAAAGAAGGCAGGCATGGAAGGCCTTAACTGGCAATCTGTGGTTTCTGTTTGCTCAGCCTGGCATTTTTTTCTTTTTAGCAGGGTATACGTCGGTAGGGTTACTATTTATAGTCATCTCTCTCGTACTGCTTTTCCTTGGACATAAGGCCATGGCCATGTTTCAAGTAACTGGATTCATGGGGGATGTTCTTTCTTACGCCAGGCTTATGGCTTTGGGCTTGTGCACAACAGGGATTGCTATGACAGTTAATGTCCTTTCAGATATGCTTTACGCTGGCAGTTCAATTGGAATCTTTTTTGCTATCGTTGTCTTTTTTATCGGGCATCTATTCAATTTTGTCATCAATGCAATGGGGAGTTTTGTTCATGGGCTCCGGCTGCATTATGTAGAATTGTTTACCAAATTTTTTGAAAGCGGGGGGGCTGAGTTTACACCCCTTGAGACAAGGTATGAAGTAGTAGAGATTAAATAAAAGGGAGGTGTTTGTATGGAATTATCATCAGGAATAGTATTGGCAATTATTGGTGCGGCGATCTCTATGGGTGTGGCTGCTATTAGCGCCGGAGTCGGAGTTGGTTTGGCAGGCGTTGCAGGGGCAGGTGTTATATCAGAGGATCCAAAAAAGTTTGGACCTGTTTTAGTTCTCCAGGCCCTACCACAAACGCAGGGAATATATGGTTTTTTAGGGGCCGTTTTGATCCTCATCGGTGTCGGTGTCCTCGGAGCAGAGATTAAAGCAATCCCTGTTGGCATGGGCTATGCTGCGCTTGGAGGGGGCATCGTAATTGGTTTAAGTAGTGTTACGGCTATTGCCCAGGGAGCTATTGCTGCCAGTGGCATGGGTGCTGTAGCCAAGAGGCCGGAAACTTTTGGTCAGGCAGTTGTCCTTGCTGTTATGGCAGAGACATTTGCTATTTTTGGTCTCCTTATAGCCATTCTGATCTTTGTTGGAACCAAGATTATGGGTGGGTAAGATTAAAAAAAGCGCCTCACGGTATCGATTTTTAAATAAGGCACCCTATCTCACTTTTAACTTTATCTCACTTGACTAACTCGTAAAAAGTCTTTTCCGAGCGATTTTGGCCACTTTTGGAAAGTGATTCATGAAATGCTGAGGGTTAAAATCGCCAAACTGTTTAAGGAGCATGTGTATGTCTTTTTTTGTAATGCCCTATATATTCACAGTCCCGATGAAATCGGGATTGCTCCGTACATATGCACCTTTTTGAAACGCCCCTGAACGGGCCTTTGTTTTGGGCATTTGACAAAAAAAGACATACACATGCTCCTTCTCAGGCCCTTAGGCCGAGTTTTTGGCGATTAGCGAAGCATTTCATGAATCCCACAATGGGCATTACGAGCGAGTAAAAGGACTTTTTGCGAGAACATCTCACTTATTTTAGGCAAAGAGGAGAATTATGTCAGATAAAGGGGTTGACAAAATAATATCCCATATAGAGGCTGAGGCCGAGAAGGAGATATCTGAGATACTTCTTAAGGCTCAAGCAGAGGCAGATACTATTACAAAAGCTGCTCAGGAAAAAGCGAAGAGAGAGACAGAGAGAGTTCTTTCAAACGGTAAAAGAGTCGCCTTTCTTGAAGGGCAAAGGATAATTGCAGAAACCAAAATCGATGTTAGGCGGAAGCGGATGGATGCTCAAGAAGAAGCAATTGCTGAGTCATTTGAAGAGGCTAAAAAGATTTTGGAAGAATTAGCTGAAAAGGGGAAACGGGATAATTTTGTATATAAGGATATCATGTTTAACTTGATTGCCTCTGCCTCTGAAGTTGTTGCCGGAAACAAACTTGAGCTAGTCTTTAACCAGAGGGACAGCGAAATCTTCAACAAAAAGATGTTGGGAGAATTAACTACATTTGTCAAAGACAGAACAGGAAGAGATGTCTCTCTGACCTTAACAGATAAGACCATGCAGTTCCTTGGAGGTGTAGTTGTTAGGGATTTGGAAAAGCATGTGGAGGTTGACAATACCCTTGAGACCAAATTAAACCGGCTTAAAGAGAACCTAAGGGTAGATGTAGCCAAGATCCTATTTGGGGACAGGATATGATTGGAGATGTTCTTTCATACCTCTATGTTAATGCAAAGATAATGGCAAAAGAGGGGAAGTTTATTTCCTCATCAAGATGGGAGGATCTATGGGGATGTACATCGCCTGGAGAGATAGCATCTCTTTTAGAGGGAACAGACTATTTTCCCTACCTCAATGAGGCGGCAATTAATGATTCAAAAGAATTAGAGAAGGCTGTTTTAGAAGAGTTTTCCTCCTTAGAGAGGGAGATATCCACAATTATTCCCAAAGGGTCATGGCCAATAAAAGAATATCTCCTTAAGAAATGGGATGTTATAAATTTGCGAACCGTGATGAGGGGAATACATGGAGATGTAAAGAAAGATGAAATAGTGGATTCCTTTATTGAGGGAGGCGAATTGGACGTTGCTTTTTTTAATACCCTCATCGATGCAGAAAGTATGGATGATTTTGTTGCTCTCTTGGCAAAGACCCCTTATCAATCGCTAACAGATGGACTGGGTAAATATAATGAGACGAAGAATCTCTTTTTTTTAGAGGCCTCATTAGATAGAATTTTCTGGGAGGATATATGGGAGAAAGTCCTGAGCTTAAAAGGCATTAAAGAATTCAGAGAGTTTATAGGGGTATGTGTCGAAACACACAACCTTAAAATTATTTTGAGGGCAAAAAATGACGGACTTTTATTAGAAGATATTAATCTTTTTTTAATCCCTGATTGCACAGCCCTGAATGCATTGCTTTCTGCTTTTGACGAAGAGGATTTGTCAGACTTCATTCATTTTCTGGAAGACACAATATATTTTGAACCCCTATTAAGCGCTCAGCAGGAGTATGAGAAAACTGGCTCTATTTTAGTTTTTGAGCAGGCGCTCGATAATCTGGTGCTCAAAAAGGCAGAAGATATTAGAAAGAAAAAACCATTTGGCTCAGGACCCCTCGTCGGGTTTCTTGTATCAAAGGATGCAGAGGTAAAAAATCTTTTGACTATTGTGAGGAGTACCGAGGTTGATCTGGATAGGGATGAAATCAGAGAAACAATCGCGAGGAAATGATGGAAATTGCACTGATCGGAGATAAGCACACAATTTATGGTTTCAGACTGGCAGGCATAAAAAAAACATTCTTGATGGAGGATAGTAGGCAGGAAGATATTAGAGGGATACTGAAGGGTCTATTTGAGGATAGCACTGCCTTGATATTGATTACTGAAAAGATGGCCGAAGAAATAAGGGATATATTAAAAGAGGTGGATAGATTCAGGAAGGGTATAATGCCTATAATTTTACAGATTCCGGATAGTGGTGGCCCCTTGATCTCTAAGGTCGACCCTATGCGGGAGCTTATTAAAAGAACTGTTGGATTCGAAATAGCTTGACAGTATAGGAAATACCATTTTGTACGCAGATGAGCGCAGATTTTTTGGATTAAGAAATTGAGAAAAAATATTATTATCTGTGTGTATCTGCGAAAATCTGCGTCCTATTTAACTTGAGTAGAGGAAATTATGGCAGATCAAAAGACAGGAAAAATCAAGAGCATTGCCGGCCCACTCGTAATCGCCAAAGATATGCGAGGTTGCGAGATGTACGAGGTTGTGAGAGTTGGCCAGGAAGGTCTCATGGGAGAGACAATAAAGCTCGTAGAGGATTTGGCATATGTACAGGTTTATGAGGATACTACCGGACTTAAACCAGGGGAAGAGGTCGTGAGAACCGGCGCTCCTGTCTCAGTGGAGCTTGGTCCGGGAATTATTACTAATTTCTATGATGGGATACAACGGCCTTTGGTTGGAATTAAAAACCAGACAGGGGATTACATAACG
>Ga0315545_1004399_pt1 | contig 11649 bp, 6 predicted proteins | sample SalMarSW160210MG_FD_203096 | JGI IMG/M metagenome (GOLD analysis project Ga0315545, IMG submission 203096) | Salt marsh sediment microbial communities from the Plum Island Ecosystem LTER, Massachusetts, United States - Salt Marsh Sediment SW1602-10 ...
AAAAGGTTTCTCCTTTATATATTTAAGCACATGCAGAAAACAACCTTAAATCAAGGAGAAGCCTTCAATGAAACTTGCAGAGCTATCAGTGCGGATACAAGTGAAGTTTAATCAATTCAGCCAGCGATATACCGCAGGAATTAATCGTCCACTTCAGAAGTTCATCCGGCAGATGCTCTTTGGGATATTGAAAGGAGGGAAAGTACAGCTGAACAGCATAGCCAGGAGTCTTCAGGAGGGGAAGCTTTTAAAGAAGACGGCAGAGCGATTGGGGCGGCACTTGGGGATGGAAGGTTTGTGGAGGGAGCTATCACAGGAAACATTACAGACACAGCGCTGGTATCTTAGGCAATGCAGGTATATGATAGTAGACATCTCAGATATTCAGAAGGAATACGCTGAGATGATGGCTGGATTGGCCAGGGTTCATGATGGCAGTAAACACAAGGAAGGTCCTGGTTATTGGTTATGTAATGTGACGGGAGTAAATGAATTGGGGGAGAAGATTGTGCCTGCTTATTCGGAGTTATACAGTCTGGTTGAGGAAAGTAGCAGTGAGAACACGAAGATATTAGAAGCGATTGATCTGGTCTCGCAGGTTGTGGGGGAGGACAAGATATGGGTTGACGATAGAGGTGGGGATCGTAAGAGGATTATGGGGCCGTTACTGGAGGATAATCGTCAGTTTATCATTCGCCAGGTGGGCAACCGGGATCTATATTATAGAGGGCAAAAGATGCCCTTGAAGCAGATAAGCCGTAAGGCAAAGTTGAGGGAGACTTATACGGCCACGAAGAGGAAGGACAACCAGGAGGTTAAGGAGACTTATGATTGTGGGGCTGTGCAAGTGAGGTTAACCGAGGAGGGAAAGCGGTTGTGGTTGGTTGTGCTCAAGGAGCGGGGGAAAGGGTATTGCTGGCTTCTCTGCCATTTGGATTGTGCTACGAAAGAAGAGGCTATCAAGCTTGCCTTTGTTGGCTATGGTCATCGTTGGAAGATAGAAGAGGTTCATCGGCAAATTAAGAGTGACTATGAATTAGAGGGCATTTGTCTCCAACGATATGAAGCCTTAAAGTCGATGAATGCACTACTATGGGCTGCGGTTTCATTTCTGTATACGAGGTTGGAGAATCTGAACAGAGAGATTATCTTCCATGCGGAGTTAGGGCTTGTTAACCGGAGGAGATTCTCTGATCTGTTCCGCTTCATCTACTACAAGCTGGCATCAGCAGTGAAGAGATTGCTTGCGTTGTCAAAATTGTATGGTAGAACTGTCTTCCCTTCATCAAATCCTTATCAACTATGCTTGGCCCTTGAATAAATGGAAAAAATGGGGGACATTCAGGTCCTGATAATATTATCACTTGACTTTCTTAACCTTTTCCATTAAACTTAAATTTAACTTTGAACCAATCGCAAGAGTAATATCCAGACAGTGTTTAAGTTTCAATATGGTCTTTTTATGATTTATCTTTTGGTGTTATTGAACTTATTGTGGTATTTTCAGTGATTCAAACATAGACTCTGTCAGGATATTGATATACCGATGAGTTAAGGCAAATAATTACGGACAATTAACACATCTATGTATTGCAATACATAGCGCTATGCCAAAGAATATCATGTTGGGCTATTGATAAATCGAGCCATGTTACAAAAGAAGCTACAAGCATTATCAAGGATAATTTTTGAATTAACTGAGATACCTCTTTTTATTGAAATGCCATCTGGTGAACTCAATTCATTAGATGTTGCTGTTACCGATGAAGATTCTCTGAGAGCGAGAGTCGCAGACATTTGCAATCTTCTCGATAGATTAAATAAAAGAGAGATAGATCGATTCACAGGTGTTTCAACAAAAGGCTCTAGGAAATGTTTTATATGTTTATTGAAGAAATTGTTACCAAATGAACATAATTCGATTGACAAACATATAGAGTTCCCCCTTGGAATGATATTACTACTAAGGGGTTTCCTAACCCATCGTAAGAATAAAGGGATAAAGAGAGCGCTTGAATTTTTTGAAATTAAACCCCCAATTCAATATCATCAGACTTTGTGGGAAAAAGTTCTTTTTCATTTTAATGAAACAATTGATCATAGCATTGAAATACTAAATTTTGATGCTTCTAAGAAAGACTTCAGACAAGATGAAATAGACGATCAATTGAGAATTGTTTTAGAGGAGAAGCTGATACGAAGATATAGTTATGTTTTTGAAGAGGATAATGTTAAGAGCTTGTTATTGTATATAATGTCGAAAGGTACTGCCATTGATGCTGAACTTTCCCGATTATTCAAATTAGATATCTCAGAACTCAGAGAGTCGCTTTTACCTCTTGTGCCGAACATTCTGAGAATTTCATACTATGATTCAGAATTTACCAAAATAACAATCAATGACTATGCATTAGAGATATTAAAAGATTTCTATTTTAAGGAAGCATCTGAATGATTACAAGAATATTCAGAGTTACTGATACTGGCACGCTAATGCATTTTTTAGTCACTATTTTTGAACAGGTAGACCAATCAATATGTAACAAGATTGGCATATCGCCAGGATTTAAAATCATAAACAGAATGGCTGGCAGAGTTGTTGATACTTTTGCAGGTTATAGATTTGCCCCCGATTCATATGATGAGTCGATTGGAGATCAATCGCGAAAATATGTGACTGACGGTACATCCAATGCTTTTGGGTTATTATTAAATGAAATTGATGATATAAGAAAACTCCCTGACACAATTAGCGTTAAACAAATTAGAGAGTTCTGGGTTAGATCAAGCAGAACAATCTTCATTGATGACAGCATTTTTGAAACTATTGACGAACATGAAGCTAAGAACCTACGAAAATGCCTTTATTCTACACCATATGCTATACATATAGCTTTGATAGATACTGCTACAAATAAAGTAGTTTACGAGGTAAGCAGTTCGTCTGACCTAAAATTCATCCTGCCTAAGTATCTTTGGATTCCTGTGAAGGAGGGCAAGATTGAATACCTTAAAGAGATTGAAATCTGCTCATTCATGAGTGAATTTATAAAGCCTGAGCCGTAAATGATAGCAAAATCAGAAAAAGCGTAACAATTGCGTGGAGCAGACTCGGTACACCTCGCCGCTCACGCAGAGCGTTGGCTGTCTATTGAACTGAGGGGCGATGAAAATATGGCGGCTGAGGGATTGTCTCAACATAAAAGGGGGCTTGTATGAATTCGGAGAGTAACCTGGAAAAATACCAGCGCCTCCTTCGTGGCATGTTCCAGTTCGATTGCGCCGACCTGGACTTCGGCATCTACCGCATCATGAATTACAAGCGGGATGTGATCGAGCAGTTCATCACCAAGGACCTGCCGAAGGCCATCGAGGCCGAGCTGGACAAAGGGGCACTGGCCGAACAGTCGCAGGCGACCAAAAAACTCAAGGAACTTGAGCAGCAAATCCGTGGCATAGATGCTCACGCAATTGATGCTGACGGAAATCTCGCGGATAACATCAAGAAAATTGACATCGGGAAGAAGTACCTGAGACTGAAAGAAAAAACCGCTGGTGGTCCCGGCCGCGAAGCCCTCGAAGCAGCCATCTTCAACCACCTATACACCTTCTTCGGCCGGTACTATCAGGACGGCGACTTCATCTCCAAGCGCCGCTACTCCAAGCGGCAGAAGTATGCCATCCCCTACAACGGCGAGGAGGTCTACCTCTACTGGGCCAACAACGACCAGTACTACATCAAGACCGCCGAGCACTTCCACGACTACACCTTCACCTCACACGGTGTGACGGTGCACTTCAAGCTGACCAGCGCCAGCGTCGAGCAGGACAACATCAAGGGCGATAGGCGCTTTTTCCTGCCCCGTTGCAAGGAGCTCGACTGGGACGAAAACGCCGACTGGCTTGTCATCCCCTTTGAATACCGCCCGCTGACCGAGCAGGAGCAGATTAGCTACGGCAAGAAGAATCAACAGGAAGCCATCATCGCCAGGGCCCTGGAAGAAATTCCCAAACAGTTGGGAAAGAATGTTAATGCTCTAAGGGTACTGACGGCAGAACGTCGGAAGACAGGCAAAGGCGAATCCGTTAGCTATCTGGAACATCACCTCCGCCAGTACACCCGACGGAACACCTCGGACTTCTTCATCCACAAGGACCTGAAAGGGTTCCTTTCCCGCGAGCTGGACTTTTATCTCAAAAACGAAGTGCTGAATCTTGGCGAGATGGAAGCCGCCGGCGAGGGCCGCGCCGAGGGCTGGTTCCAACTGATGAGGGTCATCAAGACCATCGGGAGCCGGATAATCGATTTCCTTGCCCAGATCGAGAACTTCCAAAAGATGCTCTGGGAAAAGCGGAAGTTTATCACCGAGACGCAGTATTGCATCACCGTGGGCAACATCGCCGAGGATTTCTACCCGGAGATCGCCGAGTGTGAACCGCAATGGGAGGAGTGGAAGGCGCTGGGATTCGTCCCCGTCAGCAACGCACCTGGGAATGCGTCCGACTCGGACGCATCAGCCGCCAAAGGCTGGCATTCTCGGGGCTACCTTCCGCATTTCGATGCCGCGAACATCATCCAGTCGATCTCATTCCGTCTTCATGACTCCATTCCGGTCGAGATCATTGACCGATGGAAAGAGGAATTACATTGGACCGAGCAAACAACACCCGACTCGAAAGAGGCGGCCACGCTCAGAAAAAGAATTGCGGAATATGAAGACAGCGGGAAAGGTGCCTGCTATTTGCGTGACGAACGGATTGCGGAGATCGTTCAAGGAGCGCTGAAACACTTTGATGGAGTACGTTACCATCTCATTGCCTGGTGTATCATGCCCAATCACTTACATGTGCTGATCGAAACGAAGCCAGGGTATTCCCTTTCCGATATCGCGCATAGCTGGAAGTCGTTTACCGCCCACGAGGCAAACAAGCTGCTGGGAAGAAGTGGGACATTCTGGATGCCGGACTATTTCGACAGATTCATACGAGATGAGAAGCACTTTGCCGCGACGGTTGAGTATATCCGCGAGAATCCCGTGAAGGCTGGATTGGTGGATTCGCCTGAGAAATGGCCGTGGTCCGGCTGGCCGGACCACGAGCAATGGGGACGGGAACGCCGGGAACGCAGGCGTCTCTCTCGCGAAGACGCCGAAGATGCCCTTGATCCTGAAGGCGGACGGGACGCCCGCGCTCCCAGGATTGCCTTCCTCAAGTCGCACCCTACGCTGGTGCTCGACACGAAGCATTTCCGCCGGGATTTTGTCGGCCGGCTGCTGGCCAGCTTTGACGGGCTGGACGAGATGACCGACGGGCTTCTTATCCACGGCGAGAACTTTCAGGCACTCAATCTGCTGCTTGAGAAGTACCGCGATAAGGTTAAGTGCATTTACATTGATCCGCCGTATAACACGGGCAACGACGAGTTCATTTATCGGGATAATTACCAACATTCATCGTGGCTATCGATGATACAAGACAGATTATACATGGGTAACCGGACATTGTCGGAAGATGGCCTGCTATTCATTAGCATTGATGATATTGAACAACACAAGCTCAGAGCATTGACAGATTCGCTCGTGGGACCTGACAAACTAATTGGGCAATTCGTCTGGAAGAGCAGGCAAAACAAAGACAACCGGAACATTACTGGAGCTTCGATTGACCATGAATATGTCTTCGCTTATGGGCAACGTATAAGAGGCGAGCCCCGCAAAAAGGAACAATATAGGAACCCAGACAACGATCCGAGAGGCCCTTGGGTAAGCGCCAATATGGTAGGCATTCTTCCGGAGGCGCAAAGGCCGAATTGCCACTATGACCTGATCGACCCAGAGACAGGCATCAACTATAGGAAACCGAAGCTTGGCTGGCGGTATGAAAAGGACACTATGAATAGGTTAGTTACAGAAAAAAGAATAATCTGGCCAAGCTCTCCTGACGGACGACCACGGCGAAAAGTATTTCTTTCAGGGTTTAAGAGTGAGTTCACTGGATACTCTTCGTTGATTGCGTCTGGAATTTACACGAGGGACGGTACGTCCGAAATAGATGCTCTATTCTCAAGACGAGTCATAGGGTTCCCGAAGCCTACAGGGCTGGTTAGAAAGCTAGTTCAACAGGCAGGGGATGTCCAATGCGTGGTAATGGACTACTTCGCAGGTTCGGGCACCACTGCCCACGCTGTTATCAACTTGAACCGCGAGGACAGCAGCAAGCGCAAATTCATCCTGGTGGAAATTGGCGAGTACTTCGACACGATCCTCCTTCCTCGCATCAAGAAAGTCACGTTCACACCGGAATGGAAGGACGGCAAGCCCAGGCGCATGGCCACGGCTGAAGAGGCCGAGCGAAGCCCCCGCATCGTCAAGTACATCCGCCTCGAGGGCTACGAGGATGCGCTGAACAACATCGAGTTCGACGAGGCGTCCGGGCAGCAGGCACTGAAGTTCGACGACTACCTGCTCAAGTACATGCTCCAGTGGGAGACGCGCAAGAGCGAGACGCTGCTAAACGTGGAGAAGCTCGCCAGCCCGTTCCGCTACACGCTGCATATTCACGAGGACGGCCAAACGCGTAAGAAGGTCGTTGATATCCCCGAGACGTTTAACTACCTGTTGGGCTTGCACGTCACAAGGCGGCTAGTGGTTCACGACGGAGACCGGCGTTACCTGGTCTATCGGGGGCGGATTGACCATCGTGAGATCGCTGTGATCTGGCGCGAGACCAAAGGGTGGACGAAGGAGAACCTGGAGCGAGACAAGAAGTTCGTGGCCGAGCAGAAGCTCACCGAGGGTGCGGATGAGGTTTTTGTCAATGGCGATTCGTTCATTCCTAAGGCAAAGGCGCTGGAGCCGGTGTTCAAAGGCCGGATGTTCTCAGCGGTGGAGGCGTAGCCGATGGCCCGGGTGAGAAACAGCACCGCGCAGTATGTCAAACTGGAGCAGCGTCTGGTTCTGTTGGCGTGGCTGAACAGTCTGTTCGGCTACAAAACCAACCGTGACTTGTTGAGGGACATGAAAGAAGTGGCCGAGGGCTTCGACGCCTCCGGGCGGAGTTACATCTACTATCAACTGCAAGCTCGTGGGGAAAAGGTGAGGGTGCCGCTGGCTGACTTGGCACGCTACGACGACAACATCCGCGAGCACGTCCAAGCGATGAATATCCGCCGGCCAGAGCCGATCACGCTGCGATACTTCCAGTACTTGGCCGTCCTTTACACGGAAACCTTCCTGGACTGGTACTTCCACCGCCGCAGGGAGCTGTTGCGGTCGCTGAACGCGTTTGTGGATAAACGCACCGCCGCCAAGCTAACAGGCGAGCCGAAGGCCCCGAAGTTCTCGGAGCATGACCTGGAGAAACTGGCCTTCTGGATGGCCACAGGCAGCGGCAAGACGCTGATCATGCACATCAACTACCGCCAGTTCCTGCACTGCAATAACCGGCCGCTGGACAACATCCTGCTCATCACACCGAACGAGGGGCTGAGCGAACAGCATATGGCCGAGATGGCGGCCTCGAATATTCCCTGCCGGCGGTTTGACTTGAATGAAAGTGGCCTTGCGTTCGGTGAAAAGGACATCGTGCGCGTCATTGAGATCACAAAGCTGGTCGAGGAGAAACGGGGTGGTGGGGTAAGCGTCCCCGTGGAGGCCTTTGAGGGAAACAACCTGATTTTCGTGGACGAAGGCCACAAGGGATCGGGCGGCGAGGCGTGGCGAAGCTTCCGCGATGCGCTGGGCGAAACGGGATTCACATTCGAGTACAGCGCCACCTTTGGCCAGGCCCTGACGGCGGTACGAAACGACGAGTTGACGGAAGAGTATAGCAAGGCCATCGTTTTCGACTACTCCTATCGCTATTTCTATGGCGACGGATACGGCAAGGATTTCCGCATCCTGAATCTGAAAGAAGAGACGACAGAGGACAAAACGGAAACGCTCATGCTTGGCAACCTCCTGTCGTTCTACGAACAGCAGCGCTTGTTCGAGGAGCAGGACGAAGCTCTGCGGCCGTATAAGCTGGATAAGCCCCTGTGGGTCTTTGTCGGCAGTAGCGTCAACGCGGTGTTCACGGAGAACAAGCAGAAACGCAGTGATGTGCTCACCGTGGCCCGCTTCCTCCATCACCTGCTGGAAAACAAGCGCAACTGGGCCATCAAGACCATCCGAAAGCTTATCGACGGCAAGACCGGCCTGGTCACCCCGGACGGGCAGGATGGGTTCGCGGGCAAGTTCGAATACCTGCGGGAAGCCAGATTGGCCCCAGAGGCCGCTTATCAGAACATCCTCAGGAAGGTGCTCCATACGTCGACTGGTGGCGGCCTGCACCTCTGCGATATGCGCGGCTACCCGGGTGAGCTGGGGCTGAAAGCAAGCGGTGCCCAGGATTACTTCGGCCTGATCTATATCGGCGACACGAGCAAGTTCAAGAAACTCGTCGAGGAGGACGACTCAGGCATCGTCCTGGAAGAGGACGCCATCACCGACTCCCTGTTCTCCGGGCTAAACGAGCTGGACACCAGCATCGACATCCTGATCGGCGCGAAGAAGTTTATGGAGGGCTGGAATTCCTGGCGGGTCTCGAACATGGGCTTGCTAAACATCGGCCATCAGGAAGGGGCGCAGATCATCCAGCTCTTCGGCCGCGGCGTGCGGCTGCGGGGCAAGGACTTTACACTGAAGCGAAGCTCAGCTTTAGACGGCAACCACCCTGAATATATTGGCCTGCTGGAGACACTAAACATCTTCGCCGTGCGGGCCAACTACATGGCCCAGTTCCGCGAGTATCTGGAGAAGGAAGGCGTGGAAACGGAAGGATATGTTGAGTTGCCGCTCTTTATTCAGCCCAACAGGAGCTTCCTGGGCAAGGGACTGGTTGTGCCCCGCGTCCCGGAGGATCGAGATTTCGCGCAGGAGGCGAACATCCTGCTGGAGCCCGACTCGTCGGTGCGGGTGCGGGTGGATATGTCACTTAAGGTTCAGGCCCTGGAAAGCGGCACGGAAGGTGTCACTGCTGTTGACCTACGGGCAGGACAAGAACGGCCTATTCCCACTAAAAGCCTTGAGCTTGTTAATTGGGAGCAGGCCTACCTCGACCTGCTCGAATACAAGGAGCGGAAGGATTTGAGGAACCTGGTGATCCGGCAGGATACGCCAAAGCAGATTCTCACCACCAGCGAGCAAACGAGGCTGTACAGACTTATAGCTAATGAGTCAGTGGTAAAACCGGAATCTTTCGCCGAGACGACTCTGCTTCAGGAGGCTGTGCTTTCCATCCTGCGGAAGTATGTGGATAATTTCTATCGGCTACATCGGGAGCGGTGGGACACGAAGCATATGGTCTACAAGACGCTCGATGAAAACGACCCGAACCTGAGCTTTAACCGCAACCCTGTCAAGGAAGGTGACCACAGCAGATATGTGGTCAAGATTCAACGGTCCAAGAGCAAATTGGTATCAGCCGTGCAGAAGCTCATTGATGAAGTTGACCGTGTGTACAAGGAAGAGACAGGGAAGCTGCCACGCATTCACTTCGACCGGCACCTTTATCAGCCTTTGCTCGTGGAGCATGGAGACAAAGTGAAGACTGTTCCCCCGGGGCTGAAGAAGAGCGAAGTGGGCTTTGTCCAGGATATTAAGCAATACTGGGAGGCCGAAAAGGACAGGTCGCTGGCTAAGATGGAAGTGTTCCTATTGCGGAACCTGAGTCGAGGGATGGGGATCGGCTTTTTCGAGGAAAGGGGCTTCTACCCGGATTTTATCCTGTGGATAATTGACAGTGAGAAGCAGCACATCGTTTTTGTGGAGCCACATGGCATGCTTCATGCCGAGGCATATGAACACGACCGGAAAGCGCGATTGCATGAAACCCTGCCCGGTCTGGCCAAGGAGATAAGAACGAGAAGTGGAGTGAAGAACGTTACGTTGGATTCGTATATTGTTTCAGCAACATGCTATGAGGATCTCCGTGAGAAATACGACGACGGCTCGTGGGACAGGGAGCGATTTGTCCAGGCGCATATTCTCTTCCCGGAGCGCAGTAGAGATTACGACTATATGGGAAGAGTATTCGCGGAACAGCTAACCAGGCGCTGCACCTGACCGCTATTCCGTTGAACTGGCACTCTGGAAATTCTTCAATGATTACGAATAGTGAACTACCGCGCGATTTCCTCGAGAAACTGGAATCGCTTGAGGTAGCCTACCTGGCGGCCGAGGATGATCCCATCCGTCAATCGGGTTTCTCTGGTGGCCCCAGGCGATGGCGCGCGGAGAGGAAACCGATCTTAGGGGCAATCGAGATAAACGGCGATATTCTCGATGTCGGGTGTGCGAATGGTTTTCTCCTGGAATGCCTTATTGAATGGGCTGGTGAACGCGGCATTACATTGATACCTTACGGGCTTGATCAGGGTGCTCAGCTTATTGAACTCGCGAAGAAACGATTCCCGAGCTATAGGTCGGACTTCTATGTAGGCAACGCTTGGGATTGGGAGCCGCCGAGACAATACCGATATGTCTATACTCTGTATGACTGCGTTCCTTTGGAGTTTCTTGAGGAATATGTTTATCGTGTTCTTGTGAGAATGGTTGGCGCACGTGGTCGCCTGATCGTTGGAGCTTATGGAAGCCGTTCCCAGGGAACTCCTCCTTTTGATATCAAAGGTTTCCTGGAATCGCGAGGTTTCTCTGTTGCAGGAACGGCTGAAGGTGGCAAACCGCCCGTAACCTCCTTTGCGTGGATTGACAGGATGAACAGGACAACAACCTCATTCATTAAACACCGAAAATCACTGAATAATAAAGAATTCAAGGAAGAATGTGCGTTATAATTTTTCAGTGGTTTCGGTGTCATTCGGTGTTTTCTTGTGTAGATTGGGATAAGATCCTGTACTACAAACTTGCAAGATCTTGTTTTTTGGACAAAGTTTTTCAGGCTACCTTGGCGAAAAGCGGTCCAAATCAAAGAATTACCTATGGTATTTTCTTGGAGATCTTGTGTTGAATTGTTATGACCTCTTTATCTATTCGTGTAGATTCGTTTATTCGTGTTCCAAAGATTCAGTGAAATCCGTGTAATCCGTGGCTGTTGTTTGGTTGCGGCTTTGCCGCGCTGTAAATCCTGTTATCCCGTCAAAAAAGCCCCGTCTCAGGCGGCTGAGTCCTTAAAAAACAAGGACATTCTAATGTATAAGGATGAAATGGCGAAACAATGCGAATCAATGTCAGACGAAGAACTTCTTGCCGCTTTGACAGTTGACAAACAAGAATACTCTGCGGATTTCCGTGAAGCGGCAGAAATTGAATTGAGAAATAGAAATGTTCAACTCTCGGAAATTAAAAACACTGTACGGGTTAAGATCAATGCTCAAAATGAAGAAACTGTTACTATTGAGATGGCCCTAGCAAAGCTAAATCAAGATATTTCCTTGTTTGATGTTCTGTCTTTTACCAATTGCTTAAACGAAACTCTGATTTTTCAAAAGGAATCTCATTGTTGGGTTGGGCATTACCTCTATAAGAACAAATATGAAGCGTCCTTTTTCATTGAATCTCCCCAAACCCCAGAGGAAATTCTAAGTCTATTTTTGAATCTTCAAGATTGGAATGCGAAAATTGAGAAGGAATTTCAACTATTAGACCTGGT
>Ga0315545_1004403_pt1 | contig 11644 bp, 8 predicted proteins | sample SalMarSW160210MG_FD_203096 | JGI IMG/M metagenome (GOLD analysis project Ga0315545, IMG submission 203096) | Salt marsh sediment microbial communities from the Plum Island Ecosystem LTER, Massachusetts, United States - Salt Marsh Sediment SW1602-10 ...
GTATAAAAGCGATGTGAGTGTGGAGACGAAGATAATTGTAGGCAGTACCTGGAATGCAAAGAAAGATCCGAGACTGTCCGGTCCGGAATTTACTGCGAGCTTTCCGAATACGAACTCGGAACCTTTAGATGTGAAATCAAGGAGACTTACAGCAACAGAGCCGAGCCAATCGATGATATCTTTAGGCCAGCCAAGCGGGTAAAACCATGATCTAAGAAGTTCATGGTGGATAATAAAGATGGCAAACACAAGCTGGATGCCCAGTCCACTCGCAACAAGCCGCCAGTTAATTCTGCGCTTATTGTTGGAAAAGAGAAATGTGATTCCGATAAGAACAACAACGCCGAGCATGCCGCGAAGGATGGATTCAAGATTCATAAAACCTGTGCTTTCTTATGATTGGTTTATCAAGAAAGTAAGATGAGAAAATATAAGAAACTTTTTGTTTCATTCCATGAAATTTTGTAAAATGAATTTTACGCTATAAATTGTCGGTTTCTATTAAGATTATTAAGGGAATTTTTCTGAAGGATTGTGATGAAATTTATTACACGTACGATAGTTCTTCTTTCGCTGGTAAGTTTTTTTACCGATATCGCAAGCGAGATGCTTTATCCTATTATGCCGATGTATCTTACAAGCATAGGTTTTTCCGTCGTGCTTATCGGCATTTTGGAGGGTGTTGCAGAGGCGATTGCAGGATTAAGTAAAGGATATTTCGGTTATCTCTCTGATACGACAGGGAAACGAAAACCGTTTGTTCAGTTGGGATATTCACTGAGTGCAATTTCCAAACCGATGATGGCGGTTATGACATTTCCTCTCTGGATATTTAGCGCACGCACAATTGATCGGTTGGGAAAAGGAATCCGCACGGGCGCTCGGGATGCAATGCTGTCGGCGCAAACAACACAGGAATTTAAAGGGCGTGTATTCGGATTCCATCGGGCCTTTGATACGCTTGGCGCTGCTCTTGGTCCGCTGGCAGCGTTAGTGTTTTTGATATACTATCCTGAGCAATACAAAATAATATTCCTGCTGGCATTTATTCCGGGCCTCTTTGCCATTTTATTAACGTTTCTATTGAAAGAGAAAAAAGTCGAGCAGCCGTCTTCGGCTGTAAAATCCGGTTTCTTTACTTTTCTGAAATACTGGAAGACATCGCCGCGTCAGTTTAAATTGCTTGTAGTGGGGCTGCTCTTTTTTGCCTTAGTCAACAGCTCCGATATTTTGCTTCTTTTGATGATGCGGCATCAGGGGGCAAATGACCAGCAGGTCATAGGCATATATGTATTTTATAATCTTGTCTATGCTTTGATGTCGTATCCTATGGGTGCGTTGGGAGATAAAATCGGACTGAAGACCACATTTATTATTGGGTTATTATTATTTGCATTTGTTTACGGCGGTATAATCTTTGCAGAATCAATGATTACCTTGCTGGTACTGTTCTTCTTCTATGGAATATATGCAGCTGGAACTGAGGGAATATCCAAAGCGTGGATATCCAATATAGTTTCGAAAAACGATACAGCAACTGCCATTGGATTCTACACCGGTATGCAGAGTATCTGTACATTGATTGCCAGCAGTGTAGCAGGCTGGCTTTGGTATGCTTTTTCGCCGACCATGACATTTGGTATTTCGGCTGCGGGGGCAATTCTGATAATCTTCTATCTTCTCATAGTATTTCGTGAATGTAAATAATGTTCTATTCTGGATCCTTGCCATTCCAGCGCAGATGCGCTTGATCCTGAAAATTTTTCTTGCCGTTGTTAGCAAACTCTTCTATCTTGAATAAAGATACAATGCCGTTCAGTTGATATTGCGGATATTATTATTTCGAATATCATATAATAAGGAAGAGAAATGCTTCTTCATCAACACTTCATTCATATCGCCAAAAAATTTGGTACAAAAACAGCAATTATTGACCGAACAACAGGTAAAAGTATCAGTTACGGAAAAGCGCTTATTGCTTCACTTATCTTAGCAGATAAATTCAGGAAATATGAAGAGGGCTTTATCGGTATTATGATACCGACTTCCGCCGGGTGCGCGCTTTCTATTCTTGGCGTACTCATGAGTGGCCGTATACCTGTGATGATCAACTATTCTACAGGTGCTGCACAAAATTGTGAATACAGTCAGAAGAAATGTGCATTCAAGACAATCATTACGTCGAAAGCGCTCCTTGAAAAAATCAATTGTCCGAGAGTTCACGGTATGATCTTTATTGAGGACATTATGGAGCATGTAACTCTTCTTGATAAAATTAAAGCGGCGCTTCGTGCAAAGCTTCCCATGGAACGGCTTTTGAAAAAAATCCATGATGGCGAGGAAGATGATAATGCTGTTGTACTTTTTACAAGCGGAAGTGAGAAAGATCCTAAAGCTGTCCTTTTAACACATAGAAATATTTCTTCTAATCTTTTCGGCATTTCCAAAGTATTTGATCTTAACAGTGAAGATATATTTCTTGCCAACCTTCCTTTTTTCCATGTATTTGGATTGACGGCAAACTTATGGCTTCCTCTTCATTATGGAATGACAATTGTGACATATGCAAATCCGTTAGATTTTAAAAATATCTGCGATATTATTCACGAAGAAAAAATAACATTTGTCGTAGGCACGCCGATATTCATGTGGGGATATTTGAGAAAATCTTTGCCGGGAGATTTTGCCAGCTGTCGCATCATGTTAACGGGTGCGGATAAAACGCCCGACTCGCTTCGCGAGGAATTTCTGAAAAAACATAATATTACTCTTATTGAAGGATACGGCTGTACGGAGACAAGTCCTGTGATTAGTGTAAATAGTCCGACAGCTAACCGCGCCGGTAGTGTCGGACAACCATTGCCCAATGTACAGGTACGCGTTGAGAATTACGAGACCGGAGAGGAATGTGGTGTTGGTGAAATCGGAAAAATTCTTGTGAAGGGTGATAATGTCATGAAAGGATATTTCGATGATTTTGAAGCCACAACACTCTGTATTCGTCATGGATGGTATGATACCGGCGATATGGGATATCACGATCCGGATGGATATATTTGGCATGTAGGCCGGTTAAAACGATTTATGAAAATCGGCGGCGAAATGGTATCGCTAATCCGAGTAGAAAACGTAATGGAACATCTTTTACCGGAAGAAATTTCATGCTGTGTCGTAGAGGTGCCGGATTCTGTGCGCGGAGCAAAAATTGTTGCAGTTATTACACGGAAAATTGACGAAAAGACAATTATAAAGAAAATGTCCGAAGAATTACCGAATATCGCATTACCGAAACATTTCATTGTAATTGAAGATCTTCCGAAGATGGGAAGCGGTAAAATCGATTTCCGGCGTATCACCGAGATGGTAAGGGATATGTTACAAAAAGGATAGAGGATTGTAGAATATGAAAGTCAGTTCTTTTTTTAAATGGGTAATTGATCAATACGGATAGCGGCTTGATATGTTGTATCTAACGCAAAATGAATTACATCGGATTCTGTCATTTTACGTGAATTTTCGTATTTTGGAAAACTGCTATTTTAACATCTTAGAGCAGAATAAAGGGAATTGTTAGACGTCGGGTTCTTGACACAGAGTTTGAAAAAGTGTATTATCGTAGTATGAAAACGGAGATTATATTATTTAAATCATTTATTCACAAATAAACTATAAAAATCGTATGCCTGAATATCGTATTGATGGTGTGACGCTTTCGGGAAAATCAGTTTCCGGATCAATCACTGCTGATTCCAGAAGTATAGCAAAAGTAAAAGCAGCAGAACTCTCGCGTGATAAAAAATTCAAAGTGACAGGAATTCACGAACGAGTTACGTACATCTATCGCGTCCAAAAGGGAACTGACAAACCGATTGATGGCGAACAGAAAGCATTTACTGCTAATGAAGTTCGTGTTGCTTTGGAGAAGATGGGTTTTCAAGTTAAGTATGTACGTAAAAAATTGTTTGGGACGAAACTACGCAAAGCTCCTGTAGTTGACGTTATCACTTTTGTTCGTGTAAGTACGGACTTAATGAGGCAGAAACTTCCTTTCAATGAAGTGATGCAATTGCTTATCAATGACATTCCTAACGCAACTCTTCGTGAGTCAATTAAGGAAATTAATACGGAGTTGAAACAAGGAAAGGACAGCGAAAAAGTCTTCATAAAACAGGCGCCGGTGCTTGGTAAATTCACTGCACAAATGCTTGGCTTAGCATCAAAGAGCGGTAATATGGTGGAGATATATGAGAGTGCTGCAAAATTTATGGAACGAAATGCGGAGTTTAAAAGAAATCTAAAAAGTGCCCTTATAACACCATTAATTACTTTATTTGTTTTGTTTCTCGCCTGTTTGTTTTACGTAGCTTACATTTTTCCTGAGACTGCAAAAATGTTTGTGAAATTTCATATTAAACTTCCACCAATGACTGCTGCAACGCTGAAAATGAGCGATTGGTTAATGGCTAATTGGCTTGTTCTATCTATTATAACTTTCATTCCTTTGATTGCTTTGCTATTATATATCAGAACAGAACAGGGAAGGTTTATGCTGGATAAATACATAATTAAAATTCCTGTTATCGGTTCTATGCTACATAAAACGGCAATCGAAATTTTCTGCCGTGTATTTTATGCACTCTATAGCGGATCTGGTGAAAATATTGAAATTATCCGAATGGCGGCGGAAGCTTGCGGTAACAGATACATGGAGCACCAGATTAAAACGATAGCGATCCCTATGATGCTCGAACGCGGAAAAGGACTGACGGAAGCGTTTGAAGCGACAGGTGTGTTCACAAGAACTGCTATTTCTAGATTTGGTTCCGGCGCTGAAACAGGTACTGTGAAAGCGACCGCTCTTCAATTGGCTGAGTACTACGAAAAAGAGACAACTTATCGTATGAAAAACGCAATTGAAGTTATTCAATTATCAGTATCGCTAATCATGATGGTTGTGCTTACAGCATTGACTCTCGTTTCTTCGGAAACAGCCTTGGTAAGGCCTGAAAATCCCCATATGATCTTACCAATAAGTTCTTTAATTCCGTAAATATAATGAGAAAGGCATTTTCAAAGTATAGAGGAATTGAATAATGGCCGAAATAGATATTACTGATAAAATCGGTTACACGCTCCTCAAAAAAGGAATCATCGACTTTGAGACGCTCGAGAAGTCTCTCAAAATGAAGGATTCAGAGGAAAACAGGAAAAACCGAAAGAATCTTGGGCAGATTCTTGTAACGGAATTTGGGGCAGATCACGATGCTGTATTCCGTGAAGTAGCCAATCTTTATGCTTTTCGTGAAATTTTTCTCGGGGATGAAAAAATTGATGATACCAGGATTTCTTTTATTAAAAGGTATATTGACCAACTTTCAGACCAGCAGCGAGAGATGATGATCCAGTCAAAGATGCTGCCGTTCAAATTTGACGAACGCCAACCGGATAAACTTATTATAGTAGCAGCAGATCCTACCGATCGTAATCTGCCTGTCGTAGCTCGCAGTTTCAATGTGAAGAAGTACGAAATATGTTATGTGCGCTTGAAAGAACTCCAGTCGTTGATGGATAAAGTAGCGCCTGCTCAGAACGAATTTCTGAAACTCCTTGATGAAACCAAGATCACGGTTGATGACAGCGGCGGATCAGAAGATCAGCTTGATGAACAAGCACTCGAAGCAGAAATCAGCAAGAGCGCTTTAGTTAATCTATTTGAAGGGTGTTTGGTTGAAGCAGTACGACGGGGTGCGAGTGATATTCACGTCGTTGCATCGGAAGGCAATCGTACTAATTTTCTATTCCGTATGGACGGTGATCTACAAATCTGGCATGTTCAGGAAAATACAGTGCCGGAAGCAGTATTTGCGGTAATTAAAGATCGTTCAAAGAATGTAGATCGGTTTGAGCGTGAGATGACTCAAGATGGATTTATTCAAAGAGTTATTGATGGACATCAACTGCGATTCCGTGTTTCAATTATGCCAATTGTAACGACGGAATTCAGACACAAGTTTGAGAGTGTCGTTATCCGTGTTCTTGATGATCGTAAAGTTATTACCGATTTGGAGAAACTAGGATTACAGGGTCCGGCACGTCAGTTCTTTTATAAAGCCATTAGTAAACCGCAGGGTATTGTTATTCTTACAGGCCCGACCGGATCTGGTAAATCAACTACATTAATTGCAGCATTATATCAGGTTATTGATCCCTCTGTGAATGTTCTAACGATTGAAGATCCGGTGGAATATATCGTAAAAGGCGCACGTCAGTTGAAAATTGGTCCAAAGATGGGATTTGACGAAGCAATCCGTGGAATTTTGCGTCATGATCCTGACATTGTACTCGTTGGTGAAATGCGAGATAAGATAACTGCAGAAACGGCAATTAAGATGGCAAATACAGGTCATTTGGTCTTCTCAACGTTGCATACAAATGATGCTCCAAGTGCAATTGCACGTTTATTCAAAATGGGAATTGAGCCATTCTTGCTTGCGTATGCTATTAATGTCATTGTCGCACAGCGTCTTATTCGTACACTTTGTAAAGAATGTAAAAAACCGATGGATAACAGTGAAAAAAGAGACTTGTTGAAATTTGGTTTAACGGAAGAAGATATTGCTACCCATACTTTCTATACTGCAGTCGGATGTGAAAAATGCAACGGTGGGTATAAAGGACGTGCTGCAATCCATGAGGCTCTATATTTTACTAAGCCAATTAAGGACATTATCCTGAATGCAGGCGAGAAAGTCGACGAAAATGCTATCCGTGAGCAAGCGATGAAGGATGGTATGTGGACTTTACGGCGTTCGGGAATAGAAAGAATGAAAGAGGGAAGTACAACACTTGAAGAAGTTGTTTCGAATACAACAGAAGAAGATTAGATGCTCTCGTAAACCATAGAAAACAGCGTAAAATAGGCGATATTTAGAATTTTAAGGAATTCCGGCTTGTTTTGTGGTGTTTTACTTATGTTTCAAAAAGAGAAAATATTTGGTGCAGAACAGGTAAATGGCGTCAGCATAGCAAGATGGAGTCAACACTTAAAAAAATCCTTTTCATCATTTGCTTTTTTGACTGTAGTTGCTTATTATCTAACCGACCATGGAAGTGAGAGATAAGAAAAGGATTTAATTTTTTATTATCAGGTTTCATTAAGAGAATTCAATTACATGGCATTACAAGTTAAAAATCCATCTCCGAATGTAAAACCTACCGTTGCCATGTCATCAGACTTACCGCAAGTTGTTACCGATGCACAAAAAATTCTGAAAGAAATGGCATCTCAATTCCCTAAAACAGTCACGGGAATCGAGCGGCAGATGATGATTAGTGATATAATGACGCGAACTGATGAAACAACGAAAATGAAACTGTTGTCATTGGTTAATTTTTTCCTTGTTCGAATGTTTACGATTTATGCTTCTGATATTGATATGGGGGGATATGGTTCACAAGGTTATATTTGGTATAGAGTGTATGGTTCAAAAAGATCAGATCCATCACTGGGAAAATATTCGCAGGACGAAATCAATATTCTTATCCAAAGTATAATCGGAGAACGACAAAGAGCATTCCTATTTGAAAACAGAAATCTTGACTTCTCTCATATGCTGTATTTAGAAAGTTCAGATTTCAGAAGATTCCGCGCAGATGCATATTTTGACCTGGATCAACTTGCGCTGAATATGCGTGCAATTAATAACACACTTCGTCCCTATAAAGGACTGGAATTGCATACAAATGTGACAAAAGTGCTAAGTCTGGCACATACGAAAGAAGGGCTTTGCCTTGTAACAGGTATTACCGGATCAGGGAAAAGCTGCACGCTGGACTCTATAATTGATGCCAATAATCATAGTGTGGATGCGCATGTTGTTATTATTGCTTCACCCATTGAGTTTGTTCACAAATCTGATAAGTGTATCATTAGACATAGAGAAGTCGGCAGAGACGTACTTTCCTTCAGAGATGGTGCGGTGCAAGCATTACGTCAGGATCCAGACATAATTATGGTCGGTGAGTTGCGGGATTCCGATACCATTTTAGCTGCGTTAGAAGTTACAGATTCTGGTCATAAAGTATTTTCAACATTACATACAGCGTCGGCGGTCGAGAGCATTGACCGTATAATCGGTGAGACGCCGCCGATAGAACAGGAACGGGTACGAAATCGTTTAGGCGAGACGTTAAAGTGCGTCATTTCACAGAAACTTGTTCCGAGTTTAGATGGTAAACGCGTACTTGCGAAGGAAGTGATGCTTGGAACTCCCTCAGTATATGCTGCCATCAAGAATAATAATATAAGCGAGATCTATCAAATGATTTCCGAAGGTACTGAACTTGGAATGGTCACTATGGAACAGGACTTAAAACGTCTGTATCTACAGAAAAAGATTTCGATGGAAAATGCCATGAATTACGCGAATAATAAACGACGTCTTCAACAACTTTTGCAGTTGCAAACATCGGAATCGGGTGTTAGTCGAATGGGTGTTACTGGAGTATAGATGTAGTAGTCTATGATAATATTCTAATTATTAACGAGCGAGGAAATACCAACTAATGCCTATTAAAGCAGGAGAAGGAAACACGGCGGTTGCCTTATTTGTGGATGGGCTTGAACTTAAGTTCGTACGTCTTTCTGCCAAAGGGAATAAGGTAACGCTAAGAGATTTTAAGACCGTTGCTTTGATTCGGAAATTTGAGGAAAAGCAAACCATTGCGGCAATCAGTGAAGGCACATCATTCAGCGATATTACATCGGGAGATTCTTTCTCGTCTGCCGGAGGACTTGAATCTTCGGGTGAAGAAGGAAGCACTAATGCTTCCGTACTGCTCGGATTGTTAAATGAAGTAGGCTCGCCGAGGAAGTATACACTTTCTTATGCTATCTCCGAACCGGCAGTAACTTATCAAGAGTTTGAGGGGGACTTTGGATTAAAAGGAGAAAAGCTTAAGAAAAAGATCTCTCAAGAATTGTCGATGATGCGTGCTGCTGCTCCTGCAGTGGATGCGATTGATGTTATTCCGACAACATCAGGTGGTTTGCTATCGCTTATCCGTGAAGACGGTCTTCATGTCTATGAACTCCTTTCAGAAGTTAAGCCGTTTATGGGTGGACGTATTCCAAACATAAAGCTGATTGATAGTGCAGACCAAGTTATGATGGAGATGGTACGTACGCAATATGAGCCTCAGGAAGAAGAAGTCTCCGTGCTTATTTATGTAGGTCATGATTTCAGCCGTTTGATTTTTATGCAGGGTCAGGACTATCTTCACTTTGCCCCTATTATTAGTGAAGGATATGAATCGCCAAATATTGAAAATACTATCTACAGTCGTATCCTGCTTGAGCAGGATAATATTGCGTTGACACGAATAGACCGGATTTTACTTGCTGGTGAAAGTCATAAAGTAAACTTGTTAGAGGCGATTGCCCCGCAATTCTCAAGTGCTCTTGTTGAATATATGAAAGCCCCTACTCTTGATATTGGTGAATTTGAGGGCTCTATTGGTGAAGCGATATCTGAATATGTTATTCCGATTATGACAGCATGGCGCACACTTCAACCCTCGCTTCCCGGCTTTTACAATACTAACCTTATACCGCATTCTGTTCTTGAGAGTCAGCGAACATTAGCAATGGCTTGGCATGGCTGGCTATGCGCCATTCTTGTTGCTCTGGCTATTCCATTCTTCGTTTATCTAATTACCGAGCGTGATGGCGAGATTAAACGAGCTAAAGTGGAGCTTGCGCAGAAGCAGGAAAAATTGGGTGAACTGGATATATTCCGCCAGCGAAAAGCTGCGTTGATTGGGGATATTAACCGTTACAGTCATGCGACCAGTGTCTATGATTCTATAGCTCCGGGATGTGATCGATGGAGCCGAATATTACATTATCTGGCAAATAGTATAGAGGATTTAAATTCACTATGGATTTACAGTCTGAAGCCGGATGGAAGAAATTCACGGCATATCATTATTTCAGGTCGATCTATTTATCGTGCGCGTATACCCCGTATTGCAAGTATCTTTGAAACAGCAACATTAAGAGAGGTGCGCACAATCACAATACGCAAAAAAATATTATATGAGTTTGACATCGTTGTTGAAAAGGTCGATAAATATGATATTGCCGAACCTAATTATACTGATAGATAAAGGATGAGAAAACCGTGACTAATAAAGTTAGAAATACAATTGTTCTTGCTGCTGTCTTTCTTTTCTTTTTTTTCCTCGGTATGGGGTGGTGGTGGTGGTGGCAGCCGCGTCAGTTGGATAAGATCGATAAGGAAATCCAATCAATAAATAAAGAATTGGAGGATTTGCCGGGATTAACAGATGAAGTTCAACGTCTAACGACTCAATATAAGGATGTGAAACGACGATACGATTCTCGAAGTAAGGAGATACCTCAGTTTGATATTTCTTCTCAAACGTATGAGTATATGAGTCAGGGTATCGATGAAGCCGGGTTCTTGAAGTTCGATATGAGATTTTTAGGGACGAGACAGAGAACCAGCTGGGGGTACAATGCCTATAAAATCGATCTTGGCGAAGCACAATTTGAGAATCTCTTTAAGTTTATATACTTCCTCGAAAACGGGCAGCAGCTATATAAGATTTCTTCTATGGAATTGGAACACAAAGAAGTAATCGATGATGAAACAAAAGAAGTAATAAAGTGGATTGCATTTAATATGGAAATACACGCTTTTTTTGTTCGTAATATACCAGAACTTGGCACATCGCTAGCAGCTAAGTCTCTTTCAATGATAGTGGCTCCATACGATCCTTTCCGGAATATAATTACTCAAATTATCTCTACTGAACCGCCTTTTGGTGAGGTGGATGCAGATAGATCAGAGGTAAAAGCAGTACTGCCAGGAAAAGCATTCGTGCTTACGAATAATTCACTTATAGTCTTACATCTTGGCGATAAAGTTTGGCGTGGCAGTATTACACGCATCAGTCCAACGGAAAGCTCTGTAGAGTTTACTTTAAATGAAGGTGGAGTTGTCCGAAAATTAACAAAGAAAATAATGTTTGATAAATACACGAGGTAACTATGAGAGTGCGCTCTTTATTGTTCATTTTCCTGATTATAGCTACGGTTGTCCAATTTGTGGAAGCACAGACCGAACAATCGATTCAGCGTAAAGCAAAGGGAAAAATTGTCAATCCGGATGAAGTGGTTTCCTTCAAGTCCGATGTTCCATATACGAAGGCTATACAATCACTCGGGGAGTTGAGTAGAAAGCTCGATGGAAGATTGATTATTGACAGATCACCTGCACAAGGAAAAGATAAAACTATTGGGATTAACATCGAATCGATGTACTGGAAGGATGCGCTGGAACTTATACTAAGAAGTAATCAATTGTGGTACACCGACTATCCTGAGTATATGGAAATCACCTCATTTGAGGAAATCGGGAAAAGACAAGGTGAAGGTGTTTCGAAAGACGGTACTATATCTTCTTCATTTGCTACAACTCCTTCATTTCTCAGAGGGGCGACTATTGACTCTAGTGAGTATTATTCGAAACAGCGCGATATTGCCATCTCATGCGTATTCTTTGATTTGAATAGAACAAAACTACTGGAGTCCGGGATGGATATTTCGATTTTTCGTGGT
>Ga0315545_1004406_pt1 | contig 11639 bp, 17 predicted proteins | sample SalMarSW160210MG_FD_203096 | JGI IMG/M metagenome (GOLD analysis project Ga0315545, IMG submission 203096) | Salt marsh sediment microbial communities from the Plum Island Ecosystem LTER, Massachusetts, United States - Salt Marsh Sediment SW1602-10 ...
CGATACCGTCAATCTGGAGGTGGATATTATCGCCAAATATGTTGAGCAGTTCAACCGGAAGCGCAGTTCCGGAATAACGGTTGATTTCTTACAGGAGCACGGGTTCCTGGTAGGTTAACAAGGGAGAAAGATATGGGTTTAGCCAAAATTAGCCAGGCGATTGAGGATATAAAACAGGGGCGGTTCGTCATCATCGTTGACGACGAGGACCGGGAAAACGAGGGCGATCTGGCGCTGGCGGCGGAGAAGGTGAGCGCCCAGGCGATTAACTTTATGGCCAAGCATGGCCGGGGCTTAATCTGCCTGCCGGCCACCGGGGAGCGGTTGGATGAACTGCAACTGCCGTTGATGGTCGACGAGAACACCTGCAAGTTCGGCACCGCCTTTACCGTATCAGTCGATGCCAAGCAGGGTACCACCACCGGCATCTCGGCGGCGGACCGGGCCCGGCCACCAAACCCGACGATCTGGTCCGGCCGGGGCATGTCTTCCCGCTGCGGGCCAGAGAAGGCGGCGTTCTGGTGCGGGCCGGGCAGACCGAGGCCATAGTAGATTTAGCCAGGCTGGCTGGGCTCTACCCCGCCGGGGTTATCTGCGAGATTATGAACGAAGACGGCACCATGGCGCGACTGCCCGAGCTTGAGGTTATCGCCGACAAGTTCGGCATCAAGATAATCTCGGTGGCCGACCTCATCGCCTACCGCCGCCGCCACGAAAAGCTGGTGCACCGGGTGGCCGAGGCCAAGCTGCCGACAAAGCACGGAGAGTTCACCGCCATCGCCTACCGCAGCGATATTGATGCCGATGAGCACCTGGCGCTGGTGATGGGGAACATAGATACCGACGAGCCGGTGCTGGTGCGGGTGCACAGCGAGTGCCTCACCGGCGACGTCTTCGGCAGCCTGCGCTGCGACTGCGGCGACCAGATTGGACTGGCTATGGAAAACATCGCCAAAGAGGGGCGGGGCGTCTTCCTCTACATGAGGCAGGAGGGGCGGGGCATCGGCTTCCATAACAAGATACGCGCCTATGCCCTTCAGGATGAGGGGCTGGACACGGTGGAGGCTAACCTCTCCCTGGGCTTTCCCTCCGACCTGCGGGACTACGGCATCGGCGCTCAGATTCTGGCCGACCTGGGTCTGCATAAGATTCGGCTGCTGACCAACAACCCCAAGAAGGTAATCGGCCTGGAGGGCTACGGCCTGGAGGTAGTGGAGAAGGTACCCGTAATCATCGCCCCCAACCCCTATAACCGCCGTTACCTGGTGACCAAACAGAAAAAGATGGGCCACCGGCTGGAAATACCGGAGGCTTCCGATAACTAAACTTAAGATAAGGAGATAACTATGAGCAAGCCTATTGAAGGTATGTTGGTCGGCAAGGGGCTGAAGTTCGGGCTGGTTGCCGCCCGTTTCAACGATTTTATCACCAAGAAACTGGTGGAGGGGGCCGAGGATGCCCTGATTCGTCACGGGGTAGGCAAAGAGGATATTGACGTTGCCTGGGTGCCGGGTTCCTTTGAAATCCCTATAGTGGCCAAAAAATTAGCCCAGACCAAGCGCTACGACGCCGTTATCTGCCTGGGGGCGGTAATCCGGGGGGGAACGCCTCACTTTGAGTATATCTCCGCCGAGGTAACCAAGGGGATTGCTATGGTGGGACTGGAGACAGGTCTGCCGGTTATCTACGGCATGGTCACCGCCGAGACACTGGAACAGGCCATTGAGCGGGCGGGGACTAAGGAGGGGAATCAGGGCTTTAAAGCCGCCTCCAGTGCTATTGAAATGGCCAACCTGATGAAGAATATCGGCAAGTCTAAAAGCAGCTAAAAGGCGGCGGCCAGAGTCAACCTTGGGGAATCGGTCAGCAAAGCTTCAATCTGGGACTCGATTTCCAGACGCCTGGGGTCGCCTTCCCAGGATTTCCAGTCAAGTGTACTTAACCAGGTGCTCAGGCAAAAAAAGGTGGCTTTATCCTCCATGCTCTGGAGCACTTCGCCGGAAACATAGCCCGGCTGCTGGATTAACTCCGTTCTCAGCTTATTCAATAGCTCCACCAGATATCCCTCTTTGCCTTTTTGCACATGTCTTTCTATCAATATCTTGACCATATTCTCTACCTCCGGCGAAGCTAAAGCCAGTATCGGCAAATCGCCCTAGTCGGTAACCCGGTAAATGGCATCTCCCCTTCTTACCCGGTCGGCAACCTTAATCCCGACCGAGTCTCCGGCCCCGGCTTCCTGAACGTTCACATTATCAATCTGCATAGAGTCAACGATTAGTTCCATATCGGTGGTGTGACCCTTGATATGGAGTTTATCGCCTACTTTCACCCTGCCGGTCAGCTCGATACCGGCAACCACGGGACGGGCGAAGAAGTCACTCACCTTGCCAACTTCTTCCTCCGGCATGGCGGCACCTCCTTAGTCTTGCTTTCTCTAGTATATGCCTAAGATTTTAAGAAATCAATATCAAACATTAGGCTTTGACACAGCGCCCTACAACCCATATAATTAACCCAGCTATCTCCCTAGAGGTGCGCTCTTGGCTGAGAAGGATAATCCCGGTACGGCAGAAGATGAAAAGACGCTGAACATCGAACGCATCAAACGGCGCCTTAACATGCTGGACCAGCGCCTGGACAATATTGATTCCATGGTCACCGCCGTCGCCGAGCGGGTTATGGAGCAGCCGCTTAACTTCAACCTGACCTGCCCCCACTGCGGCAAGAGTATAGAGATTACCATTTTAGGCAGCCAGAAACCGACCACATAGTGCCCGGGTGCGATATTTTTGCCAGTTAAATCTCCGGTGCCAATGGGGCGGCCAGGCCCCTTTACCCGCTACGGGCACAGCTCATACTAAAAACACCCTTCACTTAAAGGACGGGTATAAACATGCTGGGACTGATAGTTGTTGCCATCTACTTTGTGGCCATGATTGCCATCGGGCTGGTGAGCCGGCGGCAGGCGAGGGGGTCGGATAATTTCTTCGTTGCCGGCAGGAGCGGCTCCTCCTTATTTATCACCGGCTCGCTGCTGGCAACTATTATTGGCGGCTCGGCCATTATGGTTACCAGCAGCCTGGGCTTTACCCGGGGCTTGAGCGGAGCCTGGTGGTTGCTGGTCGGCAGCGTGGGGTTGATTGTCCTGGGTATTTTCCTGGCTAAGAAAGTGAGAGAGTTCGGGCTCTATACCCTGCCCGAGCTGGTGGAAAAGCAATACAACAGGTGGGTGGCACTGGCCGGGTCAATACTTATCGTCGTCGCCTGGACAGGCGTTATCGGTGCTCAAATCATAGCCGCCGGGAGCATAATGAGCGTCCTAGGAATAGGCGACCCTCGCCTGTGGATGTTACTCTTTACCGCGGTTTTTATCGTTTACACCATACTCGGCGGTCAGCATGCTATCCTTCGAACTGATACCCTGCAGACGGTAATAATATTCGCCGGAATCTTCGGCGCCTTTGCCCTGGTCTTTATACGCTTTGGCGGTTGGAGCGGGCTGATGAGCGCTCTGCCACCGGAACGGTTTAGTTTCCCCACCGGCCCCCAGTTCGGTAGCTACGAGCTGGTTAATCTCCTCCTGCTGGTGGGACTGACCTACGTGGTGGGGCCGGATATGTACTCCAGGTTATTCTGTGCCAGGGATGCCGGTACGGCCAGAAAATCGGTGTTCTGGGCGGCGCTGCTCATCATCCCCTTCGCCCTGGCCATTACCATCATAGGCATGGGGGCCTCCGCCCTTTTCCCCGATATCACCTCAAACCAGGCCTTCCCGATGGTAATAAAGGAGGTTCTATCCCCTGTCTGGGGCAGCATAGTCCTGGCCGCCCTGCTCTGCGCCTTCATGTCCTCGGCCGATACCTGCCTGATGACCGCCAGCACCATACTCTCCGTGGATATAGTGGGGAAGTTTAAGCCCTCCCTAAACCAGAGTCAGATTCTATCTATCTCCCGCTGGGGGATAGTGGTGCTGGGAGTAGCCTCTTTAATGCTGGCGTTGTATTTGCAGGATATAGTAACCGCCATCCTCTTCGCCTTCACGGTATACACCGCCGGCCTGATTCTGCCGGTGCTTGCCGGATTCTATAAGGACAAATTAAAGGTAACCCCGGCAGGGGCGCTGGCGGCCATTATCGGGGGGGGAGGGGTGGCGCTGGTAAGCAAATTGCTGGCCATAAAGTACCTGGATCTGGGCGGCCTGCTGATAAGCGGTATACTCCTCTTCCTGGTGAGCTTCATCGATAGCCGGGTAAGCCGCCAGCGCCTTGACGCTGGTAAAGGCGTCTAGTAGAATTGCTGTAACGGGGGGCGGTTAGCTCAGTTGGTTAGAGCACTGCGTTGACATCGCAGAGGTCACTGGTTCGAGCCCAGTATCGCCCACCATAGCATCAGTTCTAGGACAGGACTTGCCGCTAAGGCTGAAAATCTAATTACTTATGGAAGTATTATCGAAATCATGTAGGGCCGAGGCTCTTTAAAGTTATGAACCCATAATCTCGTAAAAATATCCCACAAATCCCTATCTTCCTATCAAATCCCTATCAAATGCCCGTCAAATACTTATCTAATGACTATCAAATGCTTATCTATATAAAACATAGATTTTTCACATGAAAAATCTAAAATCAGGTGCTTTCTCGTCGTTAGAAAAGGTCATAGAACATTGCAAGCTAGTATACTATTGATATAGTAAAAGATAGTAGTAATGGATAGGCAAACGAGCGATAAATTTTCATGTGAAAAAACAGAATGCTGGGCTGGCATCCCGGCTAAAGGTCTAGCAAGGATGTATACTATTGATGTAGTATCCCGCGTCATCCAAATAGCTGTACAGCCTTTGGAGTTGGTATTGGCTGGGGGAAATTGTCTAGATCCTAAAGCCATATATAAAGATTCAAGCGATTGTTGCTATCCAATAAAAGCCTCTTCTGTGACCTTAGGTTACAATTCCGGCAAAAGTTATCTAACAAAATACTATTTTGTTCAATCGCTGGCTCTATGGCAGATTGAAATCATGGAGAAAATTACATTATGATACAGGCGTTTAAGGATGTCTTATCTTTGTCAAATCTATGACTGGAGCCAAGGAGGAGAAGTAATGGAAACGCTAGAAACAATAGGCAAGAGGGCAAGTTTAAAGCGGCATCTTGCCGCGCGTGATATTGAAAAGGAGAAAATCACCCTAGTCTTAGATGCTGCCAGAATGGCACCCTCGGCTCACAATATGCAGCCGTGGCGCTTTATCATCGTTATGGGTAAGAAGAATATTGAAACCGTAGTTACAAAGGCCTTCGAGGAGCCAAATCAAGTGGTTAAGGAGGCGCCTGTTCTTATTATCGCCTGTGCCAACCCCAGCGACGATATGAACCGCGATGGCAAGGAATACTATCTATTCGATGTAGGTTTGTCCGTGGAGAACATGCTCTTAGCTGCGACTGAACTCGGTCTGGCAACGCATCCGATGATAGATGTAGACGAGGTTGAGCTAAAAAAAGTATTGCAAATACCTGATGAAGTAAGATTTGTGGTGGCTACACCGCTAGCGTATCCGGTTGGGGGCTCCTACGAGGAAGCAGCTCGAGAGAGGCTAGACCAGCGCAACAGGAAAAGCCGGGAAGAGGTTGTTTACTCCAATATATGGGGGAAGCCGTTCTAGGCCCATATAGCGGTTCGGCGCACACAGATTCAGCCAATTCAAATCATCCAAAACGTCATCTAGTGGAGACTCAACAAAATGAGTTTTTGTTTAATGTTCATGGGTTGCAGTTTTGTCAGGATTGTTGAGCGACGGTATTCCGCCTAACGAATATGACGTTTTCTTCACCAATTCTCTAAAACTACAACGAAATGTCATAATTTTGTAAGGTCTTTCCCCCTCATTTTATAACTTTTTCATCAACTGCTTACTAAAATGTTAATGCTACTTCTTTTAGGATGGTAAATTTAAAAGAAGGAAGTGTTCCCAATGGCTTTGTCGGGTAAGTATGGTAAGCTGGGCATTCCACGGATTGGGGAGGAAGAGCCAGTGTTTATTCTGCGGGCCCAGGACAAGCTGGCCGAACCGGCTATCGAGATGTATCGGCTGTTGACAGCTTCCCACGGCCGCAAGATAGCTGATGCCGTTGAGGAGGAAGCCGAGAGGTTCCGGAAGTGGTCAGGAAATAAGAAGATGCCCGATTAGTTGGGCTGTGGTGATCTATTTAGTGGAGGTAACCCATGCCAGTTGATTTCAACTTTATGGTCGGTGGTGAAGCCGGGCAGGGGGTGCAGCTGGCCGGTCTCCTGCTGGCTAAAGCACTGGCTCGCGGAGGATATCACGTCTTCGCCGATCAGGACTATGAATCAAGAGTAAGGGGCGGGCATAATTGCTTCCGGGTCAGGGTTAAAGACAGTCGGGTGGGGGCTATTGCCGAGCCGGTGGACATATTGATTGCTCTCGATGAAGAGAGTATTAATTTACATCAAAAAGAGGTGACCGGGGTTACTATCTTTGATGGTGAAAAGATAAAAGATACCAGCGGTAATGGTCTTTTCAGCGTGCCCTTGGAGCGCCTGGCCGGAGACAAATTGATGCCAAACACGGTCGCCCTCGGTGCGGCTCTGGGCTTGGTGGCATACGATTTTGAAATATTGGAAAAGGTTCTCCGTGATCAGTTCGGGGCAGGTGATGTCAGCCAGAAAAACATTAAGGCAGCTAGGGCAGGCTATGAATACATCCGGAGGGAGTTTAAAGGAGAATTCAGCCATCAACTCAGTCCCATCAGCCAGGTAAACAGGCTGCTGCTTACAGGCAATGAGGCGATATCGCTAGGGGCTATTGCTGCCGGTTGCAAGTTTATGGCCGCCTACCCCATGACTCCAGTTAGCTCAATTATGGAGTACCTGGCGGAAAAGGCCGAGGATTTTGACTTGGTCATGGTTCACGCCGAGGATGAGATAGCCGCCATCAACATGGCCATCGGCGCCGCTTATGCCGGGGTGCGGGCGATGACGGCAACTTCGGGGAGCGGCTTCTGCCTGATGGTGGAGGGACTGGGGCTGGCGGGTATTACCGAGACGCCGCTGGTTGTTGTAGAGGGGCAGCGCCCAGGCCCCGCCGTTGGCCTGCCTACCAGAACAGAGCAGGGTGACCTCCAGTTTGTTCTCTCCGCCCATCACGGGGATTTTCCTAGGGCGGTTCTGGCCCCGTCCACCATTGAGGATGCCTTCTGGATGACGGTTAAAGCCTTTAACCTGGCGGATAAATACCAGTTGCCGGTAATCATCCTGACCGACCAGCATCTGGCCAGTTCCTATGCCACAGTGGACCGTTTTGACCTGTCCAGAGTAAACATTGATAGAGGGCTTCTCTTTTCCGGTAAAAAGGCCGAACAGCTTGAGTATAAACGACACCAGATAACCGAGTCCGGCATTTCGCCCAGGGCTTTCCCCGGGCAGAGTAAAGCGCTGGTGGTAACCGATGCTGACGAACATGACGAAACCGGACACCTCATTGAGGATGCCGGGATAAGAACAGCCCAGGTGCAGAAAAGGCTGCGCAAGCTCTTCAGTCTCAATAAGGAGATTGAGCCGCCAAAGCGGTATGGCCCCAAGACGGCCAAGACCACCCTCATTGGCTGGGGCAGCACCTACGGCGCCATTCAAGAGGCGGTGGATATGATGCGCCAAGGAGGAGCCAGTGTCAACATGCTTCACCTGAATGAACTCTGGCCTTTCCCAGCAGAGACGGTGGCGGAAACCATCGGCCGGTCTCATCAGAGCTATGTTATCGAGAATAATGCCACCGGCCAACTGGCCCGCCTCATCAAGATGGAAACGGGCAGGGAAGTCAGCGGCCGAATCCTGAAGTATGACGGACACCCCTTTACCCCTGCCTATATTGCCGAAGCGGTAAGAAAGGAGGGCTGCTAGAGATGGTCACAATGGCTGATTACGCCGGCTTAGAGCCGGCTTGGTGCCCCGGTTGCGGCAACTTCGGCATCTTAAAGGCGCTGAATCGGGCGCTGGTAGAGCTTGAAATTGAGCCACATCAACTGCTTATGGTATCTGGTATCGGTCAGGCGGGCAAGCTGCCTCACTACAGCCGAGGCAACATATTTAACTCACTTCACGGTCGGCCAGTGCCACCGGCCATCGGTGCCAAGATAGCCAATCCCGAACTGGTAGTCATTGCTGTGAGCGGCGATGGGGACGCCTATGGGGAAGGAGGAAACCACTTCCTCCACGCCGCGCGCCGAAACCACGATATTACCTATCTGGTGCACAATAATCAGGTCTACGGGTTAACCAAAGGGCAGACTTCTCCCACCAGCGACCCTGGATTTGTTACCAAGACAACACCTTATGGTGCACCACCCCCGATAAATCCTATTGCAGTAGCTATAGTTGCCGGCGCCACCTTTGTCGCCAGGGGCTTTGCCGGAGATGTTGAGCATCTGGCAAAACTAATCAAGAAAGGTATTCAACACCAGGGCTTCGCCCTAATCGATATTCTGCAGCCCTGCGTCTCCTTTAATCACAAGAACACCTATAGCTGGTACCGGGAGAGAGTGTACCAACTGGGAGAAGACTACGACCCAAGCGACCAACTAGTTGCTTTGGAAAAAGCTCAGGAGTGGGGAGATAGAATACCGATTGGTGTTATCTACCGGGTGCAGCGCCCTACCTTTGAGGAGCAAATTCCGGCTTTAAAGAAGGGGCCGCTGGTAAGCCAGAAACTTGAGCCGGTAAAAGTCGGGCGTCTGCTCGATGAATTTAGCTAATACACCAGTGCTACCTGGATATGAAGGAGGTGACCTTTGAAGGTAAAGGTGGATAGAGAATTATGTATCGGGGTTAGTAACTGCGTGGCTATTGCGCCCACAGTATTTGAGCTTGATGCCGAAAACAAGGCAGTAGTTCTTGACCCCGCCTCTGTCAATGAGCAGGTCATACTGGAGGCGGCGGAAAGCTGCCCGCAGGATGCCATCATTGTTGAGGATGATGAAGGTAATCAGCTATATCCTTAAGTGGACAGGAACTTTTTCATTAAGGTAGATTAGGGATACAACGTGGGAGGTGACAAAATGAGAAAGGTATATTTAGATAATGCGGCTACGACCCCCCTTCTTCCCGAGGTCCGTGAGGCAATGATGCCTTATTTGGATGAGACTTTTGGCAACCCCTCCTCACTCCATGAGTGGGGAGATGGAGCGCGGGAGGCAATAGAAACTGCTCGAGCCCAGGTGGCCCAGCTCATCGAGGCCAATGACGATGAGATTATCTTTACCGGCAGTGGTACTGAGGCCAATAACCTTGCCATCAAAGGTTTGGCGCTGGCACAGCAGGCAAAAGGGAAACATGTGGTAGTTTCCGCTATCGAGCATTTCTCAGTACTTCACTCAGCCAGAACCCTGGAGAAGTGGGGCTTTGAGTTGAGCGAGGTTCCTGTAGATAAGTACGGTGTGGTAAACCCTGAGGATGTGCGGAAAAGCTTGAGGAAGGACACCGTGCTGGTATCGGTTATGCATGCCAACGGTGAGGTGGGCACGATAGAGCCAGTACAGGAGATTGCTCAGATAACCAGGGAGAGTAATGTGGTCTTCCATACTGATGCTGTGGCTACTGCCGGGACTATTCCTGTTGATGTAAAAGAGCTGGGAGTGGATGCCATGAGCCTGGCCGGGAACCAGTTCTACGGTCCCAAAGGCGTTGGTGCGTTGTGGGTGCGAAAGGGGATACGCATCATGCCTCTCCTTGATGGTGGGATACAAGAAAGTGGACGCCGTGCCGGCACGGAAAATGTCCCGGCTATTGCGGGGCTGGGTAAGGCGGCGGAACTGGCCAAGACTGATATGGCAGGGCGGATAAAGCAGTTAACTCCCCTGCGTGACCGCCTGCTCAAGGAGCTGCCAAGTAAGATTGAACATGTGGTTGTCACCGGTCACCCGCAACATCGTCTGCCGGGACACGTCAGCTTCTGCGTGGAGTTTATCGAGGGTGAATCCATGCTCATGTTGTTGAATAGCCAGGGTATCGCTGTATCCAGCGGCTCGGCATGCACCTCTAGGGCGCTTAAAGCGTCCCATGTGCTCATCGCCATGGGATTATCACATGAAATAGCGCAGGGCTCCATCCTCTTTACCCTGGGCATAGACAACATTGCTGAAGATATTGATTATGTTCTGGAGACTATGCCACCCATCGTTGACAGGCTACGGCAGATGTCACCGCTCTACAGTAAATTTACTAAAGCTAGCAAAGGAGGTAAATAGTATGCCAGTCTATAACGAGAAGGTGATGGACCACTTCATGAACCCTCGCAACGTGGGGGAAATTGAGAATCCTGATGGTGTTGGTGAGGTCGGTAATCCAGTATGCGGTGATATGATGACCTTCTACATTAAGGTCAAGGACAACCGCCTGCAGGACGTTAAGTTCAAGACCTTCGGTTGCGGGGCAGCCATTGCTGTTTCCAGCATGGTGAGTGAGATGGCTAAAGGCAAGACACTGGAAGAAGCCAAGAAAATTACTCCCAAGTCAGTAGCTGACGAACTGGAAGGCTTACCCAAGCAAAAGTTTCACTGTTCCAACCTGGGGGCCCAGGCTCTGAATAAAGCCATAGAGGACTATCAGAGCAAAAAGAAAGTAAAGGGAGGGAAAGAGCGATGACAGAGAAAAAGGAGCACATTTACTGTCCCTACTGCGACGTAGAGATAACAGAGGTAAATTTACCTCTCTGCCAGGCTTGTGGCGTGAGAATATTCTACTGTCCCAAATGCCGAAAGCCTTTACCCAGGGATAACAGGGTTTGCCCTCATTGTGGCGTTGATATCCGAGAAGCAGCAAAAGGGGGGTGAACCAAATGGCAGAGGGTAAGCCACCGAAGCGGCCTCGGCAAACTTTAGATTGTATCGGTCTTTACTGTCCAACGCCAATCCTACAAACCAGAGAGGAAATGAATAAAATTGCTGTTGGTGAAATTCTGGAAGTATTGGCCGATGACCCAGCTGCTGAGACGGATATCAAGGCCTGGGCAAAGTGGGCTGGGCAGAAAATACTCAAGATAGAGAAAACCAATGAAGGTTTGAGATTTCTCATCCAGAAAATAAAATAGGAGATTAACGATGGCTGATAAGAAGCGTATTCTTTATGTTCTAACAAGCGGTGTTGATACGCCAAAGCGTCTTTACTCACCTTTTGTGCTGGGCATGACAGCCAAGGCGATGGATATAGATGCTACCATTTATTTCCTTGGTCTGGGAGTAACGGTGGTAAAGAAAGGCACGGCAGAGACGGTCAAAGAGGGCAACTTTCCTACCTTGAAGGAAATAATGGATCAAGCAGTAGGCGCTGGCGTCGAATTACTGGTCTGCGAACAGAGTTGCCAGTTGCTTAGTCTCGACAGGGGGGACTTCATACCAGAGGCCAAGATTGTGGGCGCGGCCACACTGAACGACCTGGTTCTAGATGCCAATGGCACTATGTGGTTTTAGATAAGGATTTGTACTATAGAGTTTTGATATGGCAAAGAAGACCAAGCCCGAGAAATCAGAGAGGGTTCATATCCCTATAACCGGCATGACCTGCACCACCTGTGCCGCTACCGTCAAGAAGGGGCTGGCTAAGGTACCTGGTGTGAAGCGAGCTGAGGTAAA
>Ga0315545_1004407_pt1 | contig 11638 bp, 7 predicted proteins | sample SalMarSW160210MG_FD_203096 | JGI IMG/M metagenome (GOLD analysis project Ga0315545, IMG submission 203096) | Salt marsh sediment microbial communities from the Plum Island Ecosystem LTER, Massachusetts, United States - Salt Marsh Sediment SW1602-10 ...
GGGACGCCAGGGGCAAGCTTTCCTTGACTTTTCCTCAAGCCATCGCTATTCTCGCAATGGACGTGCCTGTCCAGCGGCAAGTGGGCGGGAGTAGCTCAGTGGTAGAGCTCCTGCCTTCCAAGCAGGAGGTCGCGGGTTCGATCCCCGTCTCCCGCTCCACCCCGAACTAGACGTTACAACGCATGCAAGGCGAGGGCCGCTGATGGGCGGCCTTCTGCTTTGCAGGCAGGTCGTCGGGGTTCGCTTGGTTTACGTCCACACCATCTCTTTAACCCCCTGGCGGCTCCTGATACCCTTGAGTTGCTGGCTCAGGGGAAGAGACCCGGACTCCTAATCCGGGAGTCTTGGGTTCGAGTCCCACCGGCCCTACAGACGTTACGCGCAGATAGGAACTCCGCCCCCTCCCCAAGAGTTCCTGCCGAGCGGCACTCTCACTGGTAACGATTGGAGCAGATTGAGCGTCCCTCTATCTGAAAGGACGGAGCGCCTTCGCTCAGGCTACCTTGCCAGCCGACTACTGCGGCCGTAAGGAGATGAACATGTCGCTCATCCAGCGGTATGAGGGCAACCCCATTCTTTCTCCCATTGCCAGCCACGCGTGGGAATCCCTGATGGTCTACAATTGCGCAGCGATCTACGTTGGGGGAAAGGTTCACATCCTCTACCGCGCCCGGGCCGTGATCGATGGAGTATCCAGGCTCGGGTATGCATCCTCTTCTGACGGCTATCGCATCGATGAGAGGCTAGATAGCCCCGTTTTCCGACCTAGCCCGGATGAGGAGGTTGAGTCGCTGGGGTGTGAGGACCCACGCCTGACCCAGATAGAGGACAGGATATACATGTGCTACACGGCGTTCGGCAACGTGCCCCGCATGCACGAGATGGTGACAGTGGCGCAGATAGGCATAACCTCGATTTCGGTGGAGGACTTCCTTGCCCACAGATGGAACTGGAGCGAGAGAACGTATCCGTTCCCTGGGGTGCACAGCAAGAACGCCTGCCTGTTTCCCGAGAAGATCGGCGGCCGCTACGCCATGCTCCATCGCATCCCGCCCCACATCTGGATCGCCTATTCGGAGGATTTGCTCCACTGGCACGACACGCGGATACTGATGGGCCCGCGGGAAGGCTGGGAGTACTTCAAGGTGGGGGCGGGGCCGCCGCCCGTGAAGACCGAAAAGGGCTGGCTGCTCATCTACCACGCCATGGATGACCGCAAGTGCTACCGCCTGGGAGCCGCCCTGCTTGATCTTGAGGACCCAACGGTGGTGCTCAAGCGGTGTCGCCGGCCGCTCCTGGAGCCGGGGGCCGACTACGAGAAGAACGGCGCGGTCCCTAGCGTCGTCTTCTCCTGCGGAGCGGTGGCGCTGAACGGCAAGCTGATTGTGTACTACGGGGCTGCCGATACTGTCATTGGCGCGGCGACCGCGAACCTTGCCGATATCGTCGCCTGCGAGGAATAGCAGTCTAGCTGTCCACCCCGCACGAAAACGAGGGCCATGCCCTCACTTTCAGACCGCTGTCGTTGGCGACCTAGCTCCGTACGCTCCATTGGCCACCAAGGCTAAAACCCCACTGTCCGGCGTCTGCTGGACTCGCGCTTCCCCTTAGGGGGTGCTTTTCGGTGGCTCCCTCCAGCTCCAGGGGCCGCTTCCAAGCGCGGGCCAGCGCTCTGAGGGCGCGGAATCCCTTTGGCGCTGCCACTTGAAGCCCCTGTGGTAGTCCGCTATGATTGCAGCCAGAAATCCTTCACCCTTTTGTCCATTGGCTTAGGACACCACCCGGCTGCTGGCCAGAAGTCCTGTACTCTCGTACCAAAGCTTGGGGCGTAACCTCTCATACGTAAGGGGATCAGGGTGCCGGCATGAAAAGGTGAATAGATCCGGTCGGTCATGTCTGCCTGCGAGCACGTTGAAGGCTTGGGCAGGGCCGTGTGTGCAGCGGGGAGACATCGGGGAGGTCTCAGGTGAAGATAGCGGCGATGACCAGGTGGAATGCCCTCTGTGGAGTTTCCGCTCACGCCGAGCTTGTCGGAAGAGCCTGGGTTGACATGGGACACACGCTAAAGGTACTTGCCCCTCTGGAAGCGGGCGCTTCTCTGACGGGCGAAGACGAGCCCTATGTCAGGCGATGCTTCGAACTCAAGGGGAACCGGGAGTTCCTCTTCGCCCAGGTCCCTTTCTCGGAAGAGCCGTACGACATCTTCGTCGTCGAACACTTCTGGGGGCTGCCAATGGCAGACCTTCTTGAAGTATATCCGTGCGTCAAGCAGACGGCCAAGACGGTGCTCGTGTTCCACGAGGGTGGGCCGGTCAACGATCCCAGCTTCTATCGATTCACCTGGGATGCGGTGGTCTGCTTCGATGCGCGATACAAGAGATTTCTTACCACAATGTATCCTGAAGAGGCGATCAGAATTATCCCCTATCCCTGCCATCCCATAGTTCACGGAGACAAGAGGACGGCCAGGCTCAGGCTGGGTCTGCCGCTGGACAAGAAGATAGTCTTCAACTACGGTCTCAACGTATTCAAACACCTCCATCTGCTGCCCACGATGGAACGTCTGTCTCAGCAATACCCCCTTATCTTCCTTACAGTTACTGATGTCCCCGACTGGTGTGATCTCTTTGAGGCGGTGAGGGGTAGGTACAACTTTGTCGAACTCAGGCGGCAGGCAGTCTCCTCTGGTCTGCTCTACAGTTATCTCCACGCGTCAGACGCTCTCATCTACCACAAGGACTCGACAGAGGCGGTGGTAGTTCCGTCCACTTGCTATGTGTGCTTCGGCTCTGGTTGCCCCATCCTGGCGTACGATACGAATTTCGTGGAGGCGCTCGGCCAAGAAGTGATCAGATATCGGGACCTTGGGGAACTGGCAGAGAGGTTGAGCGACGTCTTTGAGGACAGGGAAAACGTCAGACTCTCTCTGAGGGCTGCCACAGAGCAGGCGAGGGAGAACTCAAACGTTAACATAGCGAGGAGGTTTGCAGAACTGTTCGAATCGCTGACAACAGGGGTGGGACAGAAAGGGTCGAGAAGCAGGCCCGCGGCGGCGTAGGGAGCTGCGTTTGCTGATCCAAAACAGCGTCACCGTATCGTTGGTGGATAGGCCAAACGGCAAGGATTCGGCCCGTTTGTGATGCCCCGCGACCGTAAGGAGGAGAACATGGCCCTTATCCAGCGCTACGAAGGCAACCCCATCCTTTCCCCTGTGGTGACCAACGACTGGGAATCACTGATGGTCTACAACTGTGGGGCTATCTATCTGGGGGGCGAAGTCCACATCCTCTACCGCGCAAGGGCCACGATCGATGGGGTGTCCAGAATCGGGTATGCGTCTTCTGCCGACGGCTACCACATCGACGAAAGGCTAACCCAGCCTGTCTTCACCGGCGAGCCGGCCAACGAACTGGAGTCGCTGGGCTGCGAGGACCCGCGTCTCACCCAAATTGGGGACAGGATCTACATGTGCTACTCCGCCTACGGAAACGTGCCTCGATTGGAGCGAACCGTTCGTCAGGTGCAGGTTGCGATGACCTCCATCTCGGTGGATGATTTCCTGGCCCGGCGCTGGGATTGGGGCGAGAGGATCTACCCCTTCCCCCGGGTTGACAACAAGAACGCGTGCCTGTTCCCCGAGAAGATCGGCGGCCGCTACGCCATGCTGCATCGCATCCCGCCCCACATCTGGATTGCCTATTCGGACGATTTGCGCGAGTGGTTCGCCTCGCGCATTATCATGAGCCCGCGGGAGGATTGGGAGTACTTCAAGCTCGGCGCGGCGGGGCCGCCCATTAAGACCGAGGCGGGGTGGCTGCTAATCTACCACGCCGTCGATCGCCACTTCCACTACCGCCTGGGGATAGCTCTGTTGAACTTGGAGAACCCGGAGAGGGTGCTGAAGCGGTGCCGTCGGCCGCTCCTCGAGCCGGAGACCGACTACGAGACGAAGGGCGTCGTGCCCGACGTGGTCTTCTCCTGCGGGGCGGTGGTCATAGGGGACGAGCTGCTCCTGTACTACGGCGGGGCGGACACCGTTGTGGGCGTGGCCACTGCCAAGCTGTCGGAGATAGTCGACTTTCAGGAATAGCAGTCCCTCAGGAGAGACGAAGCATGAGAATCGGTATGTTATGCGCGTGGAACTCCAACTCCGGCGCCTCTGTTCACGCGGAGCTGGTCGGCAGAGCCTGGGTAGAGATGGGGCACGAACTCTCGGTCTTCTCCTTCTACCCGTACAGTTTCCACGGCACCGCACTGGTGAACGAGGACGAGAGCTATGTGACCCGCTGCTTCACAACCTCCACGGCTGACGAGGTGAGGTTCGACCCACGGCCGCTGCTCACTGCGCAGTACGAGATCTTCGTGGTCCAGGACCACGGCATGATCCCCAACGACCCTCTGGGAAAGATATTCCACCGCATAAGGAGAAGGGCGAAGACGGTGGCGGTGATACACGATGGCAAGCTGTCCGAGGACCCCTCGTTCTACCAGTTCCCCTGGGATGCCATCGTCGCCTTCGACGACAGGTATCGGAGCTTCCTGGCCGATGCCTACTGGGACGACACGATCGTGGAGATCTCCTACCCAGCCTATACCCTCGTCCGGGGTGACATGTCCGCCGCGCGGGCCAAACTTGGCCTTCCGGCCGAGGGGAAGATAGTCTTCCTCTTTGGGCCGGCAGCCGCCCCCGCCGTGGAGGCGATACCAGCCCTTGAGGATCTCTGCCAGGAGGACGGCGACCGACTCGTACTTCTCGTCACTCAGGACGAGGAGGCCCTCCAAGGATTCCAGGCGGCCAGGAACGCAGGCGGCCTACGAATCGAGATCAGGGAAGAGGCGCCTGGCATAGAGAAGCTCTACGAATATTTGTATGCCTCGGACGTGTTGCTCTTCCACAAGCACAGCGCGGGGCACGCCGTCATCTCGAGCACCGTCTTCCAGTGTCTTGGGTCTGGGTGTCCCATCGTTGCGCTGGACTCCAATTATTTGTATCCGTTCCGTGAAGGCGAGGTCCTGAGCTACCAACACTTGGAGGGCCTGAAGGCCCACGTAAGAGACGCGCTGTCGAAGGGCGAAGGGTATAGGCGCTGCTGTCAGGCGGTCGAGAGGTTTCTGGCGAAGAACAACGCCACGGAGGTGGCCAGGCGGTTTATTGGGCTGTTTGATTCCCTGTGAGGTATGACGGCTCGCTTCTCCCGACGGAGACGGAAAAGAGGGCCGCAGAGAGGGGCGCCGCTGTACGCCGTCAGCATTTTTCGGATCTTTCCGCCCACTCTCCAAGAGACACTGCACCCGTACTCTCGCTCACCAGGGGACGTTGGGATATCCCGCAGACGGCTCATCTGACCAGCACCTGTGGGGTGGCAAAATGTCATCCGTATCTGGACGGTTGACGCCTGAGCCGTTTGGGCCAGCCTTGAGCCTGTTGGGTGCCCACCCGACTGCCATGGCGACGACTCTGTGCTTGACAATCCGGGCCGCCTGGCGGCACTGGCCGCCGGTCGATGGTCTGCTGCTTCTGAGGCAGGTCGTCGGGGCTCGCTCATCGCAGGAGCCTCGGACCCCAAACCCGGGAGCCCAGGATTCGAATCCCCCCCGGGCCTCCAGGCTGTCGACGCGCCCGTCTGAGATCCGCTGGCCGAAGCGTGACCAGTTCCTGCGCGGCCGTCAGCGGCCATAAGACAGGTGCCTCCGCTGTCGTGATCGATGTAGGCGATCTCCAGCGCCGCGGTTGGCACGGCGGTGGGCGTCGCGGTCGGCAAAGGCGTGGGGTTAGATGTCGGGTAGCTGCAGCCCCCTCGCCGGCGTAGGCGGCCGCAGCAGGCAGCCCGCGAGAGTGCGATCACCGTCCATGTTGTCTCGCCATGCCATGTAGTCCTCAGGGCAGTGTAGCCATCTTGGCCTGCCTGGCCCCATATGCGACACCGAACAAATAGCGGCCATTGACAACCCGCCTGCCCCGAGCGTAGTTTTCGCCTGGCGACAAGGGGGGTTCGATACTACGGAGGGGCCGTCATGAGCGGTGCTGACAGATGTCGAATGCCCTGTTCGTGGACATGGACAGCCAGACGGCTGTCTGACATGCTCTCCTGTTGAGGTCACTGGCTTAGGGGGTTGGCCAGAATGAACGTATTGGCCATTAACTGCGGCAGCTCGACCCTGAAGTTCCAGGTCATCGAGGTGGAGGGGGAGGCCGCTCCCGGTCGGGAGCGGCGGCTGGCCTCTGGCAGCGTCGACAGGATCGGTGGCCCCGCAGCCATCGGGTTCATCGCCGAGAGCGGCGAGCGCCTCCAGCAGGCAGCGACAGTCGCCGATCACGCCGGGGCGACTCAGCGGGTGCTCGCCTGGCTGGAAGCCCGCGGCCTCCTGGAACCTGATGGGGTGGGAGCCATAGGGCACCGGGTGGTCCACGGCGGGGGTCGGTTCGTGGAGCCGACCCTCATCGATGACCAGGTCATAGACGCTATTGAGGCCCTCTGGGAGCTGGCGCCCCTGCACAACGAGCCGTCGCTGAGGGCGATTCGAGCCGCCCGGGCGGCACTCGGCCCGGCCATCCCCATGGTGGCCATCTTCGATACCGCCTTTCACGACACCATGCCGGAGCGGTCCTCCCGATACGCTATCCCCCAGGAGCTGACGGCAAGGCACCGCATCCGCCGCTATGGCTTTCACGGGATAGCACATCGCTACATGACCGAACGCTATGCCGCCATCACGTCAACACCCGTGGAACAGGTGAAGCTCATCACGCTGCAACTGGGCAACGGTTGCTCGGCGACGGCGGTGGAGGGCGGCCGCTCGGTGGACACCTCCATGGGGTTCACCCCCCTGGAGGGGCTGATGATGGGGACGCGGTCCGGAGACGTTGACCCCTCCCTTGCGGGCTTCCTAGCCCATCGCGAGGGAATGGATGTCGGGGAGGTGGAGGGCTGGCTCAACACGCGGTCAGGGCTCCTGGGGGTGTCCGGACGCTCTCAGGATATGCGAGAGCTGCTGGAAGCGGAGCATCAGGGGGATCACCGCGCCGCCCTGGCGGTGGAGATGTTCTGCTATCGGGTGCGCAAGTACATTGGGGCCTACCTGTCTACCCTCGGTGGAGCGCATGCTATTATCTTTGGCGGCGGCATCGGCGAGAACGCCCCCACGGTGCGGGCCCGCATCTGCGCCGGCATGGACTGGTGCGGGCTGACCCTGGACCAGGAGCGCAACGCCGCAGCGATAGGAATCGAGCAGCGGATCAGCGCGGACCATGCTAAGGTGCACGCCTACGTCATCCCGGTGGATGAGGCGGTGATCATCGCCCGCGATACCGCGAGCTGCCTGCGCCACTATCGGCAGCGGTAAGTAACTGGCTCTCCAAATGGTGGCCGGGAAACGGCAACAGTGAGGATTGGGAGGACGAGATGATGCCGAGCGAGAACGCTGAAGCCATTCTCAGGGAAGAATGGGTCGCCCTCTACCGCAAGAGGAATCCGCCGGCGGACTGCTGGGCGGCAGGCTACGGCCCCATTCAGCATAGTGTGGAAACCCGGGCCCGGGTCTTCGCCATGGCCGAGCTGCTGTCTGCCCGTGGAGTGCAGGGTGACGGTGTGCCCCTGTTCGACGTGCTGTACGCAGCGGATCGGGTGGCCAGCGCCGCCATGTGGGTCGCGGTCCATGAGACCTACGCCCGCAGCGTCTACCTGGACGGCCGGGACCTGGCCCCCGAGGACTTTAAGCCTAACCCCGAGGGGCATACCGGCGGCGTCCTCAACATGGTGCCCGCCTATACGGGTTACATGGCCATTAACGCCATCACCGGTTTCACGCGCTCCTGGATCATGGGCCAGGGTCACTGCGTGGCCGCCATAGACACTGTGAACCTCCTGCTGAATAACATGACCCGGGCCCACGCCGAGCGCTACTCCGTCACCGACGAGGGGCTTACCCGCTACGTTAGGGACTTCTACTCCTACCGGCTGGGGAAGGACGGCAAGCAGGACTCGCCTCTGGGCAGTCACGTGAATGCCAATACGGCTGGCGGCATGGCCGAGGGCGGATACCTTGGCTTCGTGGAACTCCAGTATGTGCACATGCCGCTACCAGGGGAACGACTGGTAGTGTTCCTCAGCGACGGCGCCTTTGAGGAGCAGCGGGGGAGCGACTGGGACCCCCGCTGGTGGCGGGCTGATGACTCCGGTCTGGTAACTCCCATCATGATCAACAATGGCCGCCGCATAGACCAGAGGACGACCATGTCGCAGGAGGGCGGCGTTCAGTGGTTCGTGGAACATCTGAAGCTCAACAGCTTCGATCCCATAGTCTTCGACGGCAGAGACCCGGCAGCCTTCGCCTGGGCCATTTTCGAGATGGAATCGCGCCTCGAAGCTGCCGCTGAGGCCATACGTACGCGCGGTGAGGAATACCCGGTACGTCTTCCCTATGGCATCGCTGTTGCGCCCAAGGGTGCCGGATTCTACGGCGCCGGAACCAACCTGGCCCATAACCTCCCGCTCGGGGCTAACCCGCATACCGATGTTGTGGCTGCCGAGCGGTTCGGCGAAAGCGCCCGGCGGCTGTGGGTGCCGCTGGCAGAGCTAACGGACGCTGCCGACAAGCTCCAGCGCCACCAAGCCTCCGGCCGCCTCCGCGAGCGCGACCATCCGCTAGCGCATAGGGAGGTGAAACTGGAGGAGGTACCCCCTCTCACGTCCCGGCCGGTGCCCGCGGACAGACGCGACATGTCAACGTGGACCCGCTCGTCCCCGATGTACGCGGTGGACGCCATGTTCCTCGCTATCGTTCAGGCGAACCCGCACCTCCGGCCGCGTGTGGGGAATCCGGACGAGATGCGCTCCAACCGGCTCCAGCGTACGCTGGACGCTCTCAAGTTCCGTGTCACCGCCCCCGAACGCGGTATCCCGGAGGATGTGCACGGGGCAGTCATCACCGCCCTGAACGAGGAAGCGGTCGCCTCGGCTGCCCTGGCCAACAAGGGCGGCATCAACCTCATCGCCACCTATGAAGCCTTCGGCGCGAAAATGCAGGGAGTCGTGCGCCAGGAGATCATCTTTGCCAACCACTGCAAGGAGCGGGGTCGCAGGCAGGGCTGGCTATCAATACCGCTCGTGCTCACGTCCACCACCTGGGAAAACGCCAAGAACGAGCAGTCTCACCAGGACCCCTCCATGTCAGAGGCAATGCTGGGTGAGGTATCAGACGTCTCACGGGTGATATTCATCGCCGATTACAACACCGCCGCCGCGGTCATGCGTGGTGTATACCAGACACAGGGGCAGATCTGGACGCTGGTGGCTGCCAAATACGAGGCAGTGCTCGACCTCTTTACCCCGGAAGAGGCTACCCAGCTCCTTGACCAGGGCGCACTTCGTCTCGACTGGGCAGGACACAAGGTGAAAGAGCAGCGGCTGGTGCTCACCGCCATCGGCGCCTACCAGCTGGAAGAGGTGCTGAAAGCCTCTTTCCGACTGGCCCAGCACGACATACCTCACTCCGTCGTCTACATGCTTGAACCGGGCAAGTTCCGGGCTCCTCGCAGCGAGGGCGAGCGGGAGCACGCGACGTCACCGGGTTTGCAGAACGAACTCTACCCTGATTCGGCGATGGCGCGCATATTTGTCACCCACACACGACCCGAGACGATGCTCGGCGTTCTCTACCCCCTAACCGCCGACAGCGCCCATACTGTTGCCTTGGGATACATCGCTCAGGGAGGCACGCTGACAACCTCGGGAATGCTGTTCCTGAACCGCTGCACATGGGCGCATATTCTCGAGGAGGCAGCCCGGGTCCTGGACATTCCGAGGGAAAAGCTCCTGGCTCCCGAAGAGATGGCTGCCCTGGATGGCAGAAGTTCCCCCGAGGGGGTGATCATTTAGATGGGTGCCCACTTCAGGTAGTCCCATGTTGTCTAAGAAACCGATACAAGTAGAAAAGGCTACAGGAGGTCTCCTTGACTGAGCCTATGTCTGGGACAATAGTACATCCACCCGCAGTCGCCTATTTCTCCATGGAAGTTGGCCTTGACCCCGCCATGCCCACCTACAGTGGTGGCCTAGGGATGCTGGCTGGTGATTCGCTACGCGCTGCGGCCGACCTGGCCATACCTATGGTGGGCGTGACGCTCCTGCACCGAAAAGGCTATTTCCGCCAGCACCTGGATGCCCAGGGGAACCAGTCCGAGAGCCCTGCCGTCTGGTCTCCAGAGGAATTCCTGGAACCATTGCCAGCCCGTGCATCGGTGACAATCGAGGGGCGGACGGTGCAGATACGGGCATGGCGCTACATCTTGCACGGTGTGTCTGGGCACACCGTGCCCGTTTACTTGTTGGACACGGCGCTGGCCGAAAACAGCCCCTGGGATCAAACCATCACGGACAGCCTTTATGGCGGAGACGACCACTACCGTCTGTGCCAGGAGGTCGTACTGGGCTTGGGTGGGGTGGCAATGCTACGCGCCCTGGGACATGAGAGGATCCAAACCTACCACATGAACGAGGGGCACTCTGCCCTCCTCACCTTGGGTCTGCTGGAGGAGCGGCACGAAATGGGGGGTCTCCGCGACGTTACCGCGGCAGACAGGGATGCGATACATCACCGATGCGTTTTCACCACCCATACACCTGTGCCTGCGGGGTTTGATAAGTTCCCATTGAATCTAGCCCGGCAGGTGCTGGGCGAAGAGCCGACTAGCGCTCTGCAAGCAGTGGAATGTTTCCATGACGGCGCCCTGAACATGACCTATCTCGCCCTCCGATGTTCGCGTTACATCAACGGGGTCTCCATGCGGCATGAGGAGGTCTCGCGCGGCATGTTTCCCAACTATCCCATCAACTCCATTACTAACGGCGTGCACGCCGTCACCTGGATAGCGCCGGCCTTTCAAAGCCTCTACGACCGCCATATTCCCGAGTGGCGTCGCGACAATCTTTATCTGCGCTACGCCGTAGGTATCCCGCCTGACGAAATCCGGGAGGCTCACGCTCAGGCCAAGCAGGAGCTGCTGGCAGAAGTGGAACGGCGGACTGCTATACGCCTCGCCGCTGGGGTGATGACCCTCGGCTTTGCCCGGCGTGCCACCGCCTACAAGCGGCCAGACCTGTTATTCTCTGACCTGGACCGCCTGAAGAGGATAGCGAGCCAGGCGGGCCCTCTGCAGGTCATCTACGGGGGTAAGGCCCATCCCAGGGATGAAGGCGGCAAGGTCCTCATCCGGCGCATCTTTGAGGCTACGGCTGCCTTGGGTGACACCGTGCGGGTGGTCTACCTGGAGGAGTACGACATGGCGCTAGCAAAGTACCTTTGCGCTGGCGTGGATTTGTGGCTGAACACCCCGCAGAAACCGGACGAGGCCTCCGGCACCAGCGGCATGAAGGCGGCCCTCAATGGAGTGCCGAGCCTGAGCGTCCTGGACGGCTGGTGGATTGAGGGGCAGGTGGAAGGCATGACCGGCTGGTCTATTGGAGATGAGTGGGAACCCGAGAGCGATCCATCCAAAGAGATCGCCTCTCTCTACGACAAGCTGGAGTACCTGATTGTACCTACGTTCTATGAGCGGCCAGCTGCATTTGCCAGGGTCATGCGCTCAACTATCGCCCTGAACGGTTCGTTCTACAACGCGCAGCGCATGATGTTGCAG
>Ga0315545_1004409_pt1 | contig 11630 bp, 12 predicted proteins | sample SalMarSW160210MG_FD_203096 | JGI IMG/M metagenome (GOLD analysis project Ga0315545, IMG submission 203096) | Salt marsh sediment microbial communities from the Plum Island Ecosystem LTER, Massachusetts, United States - Salt Marsh Sediment SW1602-10 ...
TAAGGGCCTTTTCACCCATGTCTATCGCAGCTGCGTCCTCTCCAATTTTCGGGCCTACAAGAACTGTGTGATCCCTTACAGGGTATCGGTTGAGCAGCTTGTGAAGAATAGTAATATCCAGTTTTCCGATTGGCAACACCTTGCGTTTCATACTACTCACTCCTTGAAAATAATACCAGGTATGGCTGTGACATCGTCTAATATGTAATCAGCTCCTGCTCCTATAAAACCCAAGCGTGTTATTTTACCCGTTAATACTCCCGCGGTTTTCATACCCATTCGTTGTCCCCCTTCAATATCCATGAGGTGGTCTCCAACCATGAGACAATATGTAGGATTATTCACCTCCATCTTTTTCAAGGCCAAGACCAGATGATCTGGATGTGGCTTGACCTGGCTCACATAATCCCTTGGAAGGTACGCATCAGAAAAATTCTCAATGTCCGGAAAAACCATTTTTACTGCTTTATCACAGTTCCTGGTGATAATAGCAATCTTGATCCCTCGTTTCCTTAGCATCTTGAGCATAGTTGTTACTCCTGGTATGATTTGGCCTTTTTTCGCTGCCATGACCTCATGCTCAGCAACAATCTCAAGCGCCGTATGGTAAAACGCTGGCCCTTCATTGGGACTCTTTTTTGAGATATTCTTTGTGACCGCATCAATCATCTCTAATATATATAACCCCTTTAAGGCTCTAAAATCGATATCGTAACCAACCAAGAGCTGCTCTATCTCCTGACGTATATGGTCAAAGTTAATATTTAACCACACCAATGTTCCGTCATAATCGAAAATCACTGTTTGTATGTCCATGTCCACTCCTTTCACGGAGGCCGATAGTTATGGGTCCTTGCATCATCAAGAAATTATCTTGCCCTTGCCTTGCCCTGGCTTCAGGATATGTGAAAATGGTGGCATGGGAGAGAGGTTACAGCGTTTTTAAAGCACCTATTAATCTACATCTATTATTCGGATACGTTAAGGCCTCAAAATAATTTCTTTTGTTGGATGTGGGATTTTACAGGGAGAAAACCCCTGCGTAATTCAGGAAGTCTCCCACAGTCATTCCTCGTCCTGACTTCAAGAAGGTTTTACAGGCTATTTTTTATCCCACTCACCCAGATGCGAGCTAATTTGATATCAGAATGATACAGAAGTATTCTTTCATTCACCTCTTCTGGCTGTGCCTTGTAATCAACGATGCGAATCATATCTTTTTTAATCCTGTGAGGATAAGATAATGTTACTTATTAATACTTTCTCAATCACTGGTTCCGAACCAATTATTTAAAAAGGCCCTGCGAATATATTCGTGTTGATTAAAATCCCTTGAAAAAAATGTTTACCCTGGTCTTTAGCCTCAGTTATCTATCCTTTGGCCTCTATCATCTGACCTCTGTCTCCTGTCTTTTGAAAATCCGTATTTTATCTGATTTTATCGAAGATTACAAACGCAATACTTGCATTTTAAATCCCCACATTTTTCAGGTAGTATACTCGAAACGAACATATCAAGAACAACTGCCTTATTGTGCAATTTTTTTTCACTTTGACACACAAGCCTCATCTCCCTATACTGCCCTCATCCAAGAGGAGACTTGTATCAATCAATGAATATTTTATGATTATCTATTTTTACTTTTAAGAAAAGAGAGCAACGCAGGGGAAGGGTAGCGTAAGCATGATTGAGAACAGTAATGTTATCGAAAAGGGGAGTAATTTTTATGGGTGGATAGCGCTGGCAGGAGCGATGTTAGTGTATTTTACCACCAGTGGTACTTTTTTTTACTCATATGGTGTGTTCCTTCCAGCAATGTGCAGCGAGTATGGCTGGAGCCGGGCCCTCGTGGGCGGCGCACTCTCCGTAGCTTTGCTGGGATTTGGATTGCCCGGTCCACTGGTAGGGGCATCGATTACCAGGTTTGGGCCACGGGCTAACATAGTTTTTGGCAATTTAGCTGTGGCCGTAGGACTAGCCGGAATGTCCATTGCTACAGAGGTATGGCATATTTATCTCTTTTACGGCATTATGGTGGGATTAGGGAGTGGCTTTGGCCTGTATTTGACGTGTACTACCGTGGTTAATAACTGGTTTATCAGAAAGCGCTCCCTAGGGATGGGACTGGTTATGTCAGCAGGGGGCTTAGGCGGTTTTCTCTTCCCACCCCTGGCAGCATGGCTGATTTCCACTTTCGGATTGCATATGGCGTGGCTGGCCTTGGCTATGGTACAACTCGCCTGCGCTGTACTGATGGGCGGGCTCATTCTGGTGAAAAACAAACCGGAGGATATAGGGCAATTACCCGATGGCATACTTAACACCCATGACAATGAGATAGAAGAGACGACAGGTAATAGCTCACGGGTCTACCAGAGCTCCATGGATTGGCAAACACGGCAAGCAATACGAAGGCCTACTACGTGGTTAATTGCAACGCTGTGTGCTGCCAACTTATTGGCTTTAGGCACGGTGACTGCGCATCAAGTGGCATATATGAAGGATATAGGTTTTTCTCCCATTGTGGCAGCAATGGCCCTGGGCCTTATTCCGGGAATGAGCATATTAGGAAGACTGGGGTTTGGCTTTTTAGGGGTTAGGTTTGAAGTGAGGCATTTAGCTATTGCCAGCTTTATTATTCAGGTGACAGCACTGATAATCCTATTAACCACCAAGACTTTGCTCTTAATTTACATCTACGCTACACTCTTTGGTATTAGCTATGGGGCATTGATTGTAGCCCTGCCTTCATTCATTGGGGCATACTATGGACGTACCCACTATGCCCAAATCCTGGGGCTTATATTTCCGCTGGCCATTGTTGGTGAAGCCGCAGGCCCGATAATTGCCGGGGTTATTAATGACGCTATGGGAACATACATACCAGCCTTTGCAATAATTACCGGCTTCAGTACAGTTGGGCTATTATGTGCCATCCTTGCTTATCCCCCCAAGGCACCTGAATAGCTAAGGAGAAGGTAAAAGAATATGTACTGCTCATAACAACAATCTGAATTAAAGCTCCTATTAATGGAGAGCTATTGGGCGAAAAATCTGCTTCCCCCTATCAAAACGATCCCTGATAGGAAAAAGCCATAGAGGCCAAAATCAGCTAATCCCATAAATTTCCCAATCAATGCCACCCCACCACCAGCCACCATGGCTGCGATCGCACCTCTCCTGGTTAGTTTAAGCCTGTGCCTATAAAAACCGAGAAGAATAGGGAAAACGAGTCCGGAGGTATACACTGTATAGCCGAGAAGGAGAGATGAAATAACGCCTTTTAACCGTAATGCAATAATGAGGGAAAAAACACCTATCACCACAATAAAGATACGAGAAAGTAAAAGCACTGTTTTCTCCCCTACGTTGGATTTCAACATAGGCTTTATGATATCAACTGATAAAATCGTACTGGTTGTCAAAAGGCATGTATCTGCTGAAGACATCATCGCAGAAAGGAGTGCGGCAATAATGAGGCCGTTTAAACCTATTGGGAAAACATGGGTAATCATTGTTGGAAAAGAGGCCTCAGGGCTGATCTGGGGAAACAGTACCCTTGCAGACATACCTATCAGGGTTATGATAAAGGCAAAGGGTATTAATCCCAGTGCCACTGTGATGGTAGCAGTCCTGGCGATTGTTTTGTCTTTGGAACAGAAAAGCCTGGAATATATATCGGGCCCTACCAAATAGGTTGACCCAACTAAAAACAGATAGGTAGCCAGTGACTTCCATGTAAAATATTGGCTTACTGGAAAGGAAAAGTAGTCTCCGCCAAGGGCCTCTCTCATTACAGAAATGCCCCCTACTTTGCCAAGACAAAGGGGAATCGAGACAAGAACTGCAATAATAATAATCAGGCTCTGTATTGTATCCGTGCGAACAACTGAATGTTGCCCTCCTAATAATGTATATAAAATAAAGACAAAGGCAGTTACAATCATAAGAAGTGATGGCGGGGCCTTTAAAATAACCTCTAAAATTTTCCCTGCTGCCACTATCTGGCCTGCAATAATACCTGTCCAGGCGATAATTATTAAACCTGAGGCAAAGAATTTTGCTTCAGGGCCATACTGGATCTCAAGGATTTCTGGTAAGGTATACAGAGAATATCCGCGTACCTTTTCCGCTAGAAAAAGGCCCAGAAAAAAAAGGCCAATAGCGCCCACCAGAAGCCACCATGATCCCACCAAACCGTGCCCGTAACCCAGGCCTGCCATCCCAATGGTGGAAGAGCCCCCGATTATGGTGGCAAACAGTGATCCAACAACAAAAATGAACGGGGCTTTCCTGTCAGCAACGAAAAAGCTATCGAGTCCTTTCACAATCCTAAACGATCTACTTCCGATAAAAATGAGACCTAAAAAATATATACAAACAATTGCAATATCCACATCAATTACCTATGCAACCTGAATAGTTACCAGATGAACAATAACACATGTCATTATACTAATGTTACATCTCCAGAAAATATCCTGTGCAGTTCCCTTTTTTTGTCTTTGAGGATCAAAATCCCATCTTTGTCAATATCATGGACTTCCCCAATATATTTTTTGCCGGCTACCTCAGCAATCACCATTTGCCCTATGATATTTGTAAGTTCTTTCCACCGCTGAATAACAGGCTCGAACCCGATTCTTGTAAATATTTCATAATATTTTTCATACCACTTCAGATATTCTCTGATAAACGTGACCCTTGGAAAATATTTCCCTGTCTCTATTAAAATGGAGGTGGCCTTGTCTTTAATATCATCAGGAAACCGAGGGGTAGTAACATTCATTCCTAAACCTACCACAATGTATTCTATTGCATCCATTTCAGTGCTCATTTCTGTGAGAATACCTGCTATCTTTTTACCGTTCACAAGGATATCATTTGGCCATTTGATATTGATTTTACATGGTGTAAGCCTTAGCAGGGTTTCAGCCACTACAACGCCTGTTAACATGGTTATTTTTGGTGCCTCACTTGGCGATATGTGTGGCTTTAAGATAAGAGAGATGTAGATTCCCCCTTCAGATGGAGAAAACCAGGTTCTTCCTTTCCTGCCTCTTCCTTTGACCTGTTGTTCAGCTACAACAAGGGTTCCTTCCGGGGCATCTCTGGCTGCTAACTCTTTTGCCTTTGTATTGGTGGAGTTTATTTGGCTGTAGTACACAATGCCTTTCCTGCCAAAGACTTTTGTATCAAGCCCTTCACGGATTTCATTGGGTAAAAGCAAATCGGAGATCTTTTGCAGGAGATATCCTTTTTTGGGAGAGGATTCAATATCATAGCCTTCTTCTCGTAATGTGCCGATATGTTTCCATATGGCTGTGCGGCTGACTGCGAGTTGTGCGCTTAATGCCTCGCCGGAAACCCAATTCCCCTTTTTTTCTTTTAGATATAGTAGTAGTTGATCTTTTGTAGACATGGCCTGGTTTAGGTCCGATATGATTAAAGGAAATATGTAACTACCCAGGTTGCCAGGTTCACGGTTCACAGTTCAGGGGTTCAACTTGGAGCCATGAACCATTGTCCATGCCAAGAGTCCTCAGCCGGCTCATGAAAAACATGCATTTAACTGTTAATGGTTTAGCGAATAACCATTGAACCCCGCCTGTCCAGATACAATCGGGGCTGGCAGGCGTGAACCCGGAACTTTGAACCTGTGTAGTTAAGGAAATATCACTATTGAAGGGATAGTAATAATAGAATATTTTTCATTGTCAACTTAAAAATATATTATGGTTGACATTTATTCACTTTGTGTACGCCCACCTTTTTTTATTATCGATTTCGGCCTGAAGTCATCTGAGGAGGATAGAAGGAAGGGGTACGATTGGGAAAGATACACTGCCTTAAGGAAGAATTATAAAGAGGAAACCTTGAGTGGTTACCGTACTCTTTACTCCTGTATAAACGGTAAGGTCAAAAGTGCATGGGGTATGATTAATACATCCAGATCAGGTCTTCCGATGTGTGTGACTGCAAATTCTAATGCCTTCTCCATGCTTTGAGCAGGGATCATCTTCGTGTCCTTTACAATCTCTGGAAATTCTGCTCCAACGATTACAACAGGGTTTACTTCCATAACCTTTGCCATAACAAAGGCCCTTTGTGCACCAGGCTGGTAGCCCTTTTTTCGCATAGTATCCAATAGAACAGACATAGTTGGTGCGGATTGCATTTCTTTATAGAAGCGCTGCTCACCAATGCCCTTGCCAGCACCCTCATCGCACTTGGCAGGGGTGATGAGCACGCCTCCTTTCTTTATGATCGGAGTTGGTGCAAAGAATATATAACTCGGTGCGCGGCTTGCCTGGTAGAGATTGCTATCTTTCGGAAACCCAACTCCCCCCACTACGACATCATATTGCTGTGGGACGGGAACCGTATATAGTTTCTGAGCTACCGATACCAGTTTTGCAAATGTGGCCTCCGGCTCACCCCCGTAAATGGCAACCGGCCTTTTTTCTTCATCTACAACAACGTTAAGAATAAAGCGCAAGCCAGCCCTTCTCGCCGCTTCTGTAATTGCCTGGTGGAAAGCATTGCCCTCTATCAGGCCCAGGCGTGTGCCAGGATGATCAATCATTTTAGGCCCATGGGTATAGGCAATCGTGTCTTCACCTGCTGCCCCAATTGCGACTGTTTTCCGTGCACCTGAATATCCTGCATACTGATGGGGCTCAACAATCCCGGTGGCGATGAGTAAATCTGATTCATAGGCGATTTTGTTTACTGATACAGGTGTTCCGTTTTCCGTTTTTCCCAAATCCACAAGATGAGCAGGATTCTGAGGTTCATTATCTACGATGTGGTACTGCTCCACCACCTCGGCTCCAAGTTTCGCTACTTTTTCTTCATATGTGCTGGGCCTATGCAGGCCGGTCCCGCATAGCAGTGTAATATCGTGCTTTTGTATTCCAGCTGCATGGAGTTCGCGCAGGATTGGTGGAACAAGCAGGTAATCAGGGCAAGCCCTGGTAATATCGGTGAATACGATACATGCGGTATCCCCTTTGTGTGCAAGCTCACGAATAGGGGCAGAGTTGATCGGGTCTGCTAATGTGGTATCAATAGCAGTCAATACATCAGCGAGGGGTGGAAGGGCCTGAGAATGAATTACTGTTCCTTTCATCCCTGGTAAAAGGTCAAACGCTATCTCTGTTTTTGCGTATGGTACGGTATACATTACTGGTGTGATAATTTCCTTTTCATTATTATTGCCGCACTATCTTTTGCATGTGCGACAACGCCACATCCTCCATGGCAACGACATATTCTTCTTTTCTTTTCCATAATCTCAGCTGTATTCTATATGCTCGACTTTATATCTCTCATTCTTCACCCTTTACGCCGCCCGGTATATCATAAAGCCACCCAAAAATGCCAGGAGTATCAACATCACTTTTTTGTAATGTTCCTCCCGTATCTTTCCGTAAAAAATAGAACCAGTATACGTTCCAAGAAACATCAGAGGTAATGAAACCAGAAAATAGCGTAACACTACTGTGGTTGTAAGACCACTCAGGGCCTGAAAGAAAACCACTATGGCGCCAGAGGCCAGAAAAAATCCCTGGAGTGTTACCTTTATTGTATCCTTGCCCCAGGTCTGAAGTGACATATAGACAATTACTGGTGGACCAGCTGCACTCAGTGCTCCCCCGAGGCACCCTGAAAAAAAACCGAACAGGTATCCCCAGCCTTCCCTCATCTGCTTATTAGTAGATCGAAAAAAAAGACTGTAAAGGGAATAGGAAATTAATATGATTCCGAGAATCCATTGAATGAGATCTTTATCCAGTTTTTTGAGAAAGAAAACACCGAGAGGGATGCCGGGCAAAGCGCCAAGAAAGAGCGGATAAATCTTTTTCCAATCCAGATGTTCCCACAGTTGTATAAAAAGGATAATAGTTATACACAAAGCAATGAGGGCAACAAAAGGGATTACAGTTTTAATATCAAGAAAAATAGCAAGCAGAGGTAAAGATAACAGAATAGAACCAAAACCTGAAAGTCCTTGTGTAAAACCTGCAAGGAACACAATGAGGCATATCAATACATAGGTTTGCATATTAGAATTTCATCATGAGGATTTGAAAATAATCATTCTGCTATGATGCCATATTTATAACAGTACGTATCCTGTTGCCTATGCAGGTTCATATAGTGAGACTTTGCAAAACCTCATTCACCCTGTGGAATTCCCGCTTTGCGGGACCCCCTTAGGGGGATTCCACAGGGCAGGTTCTTTTCACCCTATAAACGAGGGTAGGCCTTTCCATCTCTGCATTCGGCAAGGCGATTCGGAGAGGAAGCGTTACTCCATAGTCTTCTCTTTTTCTACTACTGCCTCTGATTTTATTCGGTTGATTGCATCAGTAAGGGCTGGAAATACATTGTCCCTGGTATCACCTGCCACCATTACTGCTACAACCTCATCACCAACCTTAAGGGAGCCGGTATTTGTTTCGATAATGATATCCACTATACCGGGCCGTGACTTGATATCTTGTTTAATTTCTGCAACCTTTTCGTTTTCAAATTCAACATCAAGTCCTACAACAGGGCTTCCGTTCCTTGAAAAAGACCTCACGATACCGAGATGGGTAGCAATCATGCCTGCTTTGTGGAAATCGGGATGTGCTTTGATATGTTCTGTCATTTTATTGAGATCCATAGGATTCACCTTAATGAAAGTGTCTAAAATAAAAAATGCCTAAAGTTTAAAGTTGTAATTTTCTGCCTTCTATGGACGAAGGGTGAGACCTTCATTAATTCTTAAATTCACCATTTCGGATATTCTTGTCCATGACTCTAACTCGCTTTTAACTTTAGGCACTTTAGCCCTGGCCCAGACCTGGAAAAAGCTGACTCAGCAAAGATAAGACAGGATTGGTGATACACATCAGAAGCAAGCGTATATTCAAAGCACCTCGCACCAGGGCGGGCTCACTTGTAACTTTTTTTATTTGTATTTTCATTGTCAGAGTCCAGATTAAATAGCCTTCGGGCAATGTCTAAGTAAAGATTTCGTGAACTTCTATTTTCCTTACTTTTTAAAAAGACTATAGGATCGTTTAAAACCTTTTTGGTAATCGATAGAGCCAAATTTTCCACGCTTTTCCTCTGCTCAGGCGTAAGATTTCCAAGGCTGGAAAGGGTTTTTTTCAGCTCTATCTGGCGTATCTTTTTGCACTTTTCCTTGAGGGCTACAATAGTTGGAACCACATCCAGGGTCTTGAGCCATTCGCCAAACTTAATGACCTCCTCATCAACCATCCGCTCTGCTTTCACTGCTTCATCTTTTCTTTTAGTCAAGTTGAACTCTATAATTCCTTTTAGGTCATCGATGGTATACACAAAGGCATTTTCTATTTCATTTACTCGGGGCTCAACATTTCTGGGAACGGCAATATCTATGAAAAAAAGCGGTCTATTCCTTCTGCCCTTCATCGCTTTTTTGACCTGGTCCGAAAAGATTATAGGTTCTGGCGAGGCAGTAGAGGTGATAACAATATCTATATGGAGTAGTTGATCACCTATCTCTTCAAAGGAGATTGTCTCCCCATGAAATTGATCTGCAATTTCTACGGCTCGACGAAAGGTCCTGTTTGCTACCTTGATTTTGTCCACTCTGTTATGTACAAGATAGGTAGCAGCAAGTTCTGCCATCTCTCCAGCCCCTATAAGAAGAACCTTTTTCCCTTCGAGATCTCCAAATATCTTTTTTCCCAATTCCACAGCCGCAAAACTTATAGAAACTGCAGATCCTGATATTTCTGTCTCAGTACGTATCTTTTTAGCCAGCGAGAAGGTCCTGTGCATCAACTTATTTACTATTACAGAGGATGATTTATGGTTGACTGCTATCCTGTAAGCCTCTTTCACCTGCCCGAGTATCTGAGGTTCACCAATTATCAGGGAGTCCAGGCTTGCCCCTACCCTGAATATATGGCGTATTGCCTCTTGATCATTGTAGATATAGAGTATTGGTAACAGTTTCTCTCTTGAAATTTGACTATAGCGGCAAAGGAAATCTATAACCGATTCTGTGGCTCCTTTTTCATTATCTGTTGTGAAAAGTATCTCAACCCGGTTGCAGGTAGATAGAACGATAGACTCTTTGATATCCTTAATAGTTCTGATGGTACCCATTACTTCATCTATAGTATGCTCTCCAACGGCCATCAATTCTCTCAATTCAACTGGCGCAGTCTCATGATTCATGCCGATGTTGACTATTTTTATCATGGCAGTTGACTTCTCTCTAAACTCTCAAAACTATGATACCCTTCCATTAAGAAGTTGACTCCAACGAAGGTGAAGATCAGGATTAAAAAACACCCTATGGACATGAGGGCAGAACGTCTACCGCGCCATCCTATTGCCATTCTCTGATGTAAAAGGGCTGCATAGCAAAGCCATGTTATCAGAGACCAGACCTCTTTTGGATCCCAGCGCCAGTAAGAGCCATGGGAACCCTGGGCCACAATAGAACCGGTAATCATACCTATAGTAAGAAGGAGGAAGCCATAGTTTATTGCATGATAATTTAATGAATCAAGGCTATTGAGGGAAGGAAGCCTGGTGTAGAAGGCCCCAAGGTTTTTTGATTTTATCTGCCGTTCCTGGATCAGATACATAAGTGCGGCAATAAAGGCGATAGCAAAGATGCCGTCCCCCAAGAGAGAGGTACCTACATGGAGGGGAAGCCAGAGGCCTTTAAAGATAGGCCTCACTGTGATTGTTGAGATGGGGATTGTCGAGGAGATAATCATCAAAAAAGTGGAGAAGGGAACGACAAATGAACCTAACACCATCAGCTTGAATTTTACCTGAAAAATGATATATGCGGCGATTATCGTCCAGGAAAGAAATGAGAGGGATGTTTTAAAGGTTAATGCAGGTACCGCACCGAGCTGATAATAGCTAAGGGTTAGGTAGATTGAATTGAGTGCAAATCCGAAAAGCATAATCCTGTGCGACCAGTACCCGACTTTTTTATTTTTCTTTATGATAAAGAATAAAAAACCGGCTGAAGCTATGAGGTATACGATAAGAGTCAACTTAAAGAAAAAAATATCCATTTTATTATATCTCTTTAAAGACTTGTGTAAGGGTGTCCTCTATCGGAAAACCTTCTCCCAGGATAGATTTTAACGTAGCTCTCATACCATCCCAATTTTTATGTGTGATCATTTCAAGAAGATTTGAGTCCACCAGTTGTTGAAAGATAATCTTATTTTTTGAAGAGGGTTGATCCTGGGAAAGGAGCTTTGTTCTGATTATGCCTAATAGCTCTGTAAGTGAATCATATTCTGGCGGAAACGTACTCTCTAAGTTTTTTCTGATTTTTTTTGCCAACGCCGGGCTTTGACCTGCAGTAGATATGGCTATTTGGAGATTTCCCCTTTTCACGATTGAAGGCATAATAAAATTACAGTCCTTTGGCTGATCAACAGTGTTAATCAGCAGGCCATGTTTTTTTGCCTGGGATGCAATTCTGCTGTTGACTTCAGTATCATCCGTGGCCGCAATAACCATAAAGGTATCATCCATGTAGGTGTCTAAGGATTCATACGGTATACGGTGTATCTTTTTTGTGGCAACCAGTTGCTGTAAATGAGGGGTA
>Ga0315545_1004411_pt1 | contig 11629 bp, 3 predicted proteins | sample SalMarSW160210MG_FD_203096 | JGI IMG/M metagenome (GOLD analysis project Ga0315545, IMG submission 203096) | Salt marsh sediment microbial communities from the Plum Island Ecosystem LTER, Massachusetts, United States - Salt Marsh Sediment SW1602-10 ...
AATCGAAAACACCGGAAGTCTCGACGGTGATGATGTGGCCCAGGTATATTTCCGACACGTCAATCCGAGTGTGCCGCAACCGAAGCTGGCTTTATGCGGTTTTGCTCGAGTGCACGTGAAACACGGCGAGTCGAAGGACGTTACGGTTGAAGTTCCCGCAGAACAATTGCGATACTGGGATACTGAGAAAAAACAGTACGTTGTTGAGCCTGGAGAATATGAATTTCTTATTGGCGCGGCCTCTGACGATATTCGGCTGAAATTACCAATGAAAATCACTGCACCGTGATATTTAACAATAAATAACATACGATATTATCGACTTTGATCACTTTCTCGAATTGTTGATACAGTGTATTTGCAATTAGGAGAAAAAATGAAGAACTCAATGCTTCACACAGGAATGTTATCTGACGTTAAGATTAGTAACATCATAAAGGATAAAAACCAAACTGTAAGTCGAAGACGGCTGCTTATGGCGATAGCGATTGGGGTTTTCACTTTGTTTTTTTCTGATTCTTTTGCCGCAGATACAATTTCGAATGAACAGGTAAATTCCGCTGTAGAAACAATCTGGTTATCGAGTCTCGATGTTTCTCGTGTTGAGCAGGGATGGGATCAGGCACATTCGGACCGTTCAGTTTATAATAGACCTCTGACTGTTGCTGGCCAAATTTTTGAACGCGGTATCGGTACACATGCTAATTCCGAGATTCCGCTATTATTGGATGGCAATGGTGTACAACTATCAGGAGGTGCCGGTCTGGACGACGAAACCGACGGGCGGGGTTCGGTGGTTTTTAAGATCACAGCCGACGGCAAAGAGATTTGGAACAGCGGGTTGATGCAGCCGGGAGATGAGGTAAAGACGTTTTCCCTGGCTATAAGGGGGAGCAAATCTGTGGTGCTTCTTGCCCTGGATGCGGGAGATGGATATGACTATGACCATGCCGACTGGGTGGACTTGAAAATCGCCATGATAAACAATGGTAAACCAAAACTTGATATCCCGCCTGTTGAGGACGCAGTGATTCTGACACCGAAGCCCGTTCCGACACCCCGCATCAATGGAGCGAAGGTGTTTGGAGTTCGTCCCGGTTCACCATTTTTGTTCAGGATTGCGGCTACAGGCAATCGTCCTATGACTTTCTCGGCGGATGGACTTCCGGCGGGCCTGCGGCTTGATTCCGAGACAGGGCAGATTACCGGAAAGTTAGAAAAGGCAGGCGAGTACAAGGTGATGCTTCACGCTAAAAATGCCCTCGGCCAGGCCGACAGGGAATTAAGAATCGTTTGCGGCTCGCAAATTGGTCTTACACCTGCGATGGGCTGGAACAGTTGGAACTGTTTTGCAAGCGCGGTTACGGAAGACAAAATCAGGGCTGCAGCAGATGCGATGGTCAGCAGTGGTTTGATCGATCATGGATGGACTTACGTCAATATAGATGACTACTGGCAGGTACACCGCGATTCGGGGGACGAGACCCTTCAGGGGCCGTATCGTGACGATGAGGGAAGAATTCTTCCTAATCCGCGCTTCCCCGACATGCAGGAACTTGTCGATTATGTCCATAGCAAGGGATTGAAGATAGGACTCTATTCATCGCCCGGACCGTGGACTTGCGGCGGATGTGTAGGCAGTTTTAACCATGAAATTCAGGATGCCCGGCAATATGCAGAGTGGGGATTCGATTATCTGAAATACGACTGGTGTTCATACAGCCCCCAATTAGAAGCTAATCGCGGTAACAAATCCTGGATACCAAACTCCGTCAGAAACATCAGTGGTTCCTCGCCCGATAACCGGGCCCAGTTGATGTATCCCTACGAGATAATGCGGGAAGCATTGAATGACCTGCCGCGCGACATTATTTACAGTCTTTGTCAGTACGGTATGGGAAATGTGTGGGAGTGGGGAGCCGAAGTTGGCGGTAACTCCTGGCGTACTACCTACGACATCACCGACACATGGGGCAGCATGTCAAGCATTGGTTTCAGCCAGGCTGGTCATGAAAAGTATGCCGGTCCGGGACATTTTAACGACACTGATATGCTGGTGGTCGGGAAAGTCGGCTGGGGGCCGCAATTGCGCGACAGTCGTCTGTCTCCAAATGAGCAATACACCCATATCAGCCTATGGTGCCTTCTTTCTTCTCCGCTCTTGCTCGGATGTGACATGACTCAGCTTGACGAATTTAGCTTGAATCTGCTGACGAATGATGAGGTGTTGGAAGTCAATCAGGATCCACTCGGATGCCAGGCCTCGCGAATCATTCAGGACGGCAAAATGGAAGTGTGGGCTAAGGATATGGAAGACGGATCTAAGGCAGTTGGGCTATTTAACCGCGGTTCGCGTGAGCAATCCATTACCGTCAAGTGTTCCGATCTTGGGATAAGTGGCGAACAAACCGTTCGCGATCTTTGGCGTCAAAAGGATATTGGTATATACACAGACCAGTTCCAGGCAAATATCGGCCGTCACGGCGTGGTACTGGTAAAGATCGCCCCAAAGAAATACGGAAGTTCTCTTTTGGCTTCTGTGGATGAATCCGCCGACAACTCTCCCCAAGCTTCACTCAATGTTGATGTTGATATAGTCTGGCCTCACTCTGTTCAATCGGCAAAAAAGGATATGTCCGGTGTGACAGTGAAATTAGAGACTGGTTTGTTACGCTTAGAGGTGTGTAACGAAAGTACAATTCATGTAACCTGTACTTCCGGGGATAAGTTTCCCGAGAAAAAGGAATTCGTTGTAAATAGGCAATGGGCGCCGGTTCCCTTTGAATGGCACGAGGGACCGGAAAAGTTGATTTTACGCACGATACGAATGGGTGTCGAGATAAATCGAGCTACTGGTGCCGTGCAATTTATTGATGCTGCCGGGAAAACGCTGCTTCAAGAACCGTCCGGCGGGGGCAGGGTAATGAAACTGGTCACGAGCAACGATAGCAATCAGGAACAAATATATCGTGTTCAGCAAACGTTTCTATCCCCGGATGATGAATATCTCTATGGCATGGCACAGTGTCAGGACGGTGTGTGGAACTGGCGCGGCATCCCTATTGAACTACGGCAACTGAATACTCAGGCGGCGCTGCCCGTACTGTTGTCAAGTCGCGGCTATGGATTGCTCTGGGACAATGCCTCGCTGACGGATTTCAATCCCGTGGACCAGGAAATCACGCTGTCTGGTAGCGACGCAATGTCTTCTGATGGCCCAACGGCGACCGAACAATTGCGAGGCAGAAATAGAGGACCGGCACAGAGAGGCAACCGCACCGGTACATTTACAACCGGCCAGGAAGGTGAGTATGTCTTCTTTGCCAAAAACGGCGACCGCCGTAATGAAATCGGAATCGTCGTGAACGGCCAAACTATCGCACATATCCAAAACATGTGGGTGCCGTATACCACGGTAGGCAAGATTTCGCTGCCCGCGAATACCACCTGTTCCGTGCAGTTGCTTGGCGGAGGTCGTAACGCCCGTCTGTATGCCCGGCCATTGGGAAACACCATCACCTTTCGTTCACAGGCCGCTGACAGTATCGATTACTATTTCTTCTACGGGCCAGAATTCGATGACATTATTGCCGCCTACCGTAATGCCACTGGTGCAGCACCACTCTGGCCGAAGTGGGCTTACGGTTTCTGGCAATGCCGTGAGCGTTATTCCAGTCAACAACAGATACTCGATACCGCTGCCGAATTTCGTAAGCGACAGATTCCCATCGACCTTATAGTGCAGGACTGGCAATACTGGGGGCCGCACGGCTGGGGCGCCTATGAGTGGGATGCCTCAAAGTATCCCGATCCCGAAAAATTGATTCAGTCGCTGCATCGACAGAACCTGCAATTTATGATTTCAGTGTGGTCTAACCCTCAGGGCAAGGCCGGTGCCGATTTGAAGACGCACAACTACGTCATTCCGGGTACTGATTGGGTGGATGTCTTCAACCCAGCTGCTCGTGAACTTCGCTGGAAGTACCTTAACGATGCTTTTTTCAAAATCGGTACCGATGCATGGTGGCAGGATGCTACAGAACCCGGCGACGACGGTAATGCGATGGCTAACCATAGGGTATTTTGGGGTTCCGGTGACCTGTACCGAAACGCCTATCCGCTCTTTGCCAATCAGACCGTATATGAAGGACAAAGGAAAACCAACCCGGACAAACGTGTCTGCATCCTTACGCGTTCAGCTTTCCCCGGACAGCAGCGTTATGCCACTGCCCTTTGGTCCGGCGATGTCGCGGGCAACTGGGATGCCTTCCGTCGTCAGATGCCTGCTGGTTTGCACGTTTGTCTTACAGGACTGCCTTATTGGACTACCGATTGCGGCGGTTTCTTTCGTCCCCGTAATCAGTACAACTCGGAAGATTTTGCCGACCTGTTGATTCGCTGGTTCCAGTTCAGCACGTTTTCTCCGGTCCAGCGTATGCACGGTTACCAGAGTGAAACAGAGTTCTGGAAATTTCCACAGGCTCAAGAGACGCTGATTGAGTATGACCGCTTCCGATACCGTCTTCTGCCGTACATCTATTCTATTGCCTGGCAGGTGACGCACGATGATTACACGATAATGCGGGCACTGCCGATGGACTTTCGCAGCGACCCTAAAGTGTATGACATTTGTGACCAGTATATGTTTGGCCCGGCGTTTCTCGTCAATCCTGTTACAGAACCCAAGGCCGTCTCACGCAGTGTTTACTTGCCTGCTCCGACGAAATGGACAAACTTCTGGACCGGCGAATCATCCACCGGAGGCCGGCGTGCAGACGCTTCGGCACCGCGGCAAGTCATTCCATTGTTCGTACGCGCCGGCAGTATTATACCGCTGGGGCCTGACCTGCAGTATGCCGATGAAAAACCAGCCGATCCAATTGAACTTCGCATCTACACAGGGGCCAATGGAACCTTCACCCTCTACGAAGATGAAGGCGATAATTATAGTTATGAAAAAGGTGTTTATGCGACGATTCCGATTCAATGGAATGAGACAAGCCGAGTCCTCACCATTGGTGAACGCAAGGGCGATTTCCCCGGTATGCTCAAGGAACGTACGTTCCACATTGTATGGGTATCTAAGGATCATGGAGTAGGAATCTCGCTGACTGACAAGCCGGATGTTGTTGTCAAGTACAAAGGTGAAACTGTAAATGTATCAAAATCACGTGAATAGTAACGCTGACTGAATCAATATGAGCCGATCTGAAAAGACTTCTAATTCAAAAAAGAAGGCGAGACCGATATGATTTATATGATGAATGTTCACCGGCATCCGGCCTTAATTATCTGGTTGTGTTGCGTGTTTTTTCTGACAGCAGCCGGGGAAAGAACCTCGTATGGTGCTGATGCTTTGTCTGTGGTCGTCACCAGTCCAAACGGAAAAATTAAAATTGAAATCAGTGCTGATTCCTCAGGACAGTTGACCTGGTCGGTACAGCGTCAGGATTATCCCGTTCTTGCCGCAGCGCCACTGGGTCTGACGGTGGATGGTTGCGATCTCGGCCAGTCTGTCACGCTTGGTGTACCCCGCAATCGGAGCATCAATGAGCAATATCCTACCTGGGGCAACCATTCTGTAGCCGTTAATAGTTGCAACGAAGCCGTGATCCCAGTGGATTGTGCTGCTGGCATGAAGTACGAACTGGAAGTACGCGCCTTTGACGATGGAGCGGCCTTACGCACCCGTGTCGAACTTGATGACACCATGCGCACTATCACAGGTGAGTCAACCTCATGGGCATTACCGCTCGTTTCGAGTGCATGGTGGGCCCGTTATGACAACAGCTACGAAAAACCTTGTGAATCCGGTACGTTCGAGACAATTCCTGCTAACGCACCGCTTGCACCTCCCATAACTTTCAAGCTTGACAAGAATCTTTATGTTGGCCTGACCGAAGCCAACAACGAATCTTTTCCTGATATGGGTTTGGTACGTCAAGGCGATTTAATCAAAGCCGTATTTCCAGCTTCGTCGGCTGGTTGGACTCAACAGGGTACGATTGTCACTCCCTGGCGAGTTGCTATTATTGCTGATGGACTCAATGCACTGGTCAATAGCGATATTGTTACCAACCTTTGTCCGCCGCCGCCGGCTGAATTGGCTAACGCCGACTGGATCAAGCCGGGGCGTTCACTCTGGCAATGGTGGGCCATTGGCGCTCCCAGACTGGATGATCAGAAAGAATGGGTCGATGCGGCGAAAAAGCTTGGCTTTGAATATTATCTTATCGACGAAGGTTGGCGTAATTGGAGGGCTCCCGGTAAGGATAGGTGGCAATGTCTTAAGGAAGTAATCGATTACGCTAAAACGCAGGGGATAGGCTCTCTCGTATGGGTGAACTCCTCGGAAATGCGCTCAGCCGAAACGCGACGCGCTTATCTTGAAAAGGTCGCCGCCCTCGGCGCCGCAGGAATCAAGATCGACTTTATTCCAGCGTGTACAGCCCGGATTACACGTTGGTACGAGGGTGCGTTCAAGGACACTGCCGACCTGCACCTGCTTTGTAATTTCCATGGCGCGGTCAAACCTACGGGACGTCGCCGCACATGGCCGCATGAACTCACCCGCGAAGCTGTTCGTGGTCACGAATACCACATGACTCGTTACCGTCGTATTCAGTCTGCCGACCATGACGAGATAGTCCTGTTCACCCGCTTTCTGGCTGGTCCGGCTGATTACACCCCAACCGCCTTCGACCTTCGCGAAATGGTTGGCTATACATGGTCGCATCTGTTGGCCCAGGCAGTGAACATGACTTCGCCACTATTGCATTTTGCCGGCAAATACCAGGATTTTATAGGCAATCCTGCTGAGGATTTGTTGCGTAATCTGCCCTCGACGTGGGATGAGACTATAGTTTTACCAGGCAGCGAGATTGGCAAAACGGTCGGTTTTGCGCGGCGACGCGGCCAGCAATGGTATATTGGTTTACTCAACGGCGGCGAAGCTGCTACCCTGTCAATCGAGCTATCTTTTCTGGGGCAGGGAACGTGGCAGGCCGAGGTGTTTGGCGATGACCCTGGTAATCCGGCAACCTTTAAGCGTGAAAGCAAGGAAGTGACAGCCGCCGACAATCTTACCTTATCCATGAGTCCGCGCGGCGGTGCCGTTGTCTGGATAAAAAAGTCCGTTAAATGAATAAAGGATTGATTTATTGTTTCGCACAGCACGGTGGAAAAAAGACTCGTTTGCAGCCCAGATGAGGTTTTGGGATGGCTTTTAGCAGCAAACCCTGCTCCTGAACAGACGGTGGAGATGTTCCCACCGATTTCGGTATGTCTGCTCGGCAGCTATTTTAGCGATGCGGTCGCCCCTATTAATGATGCTAATGGTTGGCCGACGGTATCTATGATGCGAGTTTGATGCGGTAGGAAAATGAAACTAACCGATTAAGGAGTATTCAATGGCTTTCAAATATTATCGATTATTATTAAGGCAGGCAATTACAATTATACTATTAGCCTCCGGCCAAATGCTTCAGGCAGCTCCTGCCGGCATGGATGCTAACGGTCATCTGAAAGCTGTGGAAACTAAATCGGAAGGTTTTTCGTTAATCCGTCTCGAAAACGGCGTTCAGCTTCACTTTGGAGATATTGTAAAAAATATAATTTTCTATGATTCGGCGACAGTACGAGTAAATGAGAATCTCGGACAAAACTATTGGAAATATCCGAGTATCGTTGTCGTAGAAGAACCAGCTGAAATTCAGTTCAAGATTTTGGACGCTGAAGACAGCGTTACTGTCATATCTGACAAGCTTCAGATCAGGGCTGATAAAGAAGCCGGAGCGTTAAAGTTTATGGATGCCGCCGGCAAGTTGTTTACGCAGGAGCGAGCTGAAAATCATGCCGCAATCAAAAAGATTGAGATTTCCGGGGCTCCGACTTATGAAGTTTCTAATACTTTTACCCTGAAGCCGGATGAAGGCTGGTACGGATTCGGATATGTCGATTCGGCGCCAGCCAAAATAAATCGTCGCGGACAGGAACTGTTATTGATTCAGACCAATATGGGTATCGTTATTCCCATGATTATTTCCTCCGAGCGTTACGGCATTATGTGGGATACTTATTCTGTTATGAAATTCAAGGACGATTCAACCGGTGCTACGCTTTGGGCAGAGAGCGCTCCTGGTGGTGTCGATTATTACTTTTTTGCAGGTGATAAGATGGACGATGTTATCGCCGGATACCGTAAGCTGACCGGTGCCGCGCCGATGTATCCCAAGAAGGCATTTGGTTTGTTTATGAGCAAGGAACGTTATCAAACTCAGGCACGTATCGTTGAGGTTGCCCAAACTTTCCGCAAGGAACAATTTCCGGTCGATTATATTGTGCAGGACTGGCAGTACTGGGGTTCCGACAAGGATGGTACATGGAGCGGCATGGTCTGGAACAAGGAGCGTTATCCTGATCCGGCAGGTATGACCAAGGCGATTCACGACCTGAATATGAAGCTGATGATATCTATCTGGCCTTCGGTGGGTAATGACACACCTTTGGCCCATGAGCTTGACCAATACGGTTTGCGGTTCGAGCCGCTGCACTGGATATCCGGAAAAGCCCGCATCTATGACGCCTTCAGCGAAAAGGGACGCGAAATTTACTTTAAGCACATTAAGGAAGGTTTATTTGACAAGGGCGTGGACGCACTATGGATGGACGGAACCGAAGTGGAGGTTGGCACCGCCTGCTGGAACCCCAACGAAGTTGCACGCGATATCAAGAGACTGGGAAACAATGCCATGGGCGATTTCTCACGTTACCTGAATCCATATACGCTAATGACCACCAAGGGTACCTATGAGGGACAAAGAGCAGTCAGCAATCAGCGGGTTTTCACTCTCACACGTTCAGCCTGGTGCGGAGCACAGCGTTACGCCGCTGCTTCCTGGTCGGGTGATTCGTTTGCAAGCTGGGATACGCTCAAAGCCCAGATGGCCGGCGGACTCGAAGTGACCATGTCAGGTAACCCATGGTGGACACAGGATATCGGAGGTTTTTTTGTCAACAACTACCGTGGCGGTGAACAGAACCCTGCCTATCGCGAACTCTTTGCCCGCTGGTATCAGTTTGGAGCTTTTAATCCAATCTTCCGCATTCATGGAACCAACATTGAGCGTGAGCCCTATATCTTCAAGGAAATGGCTCCGGAGATGTACCAGGCGCTGCTTGATATTACGTATCTGCGTTATCGCCTGCTGCCTTATATCTACAGCGAATCCTGGAAGGTTACAAGCGAAGGCTATACGCTCATGCGCGGCTTGCCGTTAGATTTTTCGGATGATGTCAAAGCCCGCGACATCAGCGATGCTTTCATGTTCGGGCAGGCCTTTTTGGTGCATCCGGTAACCCGTGCAATGTATAATGTCGAACATCCGCCTGCTGAAACGCTTCCGACAGAATTTCTCAGGACTCCCGACGGTAAGCCCGGGCTGGAGGTTCAGTATTTTGCCGGAATAAATTTCGATACTCCAAAAGAAAAGGGTATTGACAAGGTTGTGAATCACGACTGGCCTGGACCCCCTCTGGCGGACCCGCCGGGAGGACTTGACGGTTTTAGTAATTTCTCTGCCCGTTGGCAAGGTAAGATCATAGCACCTGAGGATGGCGAATATGAAATCGGGGTCGAGGGCGATGACGGATTCCGGCTCTTTCTCGATGGCAGAAAAATCGTGGAAGATTGGAGTCAATCCGCTAAACGCTATCGTAGTGCCAGGGTTAAACTTAGCAAAGGCCAAGATGTTGCGGTCAAGCTGGAGTTCTTCCAGGGTGGAGGAGACCGTGTAATCCGCCTTTGCTGGCGTACTCCCAGTGAGATTCGTAAATTGAATAGCGAAGAGAAAAGTGTGAATAACCTGATACAAACCTATCTTCCCTCCGGTTCACAATGGTATGATTTTTGGACCAACAAGAAATATGAAGGCAGTCGGATGGTCGAAAAAAAGTGTCCGCTCAATATTCTGCCTCTGTATATACGCGCCGGGTCGATTGTTCCGATGGGGCCGGTGGTGCAATATGCTACGGAAAAACCGGAAGCTCCGTACGAAATACGAGTTTATCCGGGGGCTGATGCGAAATTCACTATTTATGAAGATGACAATGAGACTTATGATTATGAAAAAGGGGAGTACGCGACGTATGATCTTTTATGGGATGACTCGGCCGGAACACTGACTATCGGCGAACGTAAGGGGGCTTTCTCTGGTATGACCGCAGACCGTCAGCTTAATATTGAAATTGCGGCACCGGATAAAAATGCAGGGATAGAAACGGTTATCACGCCCGACAAGACAGTAAATTATACCGGTAAACCGATTATATTGAAATTTTAAAGTATCGACGTCCGTCAATTACAGTATGTCAGTTATTCAAAGATAGTTTTTTAAGGGATAATTCAATGAATAAATGGATTGGATATTGTGTATTTCTTATGATAGCAACTTTATGTTACGCGTCTGAGCCGATTATTCAGACAAGCTTTACAGCCGACCCAGCCCCGATGGTGCATGACGGTGTCGTCTATCTCTACACAAGCCATGATGATGATAGTGCACCAGCTGGTCAGGGCAGATTTCTCATGCTTGACTGGAAATGCTACTCTACTACGGACATGGTGAACTGGACGGACCATGGAACAGTCGCCTCGCTTAAAACGTTCCCGTGGGCGGTTCAGAAAAACGATGCCTGGGCGCCTCATGTCATCGAACGCAACGGCAAGTTCTACTTTTACGCCCCCGTGAGCGTGCAGGGATGGCCCAAGAACGTTATCGCCGTCGCTGTAGCAGATAACCCGCTGGGGCCCTTCAAAGACCCTCTCGGCCATCCCCTCATCGATAAGAACAACGGATACATCGACCCGAGTGTGTTCATCGACGACGACGGACAGGCCTACCTCTATTGGGGCAATCCGAATCTTTGGTATGTGAAGCTCAACGAGGATATGATTTCCTACTCCGGCGAAATTGTACAAGAGCCCACTAAGCCGGGCAACTATCAGGAAGGTCCCTGGTGTTACAAACGCGACGGCCGCTACTACATGGCTTATGCCTCTACCTGCTGCCCCGAAGGTATTGGGTACGCCATGAGCGACAGTCCAACCGGCCCATGGGTCTATAAGGGCTATATCATTCGGCAGGACAGACGATCAACAGGAAATCATCCGGGAATCATTGATTACAAGGGTGGTTCCTACGTTTTCGGTTTCAATTTCAAGTTAAACTTTGCCCTGACGAATCAACACCACGAACGGCGTTCGGTTTGCGTTGCGAAATTTGAATACAATCCGGACGGCACGATTCCAGAGCTTCCCTGGTGGGAAGAAGCCCAGAGCGTTCCGCAGATAGGTATGCTTGATCCTTACGTCCGCACCGAAGCGGAAACAATTTGCTGGAGTTCGGGCGTTAAAACCGAACCCTGCAGCGAAGGCGGAATAAATGTTTGCAATGTCGAGAATGGTGACTATATTAAGGTCAAAGGTGTAGATTTTGGCAAGGAGGCAACATCCTTTACAGCCAGAGTTGCCTCGGAAACCAATGGGGGCAACATCGAGATTCGCCTCGACAGTCTGGAAGGGCCTTTGGTGGGAACCTGTGCTGTTCCCGGTACGGGCGGTTGGCAAAAC
>Ga0315545_1004414_pt1 | contig 11625 bp, 10 predicted proteins | sample SalMarSW160210MG_FD_203096 | JGI IMG/M metagenome (GOLD analysis project Ga0315545, IMG submission 203096) | Salt marsh sediment microbial communities from the Plum Island Ecosystem LTER, Massachusetts, United States - Salt Marsh Sediment SW1602-10 ...
ATATCTTGTTGTTTTCCTCATTCCCATTAAAATCTCCTCTTCTTCAGGAGTAATATCCAGCTCCCAGGTAAGTTCAGGATGCATATGAATAGGAGCATGTTTAAATCCTAAATCCTTAAAAGGTCTGGCATCAGTCCAAAGAGAAGCTATTCTGATAAAACAGGCTTTTTCCTTTTTAGCTATCTTTTTTAATTCTTCAACCAAAACAGGCAGAATATTCTTTTCTCCAATAGGCCCATGAGGAATAAATAAAAAGGTGCCTCTCTTAGCTTTTACTTTTACAACCAAGGCAACAGCTTTTAGTTCCTTGTCATAAACTCCTAATCTCCAGATTTTTTCTTCTATGCTTTTCTGAAACTCTCCCCAATTCCAAGAATCTAAAAAGGTCTTTTCTTTATTCTCCAAAAGAAAACCTTCCCAGATATTTTTATTGTTTATTTCCCTTACTTCCATGTTTCTATAATAGCAAAAATTTATTCTATTCAAAACTAAAACTAGCCCTATCCCCTACCTTAAAATCAGCTTGGCCAGCATTAACTTCCAGAACATACCTGGCTTTCTTGTCCGGCTTAATACTTTCACATTCTTCTGTACAAGGTTGAGCATTTTTATAAACATAGACAACTTCTTTGTCCTGATTAATCCAGACTATGTCCAAAGGAATGAGAACATTCTTCATCCAAAAAGAATAAATATCCTCCTTATCAAAAATAAAAAGCATTCCTCTGCTTTCAGCTAAGTAATCCTTGTTCATTAATCCTTGGGATCTTTCCTGCTGAGACCTGGCTATCTCCACTAAAAAGCAGTGGTTCTTTATACAGACCTGATTTGGATTGGAAACTAAGGATATCATAAATAAGACAAAGAGAATAATTATTAAAAAGATAAACCAATATTTCTTCATACCGACTTTAAAAACTCAACTATTTTCTCTGCCTGTTTCCTGGATATATGAGTGGGCAGATTTAATGTTTCTCTGGACAGTTTTTCTGCTTTAGGACAGGAACCAATAATATACTTAACTTTGCTTAAATCAGTATCATCAGGAGCAATTGGACTGGTATACCAGTCCCCTATTAAGAGATTGTTTTTCCAGGCTTTCTTGATTATCCTATGGGCATCAGGATGCTTTACTGAAAACCTTAAGAAAACCGGCTTTTCAGAAACCTTGGGCAGTATAAAAGACGAATTTAGTAGAGCCCTAAAATAAAAGTCAGCTATTTCCTGCCTGTGCTGGTTAAATCTTTCCAGCTTTTTAAACTGGTTATTAGCCAAAACAGCCAAAGCATCAGGCATTTTCCTGGGAAAATAACCAGGCCTTCTCCCCTGCTTTTCCTTCCAATGGACAGCCTTAGACAAAACATGAAGCCTTTGGAATAAAACCAATAGATATTTTCCTAATATCTTGTAAGTCGGGAGAATCAGGATATTCATTAATATTGGATGAAGCAGCTGCTGGATAATCCAGAAATAGGAAGGATATTTCAGCTTATCCTGATAATCTTTTATCTTTTCTGCTAAATTATCATCATTAGTAACAGCCATTCCTCCATAAACAGAGGAAATGACCTTGTCCCTGGAAAAAGAAAAAAACCCAGCCTTGCCAAAAGTGCCTGTTTTCTGGCCATTAATTTCTGCTCCCAAAGAATGAGCGCAGTCTTCAATCAAGATTAAATCCTCCCTGATAATCTCGCTGGGCATTCCGAAAGTATGCTGAATCATCGCTGCTTTAGTTCTTGAACTTATCTTCCTTTTCAAATCATCGGGATCCATATTAAAGGTCTTGTCATCACAGTCCACATAAACCGGTTTTAAACCAGACCAGATTATAGGGTTAACGGCAGCATTACAGGTAAAAGCCTGCAACAAGACTTCTCCTTCTTTTAAACCTAGGGCTTCTAGAATAGCCATTAGACAGGTTCTTCCGCTGTTAAAAGCAAAAGCATGCTTTACTCCCAAATACTCTTTAAAACTATTTTCAAGTTTTTTAACAGCTTTACCTTTTTTCCGAGGAGAGAAAAGCAGTTTCAAAGCCAGGAAGATATCATCTTTCTCAGTATTAGGAGATAAAGATATGGAAATGGGTCTAATCATAATAACTCAATTAGCTTCCTAGGGATTCTTCCCTCTAAAAGAATAACATCAGCTGAAGAGCGTCTTATCTTCTCAGCAATCTTTTCTGGATTTTCTATAAGAATAGTCTTGTCATTCTTAAGCTCCTGAAAATAATCAGCTGTAGTGATTATAGCTAAATCACAGACTTCAGCAATCTTCTTACCTATTCTTTTATGAACTTCTGAAGCAGCTTTTCCCAATTCTATTAAGCAGGGCATAACAATAACCTTTCTGCCTGAATAAAGATTTAAATAATCCAAGTCAGCAATTACTCCATCTGGATTGGCTGAATAAGAAGCATCGAGAATAATTGGGGCTTTTCTCAAAAACTTCATTCCCCCCTGCTCTGGTTTGATTCCTAAACAGAGTTTGGCAATCTTGTTCAAATCTACTCCTAATCTCTGGGCGCAGGAAGCAGCTAAAAGTATATTGTCTATATTGTGCCTGCCCAAAAGATTTAGCCTAAACTCAACTCCTTTTAAAGTAAAAGAAAGAGATTCTTTCCCAATCCTGACATTTTCAGGAGAAAGATTCAATCTGTTTTTCAGAACAGCAAAATCAGACACATTCTCTACTATTTCGTGCTTAGCTTTGGAAATATTCTCCTGAGATCCAAAAGTAGACATGTGCTGTTCATTAATCCCGGTCAGCATTCCTATCTGGGGCTTGATAATATTACAAACCTGTTTTATCTTACCTCTTTCATAAGCCCCTATTTCTGCTACAAAAACATCGTGCTCCGGAGTTAATTCCTTGAGAATAGTATTAGCAATGCCTATTTCTGAATTAATATTCTTCTTTGTTTTCAAAACCTTGTATTTTTCAGACAAAAACAAACTTAAAAACTCTTTAACCGAGCTCTTGCCATAAGAACCAGTAATACCAATAACGATTAATTTATCGAACTTTTCTCTTTTAATCCTGGCTTTTTCCAAAGTCCTCTTTATTAAAAAGTATCTTGGTATCTGAAAGATCCAGACTAAAAGAGAAACCAGTAAAGGAGCAAAGATAATTGCTAGTAAGAAAAGGGTGTAGGAGTTTAAAAGAATAAAAACAATCTCCAGGAGTATTCCAGAGACCAGTATTACTATAACTTTAGGAGTTAGCTTAGGATATCTAATTCCGTGAAAGCTGAAGAGAAACTTTCTTATCTTCTGCTTTTCAAAATGAGCTTTAAATCTTTTAAAATGATATTCTTTAAGCTGCCAGAGCCAAACCCAAAAAACAAGCAGTTTGGTAAAAACTAAAAACCAGATAATAATAATTAATACTCTCATAGATGCTTGAGTACTAGTTTGGATAACTGTTCTGGAGCTTTAAGATTGAGGTCATGGCCAAATCCTGATAAAATCTCTATCTTGGAGTTCTTAACCTTAGACTTAATCAAATGAGCCTGAACCACAGGAGTAATCTTGTCCTTGTCACCCCAGATAATAACACAAGGAACCTGAACCAAAGAAAGATCATTAGAAATATCTTCTTTAATAACTTCTAAGTAAATCTGCTTCATTGTTCCTTTGGCATAGGGATAATCGCTTCTTCTGACAATGAACCTGTAAAAAGCCTTCTTGAGCAAAAGAAAGGAAAATATCTTAAATGTCTTAGCCAAAACATAAAGGGTTTTCTTGCGAAAGGAGCTTTTTCTGAAACAAGCGGCACTGACTAAGAATAGTTTTTTAACCGAAGATCTTAAGCTGTATTTTACTGCCAGGGCTCCGCCAAAAGAATGACCCAATAAATAGAAGTTTTCCAGTTTCAAGGCTTTGACAAACTCTTTAACAAAATCAGCATAGTCATCAAGGTTCCAGACCCCTGAAGGAGAACTGCTTTTCCCAAAACCAGGCAAGTCAGGAATAATGACTTTAAACCCTTTCTTAGCAAGAAAACCTCCTGCTTTCCTCCAGTTATCGCTCTTTGAGCCCCAGCCATGCAAAATTAGGAGAGGTCTTCCCTCTCCCAATACTAAATAATTAACTTTTACCCCTTTGACAATCATTTAATTGTTTTAAAACCTGTATATTTTTGAAGAACTTCCGGAATCTTAATACTTCCGTCTTTCTGCTGATAATTCTCCATAATAGCAATCATCGGCCTCATAGAAAGAGCGGTCCCATTTATAAAATGAACAAAATTTATTTTCTTACCGGACTTATCTTTATAACGAACCTTTAATCTCCTTGTTTGGAAATCAGTGCAATTTGAAGTAGAATGAGTCTCACGATAATTATCTTGGCCAGGAAACCAAGCCTCGATATCATATTTTTTGGCAGCCGGAACTCCTAAATCTCCTGTGCATATATTAACTACTTGATAAGGCAGCTTAAGAGATTTCATTAATTTCTCTTCTAGGGATAAAAAGTATTCGTGTTCTTTTATCGAATCTTCTGGTTTAGAAAGACTAAACATCTCAAGTTTATCAAATTCATGGGCCCTAAAAATTCCTCCAGTATCTTTACCATAAGAACCAGCTTCTCTTCGAAAACAAGTAGTAAATGCAACATATCTTCTAGGTAAATCCCTCTCCTGTAAAATCTCCTCTGAGTGCATAGCACCCATGGACTGTTCTGAGGTACCTATTAAATAAAGATTATCTTTTGGTAAAAAATATGCTTCTTTGTCCTCTGACTGCTCTAAGTATCCCATACCCCAGGCCATTTCTGCTGTTATCATTTTCGGAGGAAGAACTGGTATAAATCCTTGTTTTACTAAAAAATCAAGACCAAAATTAACCAAAGCAAAATGCAATAAAACTAATTTCTTTTTTATATAACTAAATCTTGTTCCAGAAATCTTAGCTGCTCTTTTAACATCAATTAAATCTAGTTTCTGGCCAATTTCCATATAGTTTTTGGTTTTAAAATTAAATTTAGGAATTTTCCCTATTTTTCTTATTACTAAATTTTCAGTTTCGTCTTTACCAACTGGCACACCGTCTAGTGGAATATTGGGAATTTGATACATTAAATCATTAAATTCTTTTTCGAGCCTTTTCAGGTCTTGTTTTAACTGATCCCCCCTCTTGTCAACCTTCTTCATCTTAGCGATAATTTCCTTCTTGTTCTTAACTTTCATAATCTCTTTATTAGCTTTATTTTTCTGAGCAAAAATAGCTTCTAAATCAGCCTGGATCTTTCTCTTTTTCTTATCGAGTTTTAAAACCTTATCAACATCAACTTTAACTTGTTTGTTTTTACAAGCTTGCTTAACTTTTTTTGGATTTTCTCTTATGAATTTTATATCTAACATATAAGCGAAGGAATATGACTTTTGTGACCACCCGGAAACGAGCGGGCAAGGTATGCCGAGCAAAGCGAGGGACGAACGAGTTGAGGAATAAAGTGAGCTGGCGCGCTGGGTCAGCGAACGTGTCTCAAAAGTTATATTCCCGAGCTATTTATTTTTTAAGTTTCATTGTTGGAAATAACATTGTTTCTCTTAAACCATGAGAATTGGTCAAGAGAATAGCTAATCTGTCTATGCCCATTCCCCAGCCAGCAGCTGGAGGCATGCCCTGCTCCAAGGCCTGAATAAAATCCTTATCCATTCTCTGGGCCTGTTCAAAACCCTTTTTGAATATCTTTTCCTGCTCTTTGAATCTTTCCTGTTGAAGCATTGGGTTGTTTAGTTCAGAATAAGCCTTAACTAGTTCTAAGCCCATAACAATCAACTGGAAACTGGCTGACTTTTCAGGATTCTTGTCCAAAGGCTTGGCTAAAGGAAAAGCTTCAGCTGGATAATGAATAACAAAGGTCGGCTGTTCTATCTTGGGCAGGATGATTTTCTTAAATATCTCATCAGCAATCTCAAACTTCCCGCCTTTGGTTTTTACTCCAAACTTTTTGGCTTGTTTCTTAAGAACATTGATATGGGCATCATTCAAGTTAATCTTGGTGTGCTTCTTGAACAGCTCATTAAACTCTATTCTTTTCCAGGGTGTTTTGAAATTAATCTTTTTACCCTCGTATTCTATATCTGTCTTATTAAACAGCTTCTTTAACAAAACAGAAAACATTTCCTCTGTCAGCTTCATTAAATCCTTGTAGTCCTGATAAGCTGCGTAAAATTCCAGCATTGTAAAATCAGGGTTATGGGCCTTGTCCATGCCTTCATTTCTGAAACATCTGGCTATTTCATAAACTTTTTCCATGCCTCCAACCAAAAGACGCTTTAAATAAAGCTCTGGAGATATTCTTAAATAAAGATCAATATCCAGGGCGTTTAACTTGGTTTTAAAAGGCTTAGCACTGGCTCCTCCGTAAACCGGCTGGAGGATCGGGGTTTCCACTTCTACAAACCCTTTGTCTTCCAAGAATCCTCTTAATTCTTTGACAATTCTAGAACGGAGAATAAACTTTTCCTTGACTTCAGGATTAAAAATAAGGTCTAAATATCTTTTTCTGTATCTTTCTTCAATATCTTTTAACCCATGCCATTTTTCAGGCAGAGGCAGTAATGATTTAGCCAGCATTCTATAATCAGTTACTTCTAAGGTTTTCTCTCCTTTTTTGGTCTTAAACAATTCTCCTTTAGCCTCAATAAAATCACCGATATCAAAATTATCAAGAAAGAACTGGTAGCCTTTCTCTCCTAACCTGTCTCTCTTAAATAAAACCTGAATTAAGCCGAACCCGTCCTTAATATTGGAGAAAACAAGACCCCCGTGCTGTCTTAAAGACATAATCCTCCCTGCCAGGGATATCTGCCTCTTTGATTTAGACAATTTGCTAAAATCATCCAAAGCTTCCTGACAAGTATGGGTTCTTTTAATTTCTCCGGGATAAGCTAAAAGCCCGGCGCTTTCAATGCAGTTCAGTTTCTTTATTCTGTTTTTCCTTATTTCATCAATTGTTGCCATTATTTTATTGTAAACTATGTAAAATACAAAAACAAGGGATTTACCCCTTGACAAATATTATATACTATGCTATAATGTAGGTGTCATTCAAAATCAATCCTAAAAACCTCAAGCCCACATTCCCTCTCTAATGGGCAAACTACGAAGCGTTAAGGAGAACAATTCTTAACGCTTTTTTTTATTGACATTCATAATAGATTATGATATTATTCATTAACAGCAATTTAAAAACCTTAAAACTTAATTGGAAAGGAGTAGAAATGAATCTCAACAAGAATTTCTATCTTTGTATAATTGCCCTGATAATCATTATTCTTATCGCCTGGTGTACGCCCATATTATGCGAGGATTTTTTCCCGACAGAGCCAGAGGTTAGAGTTTACGTAAATTTAGAATCTGACGAGAATCCTGGAGGAATTGTTTTTGAGACACGCAGATTTTGGAATAAAAAAACCATTTTCTTGGATTCGGGATTTGACGGGACGCTTAATGAAATCCGCATACCTTACGAAGATAAAATAATAGACCCTAATGAACTGTGGATTGAACGCTACTATCAGGTCCGGCAATGGGCCACAACAGGGGAAAAACCGAACATATAAGATTCTCCAAAACAAAAAGCGCTGAGAGAAAAAACTCAGCGCCTTTTTTATTGAGTCAAATAAGTAACCAGATATTCAGCAATAATACTGGCGGCATTGGGACGGGCAAAGTCGTTGGCTCTTTCTGACATTCTTTTTAGCTTCTCTGGCTGGGAAAATAATTGTCTTATTCTAGACATTATGAAATAAGGCTTGAAATTGCTCTCTTCCATTACCAGAGCCGCTCCCCTTTCAGCATAAGCATAGGCATTTCTGACCTGATGGTTCTGGGCAGCATTAGCCAGAGGAATCAAAATACCAGGCTTGCCTGTAGCTGCTATTTCAAAGATACTGCCCGAACCAGCTCTGCTGACCACCAGTTTAGTCAAGGCATAAGCATTAGCCAATTCCTTTTCATTTAAGAAAGGTGCTGGGTGATAGGATTTCTTCAAGTCTTTGGGTATAACAAGATCAGCTTCTTTTTTAACCTCTTCAAAATTACTTATTCCTGTCTGATGGATTATTTCAAAATCTTTTAAAATATCAGGCAGAACCACTAAAAGATTGTCATTAATAATCTCTGAGCCCTGGGAACCGCCTATAACTAAAAGCAAAGGTTTCCCTCCAACCAGTTTAAACATTTTTCTGGCTTCATCTTTAGATCCATTTAGAATAATCTCCCTGATAGGATTCCCCACTGAAAGCATCTTCTTGGCTGGGAAATACTCTGTCTCCTTGATAGAAAAAGAGATAAAAATCTCTAAAGCAAACCTGCTGGCTATTCTATTGGCTAATCCCGGAACAACATCTGATTCGTGAAGGAAGATAGGAACAGCCAGAATTCTTCCAGCAATAACTGACGGGATTGAACCATAACCTCCTTTGCTGAAGATAAGGTCAGGAGAAATAATAAAAATGCGGTGAAAAGCCTGAAAAATACCAATAGGAATCTTGAACAAATCTATTATATTGAAAAAAGAAAGATATCTTCTGGCTTTACCAGCTAAAACCCATTTAACTTTTACTCCTTCTTTGACAAGAAGCTCCTTGCTAAAGTTATCCCTGGGGCCTAAATAAAAAAACTCAAAACCAGCCCGGGGATAATTCTTTTTTATCTGCCTAATAATGGCTATTATGGGAAAGATATGACCGGCAGTTCCTCCGCCAGCAAAAAGTATCTTCATAAATATTTTAGAAAACTTGTTTTCTTATTATATTATTATATCATTTTTTGGAAATATTCAAAAGAAGACCAATACCAATTAATTCTACAACTATATGGGAGCCTCCATAACTGATAAACGGCAGGGGTATTCCAGTTAAAGGAAAGAGACGGATCATAGCGGCTATGTTGATAAAAGCCTGGATGCAAATCCAAGAACTAATGCCTGTTGCTAAAAGTCGGGAAAATTTATCTTTGGCCTTTTTTGCAATTCTGAATCCCCGCCAGAACAAAAATAAAAACAGAAATACTAAAATAAAAGATCCTATAAATCCGGCTTCTTCCCCAAAGATGGCAAAAATAGAATCCGCCATTGTCTGAGGAATAAAACCAAACTTCTGATTAGACATGTTAGGACCTAAGCCAAAAATTCCTCCAGAACCGATAGCAATTAAAATCTGTTTTATCTGATAACCCATGCCCATTGGGTCAATTTCTGGGTTCAGAAAAACAAGCACTCTTTTCATTCTATAGGGAGCAAGTTTTATTAAAATCCAGCCCAAACCTGAACAAAGGATAACCATAGTAATTGTATGCCAGAAAGGAGTGCCAGCTGCGAAATATAATAAAATAGCCACTGAAAGAATTAAAATTAAAGTGCTTAAATCTGACTGAAAAGCTAACAATAAAACAATAACTCCTAAAACCATTAAAAAGGGAATAATCTCTAAAGCTTGATTTTTTATCTTATTAACTAAACCCTTGGCTTTTATTTTCTTAAAGAAAGTTTTTTTAGAAGTATTAACTAACCAAGCAGAAAGATAGATAATAAAAGACAATTTCAATAATTCAGAGGGTTGAAAAGTGGTAAAACCAAGATTCATCCATCTAGAAGCTCCTCCAGAACTGACGCCAACAATTGGGAAAAAAACTAAGATCATTAAAATAAAACTTACTAAAACAATAATCCCGGCTCGTTTTTTTAAAAATCCTATATTTATTTTAAAAGCGATAAATCCCAAAATTAATCCGGGCATTAAACCAAAAATGATTTGATGGAAAAGATAATAGGCTGGATTACCAAACTTTTCTTTAGAAAAACCAGCTGAAACACTGGCTAAAACAGCAATGCCTAAAACCAGTAGAGCAATTACAGAGTATAGTAAATAATGGTCAAATCTCTTCATAAGCCCTTAACAGTCTGGATAAATTGGTTACCCCGGTCAAATTCATTCTTAAACATATTAAAACTGGCTGCTCCAGGAGAAAGAAGCACTATATCCCCTTTCCTGGCTAAAGAAGCAGCTTTTTTAACAGCCTGTTTCATTGACTTAACATTATATATCTTAAATCCTTTTAAATGCTTCTTTATCTTATCAGAAGCAGTGCCCGGAAAAAGAATCACAAAATCCAGCTTTTTGATTTCTTTAGCTAAAGCACTATAATTCAGGTTTTTATCTTCTCCTCCAGCTATGAGAACTGGTTTTTTAAATCTCTTTAAAGCCAGGATAACAGCATCAGGATTAGTGGCTGTTGTATCATTGAAATAACTTACTCCTTTTTTCACAGCAATAAATTCCTGCCTGTGAGCAACACCCTTAAATCCAGAAATTACTTTCTTAATATGCTTTTCCGGAACCTTCATTATTTCAGCAACAGCAACTGCAGCAGAAGTATTAGAGCCGTCAAAAAAATATCTCTTTCCTTTTGATTTAAACTTTATATTTTTATTCAATATCAAAATATCTTTTTTTCCTTGATATTTAAATATTGATTTTTTAGCTTCAATATAATCCCTAAAGCTTTTGTATCTGTTCAAATGGTCTGGGAAGAGATTAGTAATCAGGGCTATTTCAGGGCTCTTTTTCAAGTATTCCAGCTCAAAACTGGAAAGCTCTAAAACAGCTATACCTTTTTTAGAAATAATATCCAGAGGAGAAACCCCAATATTGCCAGCTAAGAACACCTTAGGATATTTCTTCTTTAATAATAAATATATTAAGGTAGCTACAGTTGACTTGCCCTTAGTCCCGGTAATTCCAATAATCTTTCCTTTGTACAAATCAAAAAATATATCTATATCTGTTTTAACAGGAATATTGTTCTTTTTAGCTATTTTTAAATATATTGATTCTCTAGGAACACCAGGATTTCTAATTATCAAATCAGCATTAATAAAATCCTCTTTTCTATGCCTACCCAACACAAATTTGGGATAATCCCGATTTATCCCAGATTTAAGTTTTTTAAAAGAAGGTTCTAATTCTTTTCTGCTTCTTAAATCAGTAACCAAAACCTTAGCTCCCTGCTTAACAAAAAACTTAGCAGAACCAACTCCTCCGCCGTGCAAACCTAGTCCCATAATAACAACTTTTTTGTCTTTAAACAGGTTCATTTAAAAGGATCTATTATCTTTGCTTTTATTTCTTTTCCCAAACAAAGCCTGCTTATCTTATTAAGATTGTAGGGTTCATCGCTGAAAAAGAACTGATGGTTATGGCCTTTAGCAATCTTAGAAGTAATCTGGGAATTATCATTTAAAAAGAGCTTTAATTCTTTTGCCAAGCTCTCTGCCGGGTTTATAATCTTAACCCCTTTTAGTTCCTTCTTTATTGCTCTTTCCAGCATTGGGTAATGAGTACAAGCTAAAATCAAAGCTTCTATCTTCTTGAAATCCTTTAAATACTCTCTAATTATCTCTTTGGTTGCTTTCTTGTTTATCCAGCCCTCCTCCACTAAAGGAACAAACAAGGGGCAGGCTTTTGAATAAACCTCTAGATTAGGGTTCATTTCCAAGAGCTTGTTCTTCCAGGAATTACTTTTAATTGTCCCTGGAGTCCCAATAATGCCTATCTTGTTATAGGAAATGCCTTTTAAGGTCGGGCTTATCATGTCAAAAACAGGCACATCCT
>Ga0315545_1004415_pt1 | contig 11624 bp, 8 predicted proteins | sample SalMarSW160210MG_FD_203096 | JGI IMG/M metagenome (GOLD analysis project Ga0315545, IMG submission 203096) | Salt marsh sediment microbial communities from the Plum Island Ecosystem LTER, Massachusetts, United States - Salt Marsh Sediment SW1602-10 ...
TAATTTCTGAATGGTTTACAGTTTTTTCTATCTTTCTCCATGGAATTAGAACTTTATCCTCACTGTCGTATGTGGCAGTCTCTAAATCATCATATTCGATTTCTGCTTCGTAATGAACCTCTGTTGTGAGTTCAAATTTTGCATACCCACTTTCTACACTTATCAAATATTCCTCTGGATCTTCGACATCAATAACTTCGACATCTAAAACATCACCATCTTGGTCCTCAAGATAAAAACCAAAATATGAAAATCGTTCCTCAATTAGTTCTTTGATTTTATTTATGTTTTCCTTCAATAGTCTGGTTGATAGCGGCCCTAAAACTTCATAATGAAGTGCAACGATATCTAAATATGATTCTAAAGAGTCAACATAATGAAGATGCTTAAATGAACTAACTCCTTCTTCCATATCCTTATCTTTGCTAACAATGTATATAGGCTTTCCTTCCTGCTCAGCCCAATCATTTAATCCAGCCATAATAAAAGCGTCAGGAAATTCATTTCTTTTTTTTCCGCTTCCAAAAGGTGGCTTTTTATCGAAATAGAGATTGAAAATATTATCGATATCAACTTCATTTATTGATATGATTTCGACAAGACATTCACTTATAAAATCATCAAATTGAGAATTTATTTCCTTTTCATAGCCCTGGTTGTCCAGGTCACTAAAAATTGATGTTATTGAATCCTGCTTTAAGTTTCTTAAGATCATTGCTTGGTTTCGAAATTTTCTTATTGATTGAACTGCTTTTTCAACATTTTTCTTAATATTAGATCGAGCCTCATTGATAGTTATGTCTGTTAAAATAATCTGAATCTTCTTGCTTTTGGCCCACTTAGCGAGAGCTCCCAAAGATGTCCCAGCAAAGAAAAAATTCTTTTCGATGAAAATTGAAGAATCTATGTAAACAAGATCAGTTTCCATATCGAGTTATTTTGAGAAGCCCAACCCCCACTTGCGCCGCCACCCATACTTGCCCATCAGGCCGCAGACGATCTCGGCGTCAAGTGCAGCGTTTTGATATGCTATTTCATCCCATTTTCTTTGCTTCACCAGCACCAGTGAATTCTGACAAGACCATTCCCAGGAGAAGGATGCCATAATAGTAGAATTCTTTCTTGGTAGTCTGCCCAAGAATCACCAAGAGTGTTCTTGATGGATTCAGAATACAAATTTCTTACTTCATCTTCTGAGGTTAATCCGTTATCAGTATAATAAAGAAGTGATATTCCCTTGTAATATCCCTGTGCGTTTTCTCCCCCGTCAACGAACTCTCTAAGCACTCGGATGTCTTTTTCAAAACCATTCGAAGGATGACCATTTTCAGGTTTAACCTCGATTATTGCTATATTCATATTAATATCATTTGGAACATGCACTAACAGATCCTGCATTACATACTTCTGGAATTCAATCTGATCAGGATTATCATTTTTGCCAGCTATCCTTTCAATAATGGCTCTAAAAAATTTAGTCCTACTTTTTTGGGGTTCTGCATGTATCGTAAATTCAGTGTATCCATACTCTCTCTGTAATTATTTCATCAATTTTCCCATTATAAGGATTTGATGGGGAATCAAATCCGTATATCTTCACAGCTGATTCATATTTAAGTTGCATTTCTATTTATCACTACCTTTTTTATAAATGCATAACATAATACTAGATGTTTTATAAAGCGTAATGCTCTTCACGATTATTTCGCGAATATGTTAAAATTGTATTATTTCAGTATAACAAGCCTTTGAAATCACGTGCCTGAAAGTGGAACGGCACAAAAGAGCGAAAAGGTTGCGGAGGTGAACAGGAAAATTAAGAACAACCGGAACAGGAACTATTCTTATAACCAGTAAATATCTGGCATTTTCTGGAATTCAGCACGTATTTAATACCTACACCCCGGAAAATGTTTATGTCAATATATTTTGTAACTACGCAGGTTGTCAGGTTCACGGTTCAAGGTTCACGGTTGATTGCCTTATCTTCATACTGGTTTGTGTTCATAGTTTTTTAACCTTGCACTGTGAACCACTGAACTTTGAACCTGAGTAGTAACTATATTTGTTGAAATTCTAATACAGGTGTTTTCCGGATAGGCAACCTTGTTTACAAAGATTGGTAGACTCTGATATGTATACGGGTGAAATCATTTATTCGAGTCACTCTTGCCCAAAAAACCATTTCACCGCAGAGCCGCTGAGTGCGCAGAGTGAGGGTTATTTTATCAGAATTCCTGAGAGGGGAATTCTGATAAAGGGCACACGCCTTTTCAATGCAACAGCGATCAACTGTGCGTCTGTAAAGAGCGAAGCGAACGGGCGGTGAATAAAAACGGCAACCTGATTCTGAGAACAATAGTTGTGTTAAGGTATTTCAAACACTTAGATAAAAATATATAGCGATTTTAATTTATTTTGGACACCATTGTCTTCGAGTAAAAGAAACACATCGGGATTGAAACTATGAATGAGGTTCTTAAAACAACTCAGCACGTAAAGGAGAAAAGCCAACAGGTAACGATTGATGAGCAGGCCCTTACCAATTTTTCAAGAAAATTGATTGAGGATGGAATTGAAATTCCTCCCTGGAATTACGACTATCATTTTTTCGATGATGGTCACAAAACGGTTGCCTACTTCCTTATCCTGGATAGCATCAATTTCTGCTTCTGGCCAAAACCGGGTGAGGTTAAATGGGAAGTTCGGTATAAATCAGAAACACTTTCCGGGTATTATGCCCTTGCAGCTTCTCTTAAAAAGGCAATCGATTCAGGAGTTCCAATCACCGATGCTCATTATTTAGCTGAACTACCTTTAGGTACATTGAGACAGATCTTGGGTGGAAAAGGAGAATTGCAGCTCATGGAGGCCCGCGCTGATATCCTGAATGAACTAGGAGCGTTTCTTATTAACAAATATGATGGAGAGGCCCACAGCCTTGTTGAGGCTGCCGAAAACTCGGCACTAAACCTGGTCGAGTTGCTTGTTGAAAACCTCCCCTCTTTCAGGGATGAAGCAGAATACTATGGTACAAAAATATATTTCTATAAGCGTGCTCAGATATTTGTCGCAGATCTCTATGGGGCATTTGCTGGGAAAGATTGGGGGTATTTCAAAGATATTGATAAATTAACTGCCTTTGCTGATTACAAGCTACCCCAAGTGCTGCGGCATGTTGGTGTATTGCAGTATAGTCCCTCTATGGAGCATAAGGTAGATCACGGTATCTTTCTTGAGGCAGGAAGCCCTGAGGAAATTGAGATCAGGGCCAACACCATCTGGGCGGTTGAGCTGATACGACAGGAACTTGCACAGATGGGAAAGGGATTGAGGGCCTTCGAGATCGATTGGATCCTGTGGAATCTGGGGCAGGAAAGCCAGTTCAAGGCAAAACCTTATCATCGGACGGTAACCATTTATTACTGATTTTTATAAATGATCAATTGAAACTCTTATCTCTCACAGAGTGCACAGAGTGCTCTGAGAAGCAATTTGAAACGGACATAAGGAATCGCTTAAAGCCCTGCTTTGCGGGATTCCCAATGTCTTCACATTGGGAGCAATGGGAAGGGCTTTTGGTAAAAATAAGCAAGCTTATTATTCCCATTGAGCTTCCCATTTAGATTTTAAGCGATTCTTTGACTAACGTATCATTAAAGCCACTGAAAACTGAGAAAATGAATCCTCCAAATCATGTAAATCCTGTCTTACCTCAGTGTCTCTGTGCGCTCTGTGAGAGATAAAGGGAGGTCTTGATTACGTACCATGTTTTCATTTAAGCTTTTAGCAAATGATAAGGCGGCACGGGCAGGTGAAATTATTACTCCGCATGGCCCTATACACACCCCTTCATTTATCCCAGTCGGCACCCTTGCAACAGTAAAGGGTATATCAGTTGATGATCTTCGCCAAATTGGAAGCCAGGTGATTATCGCCAATACCTACCATCTTCATCTGCAACCAGGAGAAGACTTGATAGAGACAATGGGAGGGCTTCATCAATTTATGGGCTGGGATGGGCCGTTAATCACTGACTCTGGTGGTTTTCAGATTTTTAGCCTCGGTGCAGCAAAGGAACACGGGGTGGGGAAAATTGCATCCATCTTTCCATATGGGAAAAATCACGGTGGGCATATACGCTCAAAAAAAGGGAAATCTTTTGTGCATGTTGATGAAGATGGAGTGGATTTTATCTCATATCGGAATGGCGCACGACACCGATTCACACCTGAACGGGTAATAGAAATAGAGCGGAAACTCGGTGCAGATATTATACTTGTATTGGATGAGTGTACCTCTCCCTTTCATGATTACGAATACACTTCAAAGGCAATGGACAGAACCCACCGCTGGGCCATCAGGGCACTGAAGGAATTTAAGCGCACTTCCTTTAAGAATCAGGCGCTTTTTGGAATTATTCAGGGTGGAGCGTACCAGGATTTGAGGAAAAAGAGTGCTCAGTTTATCTCGGAGCAGGACTTTGATGGTTATGCCATTGGCGGCTCTCTTGGGAAATCTACCAAAGAGATGCATAAGGTCTTGGAATGGACAATCCCTTGTCTTCCCCAGGATAAGCCACGGCATCTTTTAGGGATCGGTGAAATAGAAGATATATTTGAAGTAATATCACGAGGAATCGATCTCTTTGACTGTGTGTTACCAACACGCCTGGCACGCACCGGCACACTTTTTACAAAAAAAGCAGAAAGGTTTCGAATACATATCCGTAATGCACAATATGCAAATGATCCCCGCCCGATTGAAAATGGCTGTGATTGTTATACATGTCGCAATTTTTCAAGGGCGTATCTCCGACACCTTATTATGGCCAATGAGCTTTTGGCAATACAGCTGGCAAGCATACACAATCTGTATTTTCTGGAATCACTGATGCGCCGAATGCGCTATGCGATAAAAGAGAAAAGGCTTGCGTAACTGAAGAAAGAATGGTTTCCTAAAGCATAATAAGGCTTACATTACACAATCAATACCCACCCTTGAAGCAATCTCATCTCCCATCTGTTTAGTAGTGGCGTTTCCGCCCATATCTCGTGTTTTCACCTTGCCGTCAGCAAGTGTATATTCTACTGCATTCCTCACCTTTTTCGCTGGGGTATCCAGGTCTAAATGCTCTAACATCATGCGCATTGCTTCTATTGAAGCCACCGGATTTACGACACCTTTGCCTGTATACTTCGGCGCCGAGCCATGAATAGGTTCGAACATTGACGGAAAGGCCCTTTCCGGGTTAATATTCCCGCCGGCAGCAAAGCCCATGCCTCCCTGGAGCATGGCTCCCAGATCTGTAATAATATCACCAAAGAGGTTTGAGGCTACTATCACATCAAAATAATCCAGTTTTCTTACAAACCACATAGTGAGAGCATCTACGAGTGCGAAATCCTTCGCTATATCAGGATAGTCTTTAGATACTTCATTGAAGACCTCATCCCAGAAAACCATTGAGTAGTTCAATGCATTGGATTTGGAACAGTTGGTAACCATTCCTACATAATCACTGTGTTCTTTTAATTTCTGCCGTTTGCGAGCAAGATTGAAGGCATACCGCATCACCCTCTCTGTGCCCTTACGGGTGAAGATTGATGTCTGAATTGCTATTTCGTCGGGAGATCCTCTTTTAAACCGTCCTCCCACCTGAGAGTATTCGCCTTCAGTATTTTCCCGAACGACAATGAGATCAATGGAGCCCTGGCGTATGGATTTCAGTGGTGTATCCACTCCATCATAGAGACATATTGGACGTAGATTCACATATTGATCAAAACCTTTGCGGATTTGAAGGAGAAGGGTAAGAGAGATATGATCAGGAACCTTATCTGCATCACCGATGCATCCAAGAAAAATCGCATCAAAACCAGATAAGATATCCAGAGCATCAGCAGGCATCATAATACCGTGTTTGAGGTAAAAATCACAGCCCCAGTCAAACCATTCAAAGTCAAAGAAAATAGTACTTTCCCTGACAGCCTCCTTGACTACCTTAATAGCCTCTTTAGACACCTCAGGGCCTACTCCATCGCCAGGAATGATAGCGACTCTGTAATCTTTCTTGGTCTTCACATTAGTACCTTATGTTGAAGTTCACCTAAACTGTTAAATACGTGAAACTATACGCTATTTATCCAGCATATACAAATCTATTATAAAAAACAAATGCAATATTTCAGTAAAGGGGTCATAATGGGTGACCCCATGACTCGGTGAGGTAGAGGACATATTTGAAGTGGTAAAACGAGGGATAGATCTCTTTGACTGTGTGTTACCAACACGTCTGGCACGCACCGGCACGCTTTTTACGAAAGAAGCGGAGAGGTTTACTACATATCCTTAACCCACAATACAAGAATGATCCACGCCCGATTGAAAAAGGGTGCGATTGCTATACATGTTGCAATTTTTCAAGGGCGTATCTACGATATCTATTTATGTCCAGGGAGCTTTTGGCAATACAACTGGCGAGCATCCACAATCTGTATTTTCTGGAGTCATTGATGCGCCAAATTCGCGCTGCGATAAAAGAGAAAAGGCTTGCGGAACTGAAAAAAGAATGGTTTTCTAAAGCATAAGAAAATTGCTATTAAACAATCAATACCAACTGTTCACCGCAGAGCCGCAAACTCTGTGTCTCTGTGATCTCTGTGAGAGGAAAAAAGGCAGTATCTTTAAAGCCTCAGGGGGATAAATGGCAAAGGAAAAATTTCCCGCAACACAGGCCATTAGAACATTAAAAGAATCAGGGGTGGATTTTTCCTTGCATTTCTACAAATTTGAAGAGAAAGGCGGAACCACAGTAGCGGCTAAAGAGTTGAATGTGGATGAGCATCTGGTTGTAAAGACGCTTGTGATGGAAGCAGATAATGGTGATCCGCTTTTGATTCTTATGCATGGGAATAAGAAGGTCTCAACAAAGGCTATGGCACGGGCCCTTGGGGTAAAGACGGTGAAGCCCTGTGAACCACTGATTGCACATAAACACACGGGATATTTTGTGGGTGGAATCTCTCCCTTTGGGACACGAAAATCCCTCAAGGTTTACGTCGAGGCCTCTATTATGGAACTGCCTACAATTTACATCAATGCGGGAAAAAAGGGACTGCTGGCAGAGATGTCTCCAGGGGATCTGAAAAAAATTTTAACCCTCATACCTGTGAGTGTCGCAATATAAAGACAAACCTATCGTTCGGAGGATCCGATGAGGATTGTTGTGCTGGGTGCTGGTATGGTTGGCAGTGCGATTGCCGAAGACCTGGCTCAAGAGCAAGGCATGAGTGTGGTGGTTGTGGATCGAAGCCAGAAGGTATTGGAAAAGGTAAAAGCAAAAGCTGCGGTAGAAGGAATTCAGGCTAACCTTCAAGACAAGGGAATCATTTCTTCTATCGTAGCCGATAGCGATCTGGTCATCAGTGCTGTTCCTGGCTTCATAGGGTTTCATACGTTACAGGGCGTCATCGCGGCGGGAAAGGATGTTGTGGATATATCCTTCTTTAGCGAAGAGCCTTTCTTGCTTGACGAATTGGCCAAGTCTCAAGAGGTTACAGCCGTAGTTGATTGCGGGGTGGCTCCTGGTTTGTGTAACATCATTGCGGGACATGTATTCGATCTGCTGGATCAAACGGATCAATATGTGTGTTATGTGGGAGGATTACCCCTTCTGCGTCAGTGGCCGTTTGAGTACAAAGCCGTATTCTCGCCATTGGATGTACTGGAAGAGTACATTCGTCCTGCACGGTTTGTGGAGAATAGCAAAGAAGTTGTCCGCCCGGCTCTCTCCGAGATCGAGCTGATTGACTTTCCCGAAGTTGGTACATTAGAGGCGTTCAACACAGACGGCTTGAGAACACTCAGAACAACGTTGGATATTCCTTTTATGCGTGAGAAAACCCTTCGATATCCCGGCCATGCCAACGTGGTACGAATCTTCAGAGAAAGTGGCTTCTTAAGCACTAAACCAATCGAGGTAGATGGACAGAAGATAAAACCAATCTCTGTAACGTCCAAACTGCTCTTTGACCAGTGGCGGCTGAAAGAAGATGAGGCAGATTTCACAGTAATGCAGATTGTGATGGAGGGACAGAGAGAGGGGAAAAGGCTCCGCTACACCTATTACTTGCTGGATAGATACGATGAGGAAACCCGAACAACCTCAATGGCACGCACCACAGGGTATACCTGTTCGATTGTAGCCAGACAGATAATGAGCGGACATTTCAAGCAAAAGGGAATCTGTCCTCCCGAATTTATTGGCCGAGTACAAGGGTGCTATGAAAACCTGTTAGACGAATATCGGAAACGGGACATCCGATTGATAGAAAAGATCGTTGAGCATGGGAAAGGTAGCAAAGAATAGAGAGATGACACCTTTTATGTGGCGGTCTGCCCCACCATTTTTTACATCCGACGGCGAAAGGTGTTCGGTGATATGATGATTTGAGAGTTTTCAATGTGTATTTGAAATTGCACAAGGAAACAGATTTCCATTCACAGCAGATAAAGCATTAATCTCAAAAAATATGACCAATTTCAACACTGCAATGAATAAGCTACGATCCGGCGAGATAGCTGTGCTGGGCGTACCATTCGATAGAAACTCGTCATTTCGGCGAGGGCCGGCTTTAGCCCCTGTGTATATCCGTGAAGCACTTTTTAGCGAGTCAACAAACATGTGGACAGAGAAAGGGATTGACCTGGGAACAATGTCCGGATGGAAAGCGTTCGATGACCTGGTGCTCTCAGATTCAGATAGCAAGACGGCATTTGCCACGATTGAAAGCGCAATAAGTGAATTGCTGAAGAGAAAAGCACGGGTGGTTGCACTGGGTGGCGATCACTCAATAACATATCCAATCATGCGAGCATATGGAAGGGAGTATAGCGAACTAAGTATCTTGCAATTGGATGCGCATCCAGATCTCTATGATGAACTCAATCACAATCGTTATTCTCACGCGTGTCACTTTGCCCGGATAATGGAAGAAAATCTCGTGCAACGATTGGTGCAAGTGGGCGTGAGATCAATCACAGGCCATCAACGTGAGCAGGCGAAACGGTTCAATGTAGAGATAATCGAGATGATTGAAAAAACCAGGATCAACGAGCTAACGTTTACCGGCCCTGTATACGTGTCACTGGATATGGATTGTTTAGACCCGGCATTTGCTCCTGGGGTTTCGCATCACGAACCCGGAGGAATGAGTACACGGGATGTTGTGGAAATAATTCAGAACCTGAAAGGGAACTTAGTTGGAGCTGATATTGTGGAATTGAATCCAGAGCTTGACCCATTAAAGATTACAGGGATGGTGGCTGGAAAACTGTTGAAGGAGATACTTGGGAGGATGTTGCAAGAAAAGAGTACTCGGAGCAGTTTTATTTTCTAAAGAAGAAAAGTTTTTTTCAATAAAAAGAAAGGAGAAGGATGATGAAAATTGGATGGATTGGTACCGGTATCATGGGCGGGTCAATGGCCGGTCATTTGCAGGCAGCTGGACATGAACTGTATATCTTTAACCGTACCAAAGACAAGGCAGAATCGTTGCTCAGCAGTGGGGCCCATTGGTGTAAATCCCCGGCTGAAGTTGCAGACAACTCTGAAATAGTGTTCACCATGGTTGCCCTTCCTATCGATGTAGAAGAAGTGTACCTGGGAGAAAATGGAATTTTTTCTATTGAGGGTTCCTGCCGGATTGTTGTAGATATGACCACCAGTCGACCTATTTTGGCTCAAACCATTGCCAAGACTGCTAAAGAACGGGGCATTGACAGTCTTGATGCTCCTGTGTCAGGCGGCGATATTGGTGCACGGAATGCAACCCTCGCCATTATGGTAGGGGGAAAGAAAAAGGTCTTTGATACAGTTCTCCCGTTGTTTCAATTGATGGGCCAAACCATCTCTTACATGGGAGGTTCGGGAGCAGGGCAGCACACAAAAATGTGCAATCAGATCCTTGTTGCTGGAAGCATGATTGGGGTGTGTGAATCTCTGCTCTATGCGGATAAGGCCGGTCTTGATCAACAGTCCGTAATCGATATTATCGGTAAAGGTGCAGCCTCGTGTTGGTCTATTAACAACTTAGGGCCGCGTATCGTATCCGGAAACTATGAACCTGGTTTTGTTGTGGAGCATTTTATCAAGGATATGGGCATTGCACTGCAGGAGGCTAATGCAGTTGGCCTGTCATTACCAGGATTAACCCTGATCCATAAACTGTACCTTGAGGTCAAGGCACAGGGACATGGTCGTTTAGGGAGCCATGCACTTATGCTTGCCTTGAAGGCCCTTAATGAGAATCCTGAGAAAAAGATTCCTGGCGAAACAAGCGCGTAGGACTTCAACGATACGCTTATACCGTAAGGATGTCCTGCTCTAATGGAGTAAGGATATCGTAGCCATCCTGGGTGACAACCACCGTGTTTTCTAATCCTACCGAGCCTTCTCCAGGGAAGACGATCTTTGGCTCTACAGCAAAGGCCATCCCTTTTTCCAGGGGGTACGAGTGGCCCTGGGCCAGAAAGGGAAATTCATTGAGTTCCAGGCCAATACCATGGCCAATAAAACGAGTCTGAAGTCCTGGAGGCCCTAAGTAGCTATTTTTATATCCCAGTTTCTCTGCAAGCTGGAGTGTATGTTGAAAGATAGCCTCACAGTCTGCCCCAGGCCGTGTCTCTTCCAGGACGGCATCGTGGATCTCCTGGCATACCTTGTACGCGTCGATAAATTTATTTTCCATTTCCCCGATAGAAAACATACGGGTCTCATCCGCCTGATAACCATGGTAGCATGTTCCAAAGTCCACCAGGATGGGTTCATGGGCTTTCATGACCTTACGGCTTGCCCCTACAGGAAAGGCTGGCGAGAGCCCCAGTCCACCCATAGGGGAATCCGATTGGCTCACGATCCCTCCACTGGAACCACTCAGTACATGCCATGAATAGGCCTCATAATTGAGGGACCTGACCCTGAGAAGTCCTTCGTGGCCGTACATTTTGGCCGCAGCTTCCAGAAGACCACCAAACTCTATCTCGGTCATCCCTTCTTTGAGCAGTTCCCTCCCTTTTTGGTACGCCTTCCTGCCAATTTCCCCTGCCATTTTCATGAGATCGATCTCAAAAGGAGATTTGATTTTTCGCGTGTCGCGAATGATCAGGGAGGCATCCATGAACCTGGCGCCTGGAAAGAGGCTCTCATATTTGAAATAATCATTCACCGGGAAAACATCCAGCTCTAATCCAAGGGTTTGGGGGAGTCGGCCCCAATGGTTGTGAATCAGGGAAGGCAGATCTCGAATGGACTTGATTTCCACTATCTCTTCCAGCGGCGATTCCAGTCGTGCCCGCTCCACTTCCCTTTTCACCATAAGCAGCGGTTTTCCTTCTGTCGGCACGAAGAGAATGCCATTCTGGGTACTCCCGGAAAGATAGTAATAATCCATTTTCTGCACTACCAGAAACGCCTCTATTCCTTTATTTTTCATACTACTTCTGAGCCTTGTCAGGCGGCCGGCTAGCTCCTCCTCTGGGGTGTAATGAAAACCCAGGGATGTACTCAAATCCTCTAATTCCGATTGTACCCAATCTTTATAATTCATCGTCTTTCCTTTCCT
>Ga0315545_1004417_pt1 | contig 11621 bp, 10 predicted proteins | sample SalMarSW160210MG_FD_203096 | JGI IMG/M metagenome (GOLD analysis project Ga0315545, IMG submission 203096) | Salt marsh sediment microbial communities from the Plum Island Ecosystem LTER, Massachusetts, United States - Salt Marsh Sediment SW1602-10 ...
ATCATTGCTGCTATCGTGGTACCTAACTTTGGTAACTTCTTCGGCAGAGGCCAGACCGAGGCCTGTAAGATTGAAGAGCGGATGGTAACCACCGTTACCATCGCCTATGCCTCTGACAACGGGTCATGCCCCTCCGCAATAGGTGACCTGGACGCATACTTCGAGGACCCGACCGCCATAGAGGGCGCCTACACCTTTGGTGGCACCTATCCGAACTGCACCGTAACTCAGAGTTCCTGTCCAGCAGCGTCAGAATAACTTAAAAGCCCTAACGCTTAGCGTAAGCACGAGGAAGGAGCTTACTGGCAAGGCAGTCTTGCCAGTAGGCTCCTTTCTTTTGCACAGCTTTAGTAAAATAGATGAGGGGTGGGGGAGAATCTATTTGTCCCCCACCCCATTCTATATCTTTTCCCACCCCTCCCCCAATTTTTTTACCCACACCAACCCGCCCACAAACGTCTTTCAAAGGGGGACTTAGTCCCTCTTAAAACCCCCCTCAAAGTGGGGTGGTGGTTGATCCTACAGGGGGATATATAAGGGGTACCACCCTTATAGGGTGGGTATTGGGTGGGAAAATCTTACGTGCGCCAACAGAGTGGGGACGTGGGTGGAGAATAAAACCTGGGGGTGGGGTTTAGCCGCTGTTGTTTACGTTTATCTTACCGATGAGCTTTTCCACTTCGGCGCGTTCGTTGCAGAAAGCGAGCAGTGTCTCACCGGTGATGACCTGCTTAAGGTAGAGGTTGACCAGGGCTTCGTCCAGCGATATCATGCCTATTTCGCGGTGGGTGCGGATTACGTTGGGGAGCTGGTAGATTTTGCCTTCCCGGATGAGGTTTTTGACCGGCGGGTTAGCCAGCATAATCTCGACCGCCGCCACCCGTCCCGCGCCGTCAGCCCGGGGGACAAGCACCTGACAGAGTACTCCGACCAGTAGTGAGGCCAGCCGTGTCTGGGCGAGGTGGCGTTCCTCAGGGGGGAATAGGTCTATTATCCTTTCCATGGACTGGGTGGCGCTGGGGGCATGGCCGGTGCTTAAGACTAGGTGGCCGGTTTCGGCTATGGTGAGTACCGCCGCTGCCGTATCGATGTCGCGCATCTCGCCGACCAGAATGACATCGGGGTCCTGCCTCAAGACGTGTTTGAGAGCGGCGGCGAAGGATATGGTATCGCTGCCCAGCTGGCGCTGGGTTATGGCGCATTTTAGGCTGGGGTGGACGTATTCGATGGGGTCTTCGATGGTGACCACATGGCGGCTTTCGGTGGTGTTGAGGTGGTTAATCATTGCCGCCAGGGTGGTGCTCTTACCGCTGCCGGTGGGGCCGGTGACGATGATAAGGCCTCTCGGCCTGATGGCAAGCTGCTTGCATATATCGGGCAGCTCAAGCTGGTCTATGGTGGGGATCTTGGGTGGCAATAGCCTTATGGCCAAGCTGATAGCCCCGCGTTGCTGGGCGGCATTGCCCCGCAGGTGACCGACATCAGGCATGTTGTAACCGAAGTCGAGCTCCAGGTTATTACCGAAGTCGTCCTGTTGCTCGGGAGTGGTTAGCTGGTTAAAGGCCTGTTTTATATCCTCGCCGGTCAGCGGTGCCGCACCATTGATTGCCTGTAGCGAGCCGTCGATGCGCAGCAGCGGCGGGCTGGAGGCGACCAGGTGAACGTCGGAAGCCGCCTTATCTTTTGCGGTGCGTAATAATGCCAGAATATCCATCTTTACCCTTTTATCTGAGCAAAAGCTCGAAGTTGAAGCTGGTTACTTCTTCATCCTCCTCCTCTATGGCTTCTATAGCTAAGATAACCACTGTAGAGAACCTTTCGCCGTTTCTTAGCGCCCGGGCGTAGCTGAAAATTCCGCTTTCATTCGGGGAGATCCCGGTGACCGTTACCATATCGCCGATGTGATTGACCGTAGTCAGGTCCAGGCTGCCCGGTAGCAGGTTTACAATCTGGCTCATGTCTCCGTTGACCTTGATGCGAGCCTTTTGCAGGGCGTTGAAGGTATCATCAAAGATAGCCGTGGCCGCTTCTAGCCCGGCAATCTGCGGTGTTATCAGCTCAATTTCTTCCTCCAGCGCCGCTATTTCCTGGTTTTCCTCAGCGATCAGGTTTTCTAAAGGGATTAGCTCGGAGTTCAACACGCTGGTTTGGTTGGACTTGTTGACAACCAGGATTCCTAGATAGACGAGTATGCCCAGCCCGATGGTGATGGCAATGGGGGCGATGATGTTGGGCAGTCGCACCGCCTTGGGTCTGTGGACTTCGGGCAGGGTGTTGATATTGACCAGGGAGAAGTTGTTTTCTCCCTTTTCGGGCAGCAGCTCTTTTAAGCCCAACCCGATGTTGACCATAAATTCGTTGGCGTCAAAGCCTTCGGGGGATTCCACCGGGGAGGGCATTACTGATACCGAGTGCGGTGATTTGTCGGCTAGCGCCTGCCAGTTTTCCGGCGTCCGGGCCAGGTCGCCACAGACAAGCATGGGCACCGATGAGTCCAGGGGCTCTGCCTGGTGGCTGGAGTTGTAGAAGGCGATGGTCCTTTCGATCTCCTCGGTTACGGTGGTCAGCCTTTCGGCTAGCGATTCCGCTTCGGCGGGCAGGGATAGCCGACGGATTAGCTGGGGCACACGGGCGACCATCACCATGATGTCGAGGTGGTCGGCCCGGTCGTTGACGATGATGGAGCGGGGTTGATTGACAGCGCGGCACAGCGCCAGGGGAGCTAAGTCCATCATATAGGGCTGGAGACCGGCCTTCTGTAGCGTCTTGTAGAGGGTGTCAGCGATGTTACGGGGGAAGGCGGCTAAAAAGACGTTTGTTCCCCCCTGGGCGGTGGTGATGGTCTGGTGGGAGAGATAGACCTCCTCCAGAGGCACCGGTATTACCCTTTTCGCCTCGCGTTTTACCGCTTCGGGCAGCACCGCCTCGGGGAGTTCGGGGAGGGTTATGATGCGATATACCGAATCATGCCCGCTTATGCCGGCGATGACCTTGCCCATGCCCACTTTTTGCAGCTTGAAGAGTTCCTTGATCTTTTCGACTACCTGGGCTTCGTCGGTGATGAATCCTTGGCTGACCAGCCCTGGCTCCAGGGGCATGGTAGCCCACTTTTCTACCCGCTCGCCGTGCATTACCAGCAGGTTGATGGAGTCGTCTCTAATAAATATGGTGCTAACTTTCTTGGCCATGGCTATTCACCTTCGTAACTATAGACTATTATTTTGATGACCGCCGAGGGTTGTTCATCTACATCGGGTTCGGGCACTTCCATACTCACCAGTTCCACGGTGGCGGAGTTGAAATACCCGCCGGTGGCCACGTTGTTAATGAACAATAGTATATTCAACACTTCACCCCGCACCTCCACCTCGAAGATGGTGTTGTAGTAGGTAGTATCCTCTATCTCTTTTTCGTGCGGCTCCGAGGCGGTGAGGCTCATTACCTCCAGGTCGTAGTCATCGGCGATGAAGAATAGTTCCTCATCGTATTCGATGCTCATCACTGCCTTGGGGAAGTTCGCCTTGCTCTGGAGGTAGGCTGCCTCGGCTTCGTCCAGCTGGTTGTAGAGTTGTGTAAGCTGGCTGTTCAGGTTCTCCCTGTCCGCGGTAAGATTGGTGAGCAGGTTCTCGGTTACTGCCAGGTTGTCTTTCAGCTGCTCGGTGTCGCTGGACTGACCGGTGTGTAGCATAAGCAGGACCACCGAGGCAATAATGAAGACGCCGACGCCCAGAATCCACCAGGCTATCTTGCTTAGTTTCATTTTGTTCGCTCCGTTAAATTATTGCTCATAGCTTAACCTTCTATGAGGTAGGTAACAGTGCCCCCGGTGACCGTCCTACTGCGGAAGGAGAGGATGATGTAGATGAAGTTAATCAGCTCCGCGTAGGAGGGGTTCGGGTCGGCAAAGTTGAGCACTACCGTAGCCGATGAGTCCCCTGGCTTGAGCAGGCCCGAACCGGGCGGGTTTCCCCAGGGGACGTAAAAAGTATCAATATCCACGCCGCTGGCACTGAGCCCGACTGATTCGCCGTTCCAGACGTTATTGGGACTGCCGGAGGTATTGGGCATGTAGGGAGGGAAGGAGGGGGCTGAGAGTGTGATGCCGTCCCATAACTTGTATTCGTTGCTTATCTGGTAGCCGGGAACGTCGGGAGCATTTATGGCGATGAAATCACCGGAGTAGAAGTCATCCCCATCACCGACGAAGCAGGTTACCTTGGCGGCATTTTGTTCGCCAGCAATCGGGTCGGGGACGAGGAAGCCGCTGATGGGGTAGCTTACTCCATCGGTGTGGGGGGCGACATAGAGGAACTCGTCATAGAGGTAGAGCTGATGTCTTTTCGTCTCGGGGCTGGAGTAGACTATTATCAGCGACCAGCCGGCATAGGACCACTGACTGTTGATATCGCCGTTTACATTGCCCACGGTGTAGGTGGCGTTGCCGTGGTCGGCAAAGGCCTGCACCAGGGCGGTTACGTCTGCCTTGCAGGAGTAGGAGAATCCGCCGGAGTCTTCGTTCTCCAGGACTGTCAAGTTGTCGGCATATATGTCTTGAGGACCTACCGTGGGCACGGTGGGGTTGCCGTATTCATCGTCGGCAAAGTAGACGGGGGAGCCGTTTATCTTGAAGCGGACGGCGGTATCGGCTGCTGTCTCCGACTCGGCGGTGATTTCGATGTTGTCGATATAGCAGTACTCGCCCCCACCATACCCCGAACCACTGAAGCCGGTTATCTGGAACTTTATTCTGAAGTTATTGGTGAGGTATTCGTCAGGGACGGCGACCTCGAAGGTTTGCGGATAGGTGCCAGCACCACCATAACCGTCACCGCAAAAGACGGTGTACCAACCGCTCCAGCCGGTGGCGTTTCCAAAGGCGTACTGCAGGCAGTCATCGTTTTCTATATTGCCCGCTCTCCAGTACTGCCAGGAGATGGTGACCAACCCCGATCCGTAGCTGCCCAGTGGCACGGGGTCTACCATTTCCAGTTCCGGGCCGCCCCCGTAACTATGGTGCGCCCCAAAGTAATCATTCCACCAGTCTCCGTATTCGTGCCAATCGCTTCCGGGAGACCAGTTTTCGTAGATGTCAGAGCAGTCATCGAAGAATAGTGTCTCCTGCTGGCCGCCTTCCAGTATCCAGGCTGACCAGTAGAGGTAGGCGAGATCTATCTGGGCGTTTTCGGGGATGTCACTCGCCGTGGCGTCGCTTTCATTAAGCAGGGTATCTCGCACGGGCCCGCCCCAATCGGGGTAGAGGTCTAGCATCAGTGTATCGCCTATAGCGCGGTAGTCTCCGCTGATGGCGGAGCCCAGTTCCCGCAGCTCGCTTTTGATGGAATAGGCATCAATGGTGGTACCGTCAGCGCCGCCGGCCTGGGAGGTAATGTGAAACACCCTGACGTCGGCATCCCAGGTAAAGGGAATGTCGGTAACACCGGTGGTGGTTATCCAGGAGACCGCTTCGGGGCTCCGTTCCGATTCGGGGTAGTCGAGGGTGAAGAGGAAGGTGAAGGTGGATGTCATCGGGGTGTCCGTGGTGCTGACGCCGGGGAGGTCGGTAAAGGGGAGGGGGTAGGTGAGAGTCCAGACGACAGCCTGGCCACCCTGGTGGGAGGTAATGCTGCGGGTGTAGTCCGCGCCGAGCACGTCATTGAGGTGGGTTTCCAGGGTGCACTCACCTTCCGTATTATAGCTGACGCCGGGCGGCAGCCATATTCCGATTTTATTGACGTAAAGTCCGGGGTCGCTCGCTTCTTTATAATAGTATATCTTGACCTGCTGGGTCAGCTCGGCGGGGACACCGCCGGTAATTATCAGTTTGCCCGCCCCGATGAGTTCTTCAGCCTCTTGGTGGGTGGGGGCGAGTATATCCTTGGGAATCCAGATATTTTCTATGGTAATATCAACATCTATTTCGTTTACTTCCACGGGGTAGGATATGGGATATTCGTATACGGTGGTGTAGTTATAGCGTTGGTAGTTATCGAATAGTTCTTCGAGGTGGTTGTATTTTATCTGCCACAGGCCGTCTTCAATGCCGGCGTCGGCGGCATAGAATTCGTCAGCCATCTTTTCGTAGGCTTGGCCGACTTTAAGACCCGAGCTGGTATAGGAGAGGAGGGGGGCAATGATAAGACCGCCCACCGCCATCAGAATGAGGACCATGGGCAGTGCCTGCCCTTTCTCGGTTCTTATTAGCTTCCTTAGTATTTTCTTTATCGTCTTAGCCATTTTCATTGCCTTGTTACATACTGGGTCTGGGAGTGACAATATATACCTTTGCTTCGCTTATCTGCTGCGTGCCGACTCCGACGGTTGCGGTCAGCTTAAAACCAAGCCCGGTAGCGCTAGGGTAACGTTCACAGTTAACGTGTTCAAAGACATAGCTGTCTTCCAGGTTATCATTAATATAGTGTTCTCGCTTGAGTTCATTATTCTCGATGCTATAGTCAACCCGATGGGTCTTGTTGTCTTCCCAGTTGGTCCAGGTAAGGGTGAGGGGGAAGTCTCCTGCGGTCCACACCGCGGCTTGAGCCATGCCGGCATCGCGGCTGACCTGGCGCCCGGCATTTTGCACAAGGCTGGTAGCTTCTATGTGATTGTTGGAGCGGGCTTCTCCATCAAACACCTGGAAGACAATCAGGGTGCTGGTGGCCGTGATGATGCCGGTGATAGCCAGGGCTATTATCAGCTCGATGAGGGTTAGCCCCACCTGGTTTCTGATTATTTTTCTTAGTCGTTGCCTCATTTTAGCCTGTCTTGTAGCCCTCCAGTGTTATTACCGTGTCATCTTCAAGGAAGGTTATGGTTACGGTTATCTTTTGCAGTCCGTCCTCGTTGCCGACGCCGTCACCCTGGGGGTCGAGACGGCTAGCCATGATAGTGGCGGTATAGTCTTCGTAGCCGATAGGCAGGGTGTGGCTTCCGTCCCACCAGTCGGGGAACTGCTCGGTAGGCGATGTCCCGGAAGGCAGCTCGTAGGACCAGGGGGCGTTGCTGTATTCTTGGCTCTTGACGTATTCCATTTCGCTTCTGGCTAGGCTTTCGGCGGTGGCATGCTTATCGGAGACGATAATAGCGCCGGAGGCCGTAGCCAGCGCACCCAGGAAGGCGATGCCGATTACGCCCAGCAGGCCTAAGGCTATTATCACCTCGACCAGGCCGAAGCCCCTTTGCTTTCTTAACCGCTTTATCATTTAGAGACCTGCCTGCCCATAGATAGAATACATGGCTGAGACCAGCGATATGGCGATGAAGGCGATGACTAAGCCGATGATAACGGTTATGGCGGGCTGGATTAGCCCCACCGCCGAGCTGGTTCTGTCGTCAGCCTCGACTTCGTAGGTCTGAGCTACCGTGGCCAGCGTGGTATCAAGGTGGCCGGTTTCCTCACCGACGCTGGTCATCTGTACCATGAGGGGTAGGAACACATCTCGCTTGGCCATCGGTTTGGATAAGCCTTCGCCTCTGATAAGCTCCTGTTGGACCTCGGTCAGGGCCTTGATGATGACCTTGTTGTTGGTGCCGTGGATAGCCTGTGCCATTACCTCGGGTAGAGGTAAGCCGACCTTAAAGAGCAGGGCTATGGTGCGGCAACAGCGGGAGAGCTGGCTTAAGAGGTTGATGCGCCCGATGACGGGTATGGTAAGCATCAGCTTATCGAACTGGTATTTGCCGGTGGGCGTTCTTATATATAGGTAGCCGACGATAGCCAGGGCGACTATCCCCAGCAGGAGAAAGACGCCGTAATCGATGAGCCATTCCGATGCGGTCATGAGCAGTTGCGTTGTTGCCGGCAGGTCGGCGCCAAGGGAGCGGTAGAGGTCGGTGAAGGCGGGGAGGACAAAGGTAACCAGTACGGCGAGGACGATAAAGGCGACAATGGTCACGATAATGGGGTAGGTGAGGGCGCTTTTAATCCTTTTCTCTGTCGTTGCGCTTCTCTCTATGTAGTCAGCCATCTGTCGGAGCACTACCTCGAGGTTGCCCGCCTGTTCACCGGCAGCTAGGGTACGGGCGTATAGTTCGGGGAATGCCCGCGGGTGTTTGCTTAGGGCGGCCGATAGCGAGCTGCCCCCGCGGATGTCAGCGGCGACATCACCCAGCACTACCTGCAGGGTGCGGTTGGTTACCTGGCTTTGTAAGAGTTCCAGGGAGGTAACGATATCGGTGCCCGATTCGAGGAGCAGGGCAAGCTGGCGGGAGAACATTATTATTTCTCTCGACTTTACCCGAGTGAAGCGGGCGGTTATCTTTTGCAGGTTGAAGAAGGGGACTACTTCCTTGAGACTGACCGTCTGGTAGCCGCCATAGCTGAGCAGGTTGAGGGCGGCTTCTTCGCTGATAGCCGAAAGTTTGCCTTTGGCCAGTCTTTTGTCTTCGGTATAGGCTACATATTGGAACTCCATTTTTTATCCCCCCTGCTAGCCTGTAGAATAAGCATTACGTAGCACCTCTGAGGGAGTGGTGATACCCTCCTTCACCTTGCGCATGCCATCGTTCATCATGGTCATCATGCCTTCTTTGAGCGCCTGCGTCCGAACCTCGGCGCTGCTGACGCGTTGGACTATCATCATCCTGATGGTATCGCTCATGGTGAGAATCTCAAAGATGCCGATTCTGCCCCGATAACCGGTGTAGGCACATGACTTGCAGCCAGTGCCGTAGAGGAATTTGGCCTTTTTCTCTCCCGTTTCTTTTTCGTAGGCTATCTGTTCCACCACCGGAGCCTCGATAAGGTGGCCGCAGTCGGGGCAGATGCGGCGCACCATCCGCTGGGCGACAACGCCGATAACGGCGGAGGCAATCAGGAATGGTTCTATGCCTAGGTCGATGAGTCGGGAGAGCACACCGGTGGAGTCGCTGGCATGGACGGAGGATAGCATGAGGTGGCCGGTCAGGGCGGCCTGGACCGCTATGTCGGCTGTTTCGGCATCGCGTATCTCGCCGACCATGATTACGTCGGGGTCGAGGCGGAGTATGCTCCGTAGTCCGGTGGCGAAGGTAATGCCGGCTTGAGTGTTGACCTGAATCTGGTTGATATCTTTAAAGCGGTACTCCGCGGGGTCTTCAATAGTTATAACGTTCCTTTCTAGGCAGTCGAGCGAGTTGATAGAGGCATAGAGTGTGGTGGTTTTACCAGCACCGGTGGGGCCGCTGGTCAAAATCATGCCGTAGGGAACCTTGAGCATATTCTCGTACTTTTCCAGGCTGTCGGGTAGCATACCGAGCTCGGATAGTTGCAGAGTGGCCACCGATTTGTCCAGAAGGCGCAGTTCGGCCATCTCCCCGTGAACAGTGGGAGCGGTGGCTACCCTGATGTCTATATCCCGCTCTTTGGACTTGGCGGTGAACTGTCCGTCCTGGGGGCGGTGGCGGTCGGCAATGTTCAGGTCGGAAAGGATTTTGATTCGGGAAACGAGGGCTAGATGTATGTTAAGCGGTAGGGACATCATATCTTGAAGGGTGCCGTCAATGCGGTAGCGCACCCTTAATCTATCTTCTTCGGGTTCGATATGGATATCGGAGGCGCGGGCTTTGACCGCTTCTTCGACGATGAGGTTGAGGGCTTGCGCCAGGGGAGCGTCGGTATCGGCGGTAATAGCCAGCCTTTCCTCGGTCGCCTCGCTGGGGATAGTAACCAGGGAGATCTGTTTTTCAATCTCGCCGTAGCCTTTGTAGTTGAAGTCTATGGCTTCCCTGATTTCCTTGGCGTCGGCGGCTACGGGTTTAATCCGCATCCGGCAGAGGGCGGAGAAGGCTTCGAAGGCAAAGATGTCGGTGGGGTCGGCCATGGCCATTTCCAGCGTGTTGCCCGATATAGCCACGGGTATGGCGTTGTACCTTCTGGCCATCACCTCGGGAATTAACTTTAAGGCTTCGAGTTGAACGGATTGACTTAATTGTTTTTTCTCGGACTTGGTTTTGGGAGCCTTCGGCTCTTCTTTTTCCAGCACAGCCTTGAAGGGGTCTTTTTTGTCGCTGTTGATGACCTTTATCCCTTGCTGCTGGGCGAATTTCTGCGCTTTGGGGCTGATTCCCGGCGATACCACGATGACCTTGTCGTTGATACCGGTTTCGTAGGCTTTACTATCGAAGACGACGACCTGTTCCAGGCTTATCTCTTTTTCGCCGCTGATAAAGTCTATGGCCAGGGAGCGCTTAGCCCCGTTAGCTTCGTTATGAGCCAGTATGTCGAAGGTGTGCTCTACCCCCGATTTTCCCGGGAGTTTGGCTTCTTCGCTTAGTTCGTATCCCTGCTTGGCCAGATAGGCTTTGAGCTGGGACTTTAGTGTTGGGCTGATAGTTGATTGGCGCATTTCGTTCCCCCTTGACTGCATAAACGGCTGGAGCGGCTACGACTTGTCCTCGGCTAGTAGCCAGCCGTTGCGCATGGCTAGGGCAACTGCGTGAGCTCTATCGTTGGCGTTTAGTTTGCGCAGGATGGAGCTGACGTGGTTCTTTATGGTCTGCTCACTGATGTCGAGAATGTAAGCGATCTGCTTGTTGGAGTTGCCCTGGGCAATGTAGTTCAGAATCTGCGCCTCCCTTTTGGTGAGGGGAGCGGCTACAGATTCCATTGCCTTGCCTATTGAGGCTATATCCTGGAATTGTTTTAGTACCTGTTTGGCAACCGTGGGTCGGGCTAGGCTTTCGTTGATGGGGTATTCGCCGTTCTTGGCTCGACGTATTGTGCTTACCAGCTCTTTGGCTGAGGCCTTTTTGTTGAGGCAGGCCACGGCGGCAGTTTTGATAATCTCGAAGAGCTCCTCGTCATTAGGGTTGGGGCTCAACATTATTACCTTGGTGTTAGGGTAGAGCCGGGTGATTTTTCGGCCCAGTTCTAGCCCGCTTAGGGTGGCTAGGTCGGAGCCTAGTAGGGCGACATCGGGGAGGTTGGCTTCGATTAGCTCGAACGGGTCTTTGGAAGGGTCGTATTCGACTACGTCTAGGTCGGGTTGCTGGGAAAGCAACTGGCGCACGCCAGCCCGAAAGAACTCTTGCTCGTCGATTACCATTACCCTGGTTTTATCCATTCGCTCGCCTCCTTAGTTAAGTCTTGTGTTTAGTAGTTAGCTAATACCTTATTTCCGTTTGCAGAGCCTGGTTTTTCGTTGGGTGTGTTCTCACCATTGCCGCCGGCGCTCGTTTCTGGCGAGAGAAAACTAGCTATATCCTCCCGCCGGAACCGGCGGTCGCCCCTGGCCCCAATGCGGTAGGTCTTGAGCGTCCCTTGGTTGCTCCAGCGTCTCACGGTGTTGATATGAACGTTGAGCAGGCGAGCAACGTCGCTTGTCGTTAGCATAGGTTCTATTCGTCTAGAGTTATTAGCCATATCTATCCTCCTCCCTCAGGTTGCCTTCTTCTTCTCCTCTCTCAGACTACCTTAACCTTACACCAACTACTATATCTTATCATACCGCATCCCGCAATCACCCAAATGGGTTAATTGGGGGAGTGAATAGTCATAGGAAAAAAGTCCTAGATTGACAGGTTTTTTAGATGTCTTTTATACTGGGGTATCGGCGCTGGTTAAAGCCGTGATGGCTGAGGCCGGCAGGCTGGGGAGGAGAAGAAGATGGCAGAGCGGAAGTCTAGAGAGCAGGCCAAGGGGAAGA
>Ga0315545_1004418_pt1 | contig 11621 bp, 10 predicted proteins | sample SalMarSW160210MG_FD_203096 | JGI IMG/M metagenome (GOLD analysis project Ga0315545, IMG submission 203096) | Salt marsh sediment microbial communities from the Plum Island Ecosystem LTER, Massachusetts, United States - Salt Marsh Sediment SW1602-10 ...
CTCCAACTTCTACAGTAGCAACTTCAACGGTAACCTCAACCATTTCAACTTCTACGGGCTCCATCTCTACTAGTACGACTTCAACTTCACCCACCTCGACTACCAGTACTGTATCAAAATAGACTTTTGATATATCAAACCTTTGGCTTACTATAAGTCATTAAAAATAAGAATTTTTAGTGCGCGATATAGGGATTGAACCTATGACCTCATCGATGTCAACGATGCGCTCTACCACTGAGCTAATCGCGCGGGTTGTGGGTGTGGAAGGAATCGGACCTTCGACCTCTGTCTTATCAGGACAGCGTTCTACCACTGAACTACACACCCAAGATGGATAATAATTTACATTATCAAAAAAAATAAAACACAGCAATATCTAAAGATATATCAAAGTTTCACTTTGCTATAATCAAAGAATATATCAAGGTAAACCTTGCTATAGATTAATATGGTCCCGAAAATTATTTACGAAGATAAAAATTTTTTGGCGATTGATAAGCCAGCCGGACTGCTCGTTCATCCAATTCAAAATAAAGCCTGCCCTGCTTCGCTTAGCGAGGCCAGGGAATTAAGAATTAAGAAAGAGCCGACTCTGGTAGAATTTTTACTAAAAAAATATCTGGAAATAAGAAATGTTGGCGACCCTTTGACAGACTCAGGGCAAGCTAATTTACGGCCGGGCATTGTCCATCGTTTAGATAAAGATACTTCCGGCGTGCTTTTAATCCCCCGGAATCAAAAATATTTTGAATATCTGAAAAATCTTTTCCAAACGCGTAAAATTAAAAAAACTTATTTAGCCTTGGTTTGGGGCGAGATGAAATCTAAAGAGGGAATTATTGAAAAACCGATTAAACTAAAAACCGGAAGCATCAAAAGAACCATTTGGGAAGGGAAAGACGAAAAACCGGCGATCACCGAATATAAAGTTTTGAAAATCCTAAAAGGTTTTTCTCTTCTTGAAGTAATTCCTAAAACCGGCAGAACTCACCAAATTAGGGTTCATTTGGCTTCCATCGGCCATCCGGTGGTTGGCGATAAGCTTTACGGATTTAAAAAAAGAAAGTTACCGTTTAGTCTGGACCGTCAATTTCTTCATGCTCAATCTTTAGAGTTTCCCATTGAAGAAGGACGAATGATAAAAATTGAAGCCGAATTGCCAGAAGAATTAAAGAGCTTTATTCAAAATTTAGAGTCTAAAGAATAAATAAAATTTATCTAGAAAACTTTTACCGATTTTTAACGTTTGCTATAGCGCTTTCAGCGATATATCAAACAAAGTTTGCTATAACTAGTTCTTGCTACCGCAAGCGGTAGCAAGAACTGGGAGTTTGGCGTTCATAATTATATCCAAGGATATATCGAAACTCCGCTTCGCTATGGATAAATTTTAGTCCTCTTGCTTTGGGGATTAAAATTTATATAATTAAGGCATGGAACAATCAGTTTTAGAAAAAATTAAACCCAGAGCTATTGTTAAAGTCACTGAAAAAAACAGTGGTGTTTTTCAGGGCTTGGTAATTGCTCGAAAACACGGCAGTGAAACTGGCGCCACTTTCACGGTTAGGGCGACTTTAGCCGGCGTTGGCGTGGAAAAAATTTATCCGATTCATTCGCCGAACATCCAGGTGGAGATTTTAAGTTCTCCTAAAAAAATTCACCGTTCCAAAATATATTTTGTCAGAAAACTCTCTAAGCGTAAATCTCGTCAAAAAATCGGCGTGGCGGCATAAAACTGCCCAGGTGGCGAAACTGGCAGACGCACTACCTTGAGGTGGTAGCGCCCGCAAGGGCTTGGAGGTTCAAATCCTCTCCTGGGCACACAGGTAATCGTTAACTTCTTTTCAGCGAAATTTTGCCGTGCGGTGCGGCTTTTTAAGATTACCATTGCATTATATTATCGCTTATTTTAAAATTTATTTCAGTAGTAAATATAAATAGTCGTGTTATAATAATAAGGTCGAATAAAACATATAAATCTAATTAATATGTATGAATAAAAAAATATTAATCGGAATGATAATTGTGGTTATTGTAATATTAATTGCTGGCATCGGCTTTATAGTTTATAGGTTTCAAACCTTATCTCCAGAAGTTAAAGAAGGCACTGGTTTAGAGAATAGAAAAGAAGTAAATGCGCTTGTTTTTTATCATTGGTGGCAATCTACAGGAGAACTTGCCGCAATAAATTCATTAATTGACGTGTTTGTGAAGAAATATCCTGATACAGCTATAATGGCATCTTATGTTTTAGGAGGAGGCGGAATGGAAATGATAGCCAAGATTAAACCTATGATTTTAGTTGGAGAAGCTCCAGATAGTTTTGTGGCCCACCCGGGATATGAGATATATCCTTATGTAAAAGAAGGCCTTTTAGAATCACTTGATTATATATGGGAATCTGAAAAACTTGCAGATATTATACCTATGGCGGTACAAGAAGCCAGTAAGATAGATGACCATTATTATGTAATTCCACTGGACATACATAGAAACAATCTTATTTGGTATAACAAGGCTCTTCTGGATAAATACCAGATTGATCCAAATTCTTTAACAGATTGGGATTCTTTATTTAAAGCGTGCGAGAAACTAAGAAAAGAAGGAATAAAATATCCTATTCAGATGGGCAGAGCCTGGACAGCATCTTTCGTCTTCAATAACATATTGCTTGGAAGAGGAGGAGTGAAATACTATGAAGATTATATAAACGGAAGAATTACCTCAGCGGATGACCCAAAGCTAATGGAAGTATTGGGTATTTTCAAAAAGTATCTTGATTACGTTAATCCTGACAGTGCTGCTGTTGAGTGGAACGATGCAATAAACAGGATAATAAAAGGAGAAAGCGCATTTAATATAATGGGAGACTGGGCTAATGGAGAATTCAGGCTTGTTGGAATGAAATATAACGAAGATTATGGAACCATCTCGGTGCCTGAGACTGATGGCTTGCATATGCTTGTGGTAGATGGATTTGTTGAACCAAAAGGTGTTTCCCATCCGACTAGCGCCGATAATTGGCTTAAGGTTGTTGGTTCAAGACTAGGCCAGGACGCGTTTAACTCCAAAAAAGGCTCTATTACTCCAAGGAAAGACGTTGATATAAGCCTCTACGATAATTATCAGAAATCTGCTATTTCTTACTTCCAAAAAGCTAGATTAGTCATAGATACTGGAAGTGCCTTACCTTACGAATTCAGAGATAAATTGAATGACATAATGGCGAATTTTGTTAGAGATAAAGATACTAATAAAACAGCAGAAGCTCTAACTGACTACACGAAAGAAACACAAAACGACTTTAGAATGATGTGGTCCATAAAATAATATGGTAAGGACATACAATTGTATAGCCCTATGATACCATAGTAAATATGAGTAATTTTGGGACTATTATGGCGAATATCAAGAGACGTTTGTTGCTCTCTTTTATTGTGCTTATCGCTTCACTTCTTATCTCAACTATCATTTTTATAGTTCTACATTATAATATAGAAACTCAATATAAAAAGACCATAGAGAGTATGATTCTTGAATATAGAATTACGGAAACTGTTGATAATCTGGTCTCTCTTTATCTTTCTTTATTACAGAACATAGAAAATAAACAACTTCTTTCCGAATATACCGCCAAAGGTAAAGAAATTGATGGTATTTTCTTTCAATTGGACAAAATTATCACTTTTGAGAAGAGCAGAATTTTTTACGAGAGAGTGCAAAATACAATAGGATTTCTAAAAGAATACTGCGAGAAAGGTATTGAGAGTACTCGTAAAAGAGATTTCAGTCAAAGTTCTGAGATTCTTGAACAAATAAATCGCGGGAAGGAAAAAATAATGGAAGATACAACAGATCTTATTTTGACAGAACTTAGTTTTTCAAAGGAACAGCAACAAGAACTTCAATCTTTAGAAAACTTAAGTTGGATTTTTAGCTTAACTTTGATTGTCTTGATAACTTTAGGTTGTATTATTTTAGCCTTTGTTTTTTCAAATGAAATAAGTAACCCTCTGGTTAATCTTTCTAAATTAGCAAAAGATATTTCAAAAGGAAACTTGAAAATAAATGTTCAAGAAGAACTTTTAAATAGAAAAGATGAAATAGGAAGTCTATCCAACTCTTTCGATGTAATGGTTAAAAAGCTAAGAGAAAAAGTCGAGACTATTCAGAAAGAAAAAGAAAAAGTGGATATTAAAGTTAAAGAAAGAACCAAGCAACTTTCAGAAGAACATGGAAAATTATCTTCTTTGGTGAAAAGTGTAAATCTCGGCGTAATTATGGTTGATTTAAGCCTTAATGTTGTTCTGGCTAATCCGGCGGCTAAAAATATCTTAGGAAAACCGCTCTCAGAAGTTCTCACTTTTAAGGATTTAAATGAAAAAATAAAAGATATAAAAATCTCCCAGGCCCTCAGTTATTATATTCAGGTCAGCAAGCCCCTCAATATTCAAGAGGTAATGATTGGAGATAGATATTTCCGATTATTTATGTCACCGGTATGGAATATTACTGAAAAAATTTTTATCGGCGCAGTAGTTATTATGGAGGATATTACCGAGCAAAAAAAGCTTGAAGAAGCTAAAAGTTCCTTTGTGGCGATTACCGCTCATGAATTAAGGACGCCATTGAGCGTTATCAGAGGAAATGCCGAACTTCTTTTGGAATTAGTTCCCAAGAAATTTTCTGAGGCACAGCTAAAAATGATGATTGACGCCATCCAGCGCAGTAGCGTACGACTTTTGGGAATTGTTGATGATTTTCTTGATCTTACTGCTCTTGAGGAATCTAGGATGCGGTTTAAAAATGAACAATTTAATCTCACGGATCTTGTGCATGAAGTTGTTACTGATTTTCAGGGAAAAGCCACGGAGAAATCTTTGTTTCTTAAAATTTCTTCGCCACATAAGCCGTTACCTGAGATTCTGGCTGATCGGGAACGAACAAAAGAAATCATTATAAATATTTTGATGAATGCAATACAATACACGGAAAAAGGCGGAATTACTTTATCATTTGAAGAAAAAAATGAGTTTGTAGAACTGTCAGTCAAAGACACTGGCATCGGGATTAAACCGGCTGATCAAAAATCACTCTTTCAGAAGTTCCAAACGGTAAGAGGTCGTTTTATGCATAGTAAAGAATACGGCAGCGGCATGGGGCTTTATATCAGCAGGTTGCTGGCCGAATCAATGGGTGGTACAGTTAGTCTTAAGGAAAGCAAGCCGGGAGTCGGCAGTATTTTTGTTATAGCTCTTCCTAAAGCGAATAAATAAAAGGTCGATTATTGAATAATTATGATATAATAAATTATATGACCGACCAAGCACTTATTCTTCTTGTTGATGATGAGCCGGATATTCTTACTCTTTACCAGACAGCGCTCGTACAGGCGGGCTTTCAGGTGATTACGGCTGCAAATGGCGCTGAAGCCATTGAGACAGCAAAGCAAAAACATCCCTCTCTTATACTTATAGATGTAAAGATGCCGGTGATGGATGGCGTTGAGGCGGCAATAAAAATCAGAGAAAATCCGGAAACCGCAAATTCGAAAATAGTTTTTTTAACGGCATTTAGCGATCCTGCCAAACCGGAAGTTGACGTAAAAGCGGCTAAAGAAATAGGCGCATTGGATTTTATTAAAAAAGGAATTCCGCTTACGGAATTAGTAGATAAAGTGAGGCAATACCTTACGCTTTAATTTTATTTTTGGTGTCATATTTTGCCTCTCTGTCTATTAGATTTAAAATTCTTCTTTCTTAAATCCTCTTTTGTGCAATATAAAAACTTAATAAAATAAAAATCCCGATTTAAATCGGGATTTTTTTAAAAGACAGATATTATTAAATCGATTTACAAAAATCAAAAAAAGCAATAAACTTAATTTTATGAAATATAATCCTCAGAAAATTGAGAAAAGGTGGCAAAATACCTGGGAGAAAAAAAGAATTTATCAAGCCGAGGATTTTTCCAAAAAACCGAAATATTATTGTCTGATAGAATTTCCTTATCCTTCGGGCGAGGGTATTCATATGGGTCATGTTAGAACCTATACAGCCTTGGATGTTGTTGCTCGCAAGCGCCGAATGGAAGGCTATGATGTTTTGTATCCGATTGGCTGGGATGCCTTTGGTTTACCAACGGAAAATTACGCGATTAAAACCGGCATCCACCCGAAAATTATCACCCAGAAAAACACCAAAGTTTTTCAACGCCAGCTTAAATCTTTAGGGCTTTCTTTTGATTGGAATAGAGAAATAAATACTTCTGACCCGGAATATTATAAATGGACGCAGTGGATATTTTTGCAGCTTTTTAAACACGGTTTGACTTATAAAAAGAAAATGCCAATAAATTGGTGCCCGTCGTGTAAAATCGGTTTAGCTAACGAAGAAGTAGTTGCCGGCGCTTGCGAACGTTGCGGAGCATCGGTGGGAAAACGGGAAAAAGAACAGTGGCTTTTAAAAATTACCAAATACGCTGATAGATTGCTGGGAGACTTAGATAAAGTTGATTACTTGGAAAAAATAAAAATTCAGCAGGCGAATTGGATAGGAAAAAGCGAAGGAGCAAGCATAAAATTCCAAATTTCAAATTCCAAATCTCAAATTGAAATTTTTACAACTCGGCCGGACACTCTTTTTGGCTGTACTTATATGGTTTTATCGCCAGAACATCCATTAATCTCAAATCTCAAATCTCAAATCTCAAATTTTAAAGAAGTTGAAGAGTATATAAAAGAAGCGAAAAATAAATCCGAAATTCAGAGAACCGAAGAAAAGATTAAAACTGGAGTTGAATTAAAAGGAATAAAAGCGATAAATCCGGTTAATGAAAAAGAAATTCCGATTTTTGTGGCGGATTATGTTTTAAGTTCTTATGGAACCGGCGCGATTATGGCGGTGCCGGCGCACGATGAACGAGATTTTGATTTCGCTAAAAAATTTAATTTGGAAATTATTCAAGTTATTAAATCCGGGCAAACCGATTATGTTGATTACTTACCTTATATTGGTGAAGGAATAATGATGAATTCCGAAGAATTTAATGGAAAAAATAATAAGAGAGCTGGAGAAGAGATTATTAAAAAAATCGGCGCTAAAAAAACAACAAATTATAAACTCCACGACTGGATTTTTTCAAGGCAGCATTATTGGGGTGAACCGATTCCGCTGGTTTTTTGTGAAAAATGCAATTGGGTAGCGGTGCCGGAAAAAGATTTGCCGGTTAAACTCCCTGATATAAAAAATTACAAGCCGACTGATACCGGTGAATCTCCTTTGTCTTCTATTGCCGAGTGGGTAAATACAAAATGTCCAAAATGCGGCGGTCTGGCGAAAAGAGAAACTGATACGATGCCAAATTGGGCTGGTTCCAGCTGGTATTTTTTGAGATACGCTGACCCGAAAAATAAAAAATCTCTGGCTGATTTTAAAAAATTAAAATATTGGATGCCAGTTGATTGGTATAACGGCGGGATGGAACACACTACTCTTCATTTACTTTATTCGCGTTTTTGGAATAAATTTTTGTATGACATCGGCGTTGTGCCGGTTTCGGAACCCTATAAAAGACGAACTTCTCAAGGGATGATTTTAGGCGAAGGCGGAGAAAAAATGTCTAAATCAAGAGGCAATGTTGTTAATCCTGACGATTTAATGAAGGAATTCGGAGCCGATATTCTCAGACTTTACATTATGTTTATAGGGCCGTTTAATCAAGCGATTGCTTGGGACCCGCATGGCATTGAAGGCACTTCCAGATTTTTAAATAAAATTTGGAATATCAGCCAGACAGCCAAAATTGACAAAAAGGCGAAAAACGAAAAACTGGAAAGGTTGCTTCATAAAACCATTAAAAAAGTTGGCGAAGACATTGAATCAATGGGGTTTAACACTGCGATTTCCAGTTTGATGATTTTTGTTAATCAATGTTCGGAAATTGGAACTATTCCTTTACCGGTTTGGGATAATTTTTTAAAAATTCTTGCTCCTTTTGCTCCGCATATTTCCGAAGAATTATGGAATAAACTCGGTTATAAAAATTCTATCTTTAAAGAAGTCTGGCCGAAATACGATTCAAAACTTATTAAAGAAGAAAACTTTGAACTTATTATTCAGATTAACGGAAAACTCCGCCATAAAATATCGGCCAAGAGAGGCTTTTCTCAAAAAGAAGCTGAAAAACTGGTTTTAGCCGAAGAAAGAGTTAAAAAATTAATCGGCAATCAGAAAATAAAAAAGATAATTTTCGTCAAAGACAGGTTGATTAATATCGTTGTTTCTTAAATCTTTTCTTTCACTAAAATTTCAATTTCTTTTATTTCTTTTTTGCGGAGAATTTTTAATTTGGCGGTTTGACCGACTTGCAGGATTTTTAAGCAATCTTCAAGCTGGAAATCTTCGGTTATTTTTTGATTATTGCATTCCAAAATAATATCGTTTTCTTTTAAATCGTTTTTTAAGAAATCTTTAATTTCAATGACTAAAGCGCCTTTTTTATGGTCAATATAATTGAATCCCAAAAATGGTCTGCGGATTCGGCCGAATTTTTTAATGTCTTCCAAATCTTTTTTAGCTTCGTTGATGGGGATGGCAAAGCCGATATTTTCCGCCTCGGTCATCATTATGGAATTTATTCCGATTACTTCGCCTTTGGCGTTTATCAACGGCCCGCCGGAATTGCCGGGATTAATTGCCGCATCGGTCTGAATTAAATTTTCCATTTTATCATCAATTTTTCTCGCCAGACCAGAAACAATTCCTTGAGAAACAGTGTCTTTAAATCCTAAAGCGTTGCCAATCGCAAAAACTTCTTCGCCTAATTCCAGCTTTAAAGAATCTCCTAAGATGAGAAATGGGTAAATTTCCTGTCCGGCGATTTTTAAAATTGCCACATCATTGGTTTCATTTCTGGAAAGAATCTTAAGCGGATATTTTTTGTTGTCGTGAGCAACTGCAAAATATTTTTTAGTTTTATCTAAAATATTATGACGATTAGTTAGAATTAAACCATCCGATGAAATAATAAAACCAGAGCCCTCTTCAATCTTAGGAGTTTCGTTTGGAACGCTCTCTTTATGGGCTTTTTCTGGCTCAATCAAAACTACGGCTGGGAGGATAGTTTTTAGAATATTAATAATCGGCGATTGTTTTGTTCCCGACATGATTAAAGTATAACAAAGCAAGACTTAATATATCAAAACCAAAAAATAAGGTTATTGACTATCCATGAATGTTATATTATTTATATTAATAATATGCGTATTTTAATCTGCAGGCACGCTACAGTTCACAATCCAAATAAGATTACATACAGAAGATTGCCGGGTTTTAATTTAAACAGGGAAGGCCAGAAGGAAGCTGAATCAACTGGAAGGTTTTTAAGTGACTACAATATAGACTTCATATTTTCGTCTCCGATGGAAAGATGTATCGAGACCGCTTCAATAATAAAAAAAATCATTAATAACGATAAAGCTATAGTGATTAAAGAATATTTGAACGAATGGGAAGTAGGGGAACATACCATTGATATAGCCCGTCGAATGTCATATGTGTTAAGAAGTAGCAAGCCATACCGATTATATATTACCCACAGAGATCCATTGAGGGTTTTGCTTAATAAAATTTCTGAGAGGCCATTAAAAGATATTGAATACTGGCATTGTCCACCAGGTTCGGTTTATGAAATAAACATGACCAAAAACAAAATTTCAGCTAAATTACTTTTCGTTCCAAAAATAAAGTCTAGCAAAACCAGTTGCAAGATTGAAGAACATAAGTAATTTAACCGAATTGTTCTCTGAAAAACTTAATCAAGAAAGGAGGTGATAAAAATGAAAAAAGTCAGTTAAATGAGTTCAACTTTTGGACTCAAGAGGTAAAGTATCTAGCCCGCTACAGTGTCCAAGGCATTCTAGGAGCCAGTAATGTCGAAGAACACTCTCATAGCACCGGTTGCACATCTGATCAAGCAGGTAGTCAAGAAAACGGCGGAATGGATTGTAGCGCTTGTCCAGAAAGCGATTAGTTAGTTCCAGTAAGAGGCGATCAAGCTTAATTTGTCTGATCGCCTTTTTATTTTTAAAGAAATTGTTATTATTTGTATATGTCAGATTGGGAGTGGAATAAATTTGTTAAAGCAACTCAAAAACGTCAACCCGTTGGTTTTTTAGTAGAAGCAGTAAAAATATTAGGAACTTCAAAAGGTAGATCCTTAGATCTTGGTTGTGGCGCTGGTGTTGACGCTAAATATTTAGCGGAAAATGGATTTCAGGTAGAGGCAGTTGATTTAGATGAAGCAAGTATTAATCAAGCTAAAAAGCTATGTAATAGCTTGCCTGTTGCAGTTATTAAAGAAGATGTCGCCGACTACAACATCGCCCCAGATAATTATCAATTGATTATTGCTTGGAATAGTTTACCTTTTCTAAACAAGAAAAAATCTTCTAAACTTTTGTTAAAAATCCAGGAAGGTCTAACTAAAGATGGAATTTTTGTCTTTTCAGTTTTTGGTCCAGAAGACGATTGGGCAAAAACTCGCCAAGAAATGTCCTTTTGGACGATAGAAGAATTAAAAAATTTATTAAAGAAGATGGATTTTATTGAGATATCAGAAGAAAAACGGAAAAAGGCAGGAGCAACCGGCGAAGTAAAATTCTGGCACATTATTCAGGGAATTGCTCGGAGGTAATAACGCTTAGAGAATTCAGAGGCAGATACCTTTTCTGATTTTAATAGTATAATTTCTATATGCAAAAGAAGAAACCAAAAAATCCGGTTTGCGTTATTTTATCAAAATAAAATTATGGAGATAGAAATAAAATATTCATTTGATTTTGAGGTTCAGCGTGTTTTAAACACTCTAAAAGATATAGAGTGGTTTAGAAAGAATAATTATAAAATTGTTTTACCCGCAAACGTGTCTTTAAAAAATAAGGAAACGACAACTGAAGAATATGTACGGAAAAATATAGCCAAAGAGTTTAAAAAGGAAGATTATGAAGGAATTATTTTAAAAATAAGAAATGAATGGAGTAATGTAGATGAGAGGTTATCAAAATCTTTATTAGAGATGTCTTTGAACCCGCAGAAAATCTATTTCGTATTTTTGACTAAGTATGGCGTTGGCGGTAGCTATCGTTGCCCCAATAATATTGTTATTAATATTGGCATTAGCAAAGATAAGAATATTATTAAAACTATTATTCATGAATTGATACATCTTTCAATCGAACCGTTCATTGTTAAATTCAAGATAGGTCACTGGCAAAAAGAAAGATTAGTTGACTTAATTTTATCAAAAATATTTCCTGAATTAGCTATGATGCAGAAATTACCAGAAGAAGACAAAATACAGAAGATAGATAAAATTTTTAGCCGATTTTTCCCTAATATAGAAAAAATTATCAGTAATGTAAAATTGAGTGTCCCAAAGATTTAAATTTAATGATAATGCTTATTCATGAATCTGAAGGCAAGGGGTTTAGTTTTGACAAAATATCTTTGAATATTAAAATTAAAATATGGCTGAGGAAATAAAAAAATTTTTAATATTAATGGTAGACGACGAAACAGATTTTCGGAATATCTTAAAAACAAAACTGGAAGCCGCTA